>Ga0208327_1000184_pt1 | contig 16378 bp, 12 predicted proteins | sample LakMenEpi26Jun08_FD_150733 | JGI IMG/M metagenome (GOLD analysis project Ga0208327, IMG submission 150733) | Freshwater microbial communities from Lake Mendota, WI - 26JUN2008 deep hole epilimnion (SPAdes) | ecosystem: Environmental > Aquatic > Freshwater > Lake > Epilimnion/Euphotic zone ...
GGTGCTAGCTTTTTAAACATAATAAAAAAGCTAGATTTTTGGTGTGTATAATTTATTTATTGGTGGCTACTTAATTTTTAAAAACTATAGCTTTTAATTTAATTAGTCGTAAATGTAGTTTTTGTATACTACTTTTTGAAGTGCGGAATGTGGGTTCTAAGTAATCGAAGCTTATTTAATTTTACAAATTGTGTCCAGTAAACTTTGATAAACTGGAAAAATTGAGAGTGATCATTGATTGCGATCGCTCTATTAATTAATGTCATGATTTATAAAGATAAATTGTATTCTTTTAATCAATTAACCCATCAATAATTTCAGGTTTTAATCAAGTAAAAATATAGTCCGGCCATCAATGGAAAACTGATGATACCACAGTAAAAGCTGAAGCGATGTGGAGGGCGTAAATAGCTAATACTTTCTAATATATAGCCTGGAAGTTCAGCTAGGGGGGTTTCCATTGACATATCGGTGTGACTACCAATAAAGAATTTGAGTGGTAGTACAAGAATTAGGTTAAAGATAAAGCGAACAATAGATGTTATTGCTGTCGTAAAAGTATAGCCTATACCATCGCTGGGAGTGAGTTCAAATTGGCTATTATAGTTAGTGTAATTATCACCAATTCCTATACCTCCTAGTGCTAGTCTGGACATAACAGAAGCAATGGCAAAAAAGATATAAGCTATGATTGGGATGATTAGTATGACTACACTTACACATATCATCAAGATAAGATAACAGAAAATCCAGATAATATATGCTAACCAGCCAAACCAAGATATGAAGCCTAGAATAATGTCTTTAAGCTGGGAAATTTTCATAAATTGAATCCTTTCCTTTAACAGATATTGCTGATAATGTTAGGCTGATAAACTTTTAATTTCGATTAGGTTTCAAGTAAGAATTCAGGAGTCAGGAATCAGAAGTCATAATGCTTATTAAATCAAGAATAGCGAGAAGCAAGATTTTATCAAAATCATCAAAGTTGACTAAAAAGCCTTTACTCTCCTCAACCGTAGGTCTGCATAGCGTCTTCTGTATTCTCTATCCTGAATACTTACGGTTTCAACTCCTATTTTCCTGTCAACTCTCTCACTCGCTTTTGAATCAAACTGTGTTTTTCTACCCCTTCAAAAGCATAACGATTGTAACCATTGCTAGTAATTAAATCTTCTAAATAGCGAACCCGTTCTTGAGAAGATGGGTGAGTAGAAGCATAACTTTGACCACTAGAACCATAGCGTTCCTGTAGAGTTTGCATAAAGCCATGCAAACCATCAGCAGCATAACCATAACTAGCTATAGCGCGAGAACCAATAATATCAGATTGGCGTTCATTACCACGACTATAATCTCTACTTACCAAAGTAGTAAAAAAGTTTCCAAAGGGAATAACTGCCTTTAAATTAGCTAGTAAGCTATCATTAGCAATACGTTGATAGCCATGAGACAGAACCGCATGGCCAACTTCATGACCAATTAAACCTGCTAATTCCGCTTCAGAGTTGGTATTAAGAATAGAACCAGTGTTGATAAATACTTTACCTCCTGGTAAAGCAAAGGCATTGAGAGAATCATCTTGGACGACATAAAACTCATAATTAAATTCACTTCGTCCCATCAACTTAGCAATATCCTGACCAATGGTATTGATATAACTTTGAACTATTTCATCTTCTACCAAGGGTAATTTCTGTTTATATCCATTGGCAAATTGCGCTCCCATTGCTGATTCACCTTTCAGCATCAATTGGGCAAGTTGTACAGATTGAAAAGCACTAGATTTAAAATCTCCTGTCAAGAAGCCACCAAGACCACCCAAAATTGTTGTAGTAATAATTTGATTATTCAGATCACCACGAAACCGCCCAAAATTTTTGTCAGCAATATTTACAAATTCCGCCTTTTCTGAATGCTTGGAATTAACAATAGCAAACTGACGAGCAGCAATAGAAGCTTCTAACCACTGTTCATCAGCTTCTAAAGTTTTAATTCTTGCCTTAGCCACATCTGGATTATAGGGAAATAAACTAGAGGCTCTTTCTAAAACTTCTCTTGCTTCTTTTTGCTTATCATATTTTTCCAATGCTTGCGCTAGTAAGATATGACCAGGTACAAATTCAGGATTTTTTTCGCTTAACAATTGTAGTGATACAAATATTTTACTTTTTAACCCCTGCTGCAAACCTGCTTGTGCATTGCGCCAACTCACTTTACCCCCAGGTGACAATTGTTCTGGATCTGTTATAGGTTCTAGGAAATTGCTATTTTTGCTATCTTTCGCAAAAGGTTTTTTAACTTGACGATAAAGTTTTTCTGATTCTGTTCTTTTTCCCTGTTGGTAGAGTCTATCAGCTTTAACTAAAGTTTCAAATTCTTTCTGGGAGTATTGGCTAGATTTGTTAGTATTGGCACTGATCAGATAATCTTTGAAATCATTTTCAGGAAGTTCATCTAAATTATCTTCAACTACCCTCAAATTATACTTACCTTGGTTTTGAGGTTGATAGCTATTGACAACTACACGATAAGTATTTTGTTTGGGTAAGGTAACATGAAGAAATGAATTAGAACTATCTTCTCCCTGGTCGTCATTTTCAGCCAATTTGTTACCTTCGGCATCAAGCAGCATCACATAGGTGTCAAAATCTTGACTTTCTAAGTAAATTTTGATTGATTGATTGTTAGAACCAGAAAACTTGTATTGATCATACAAACTGCCATCATCAGTAATTACTGAATCACCTGATTTGAGGTTTCCTTGTTTTTGTAGTAATGTGGCTACAATCTGTGATTTAGATTTAGTGAAATTTGTAGTATCTTCAAGTTTATTCCCTACATTTTCACCTTGAAATAGTTTGTGATGTTGAAAGATTGGTGACTTATGGATGTTTTGTGATTTAGTTGTGGGAGTAGCTGCTACCGATGGCGATATGGATAGGATTAGGTTGGGTAGTAGTAAGCTGGTGCTGGTGAATAGAATACAGCCGAATAGAGTAAGAAGGGAATTGCGTAAGAGTTTCATAATTATTGATTACTCCTGATGTTTTAGCGAAAATAGTTAATATTTATTAGCTCACTAGTTTTATTTACATATACTGCAAATAAAATGATCACACTCATCAACCTTGTAAGAATAGCCCTAACATTATTTCTGGTTTAATAACTGGGCAACTCGATTAATTGCCTTGTTGCGAACTCCCGGAGCCTAGATCCCGTGTATTCTCGTAGCTATTCTCAATCGGATTTGTATTTTTCGAGGTGACCAACTGAAACTTTAGCTTTTAGTATACTTTATGCCACCATGCTACATATTGAAGATAAGGCTTCCAAACTTCAAATTCCTTTGGATTAGGCTCTCCAAAAAATTCAGTACCTTGAATCGTAACAGCAAATCCCACACCTATGCCTAAAGATGCTAAGTTGTGTACTATTGCATCTTGTCGATAAGCTTTTGCTTCTTTATATTTCCCATCACGTCTTGAACGAATATCATTACCTTGTAGATACTTTGTCCATTCAATATTTATTAGCTGAAAAAGAGGATCATAAGAAAAACCACGCCCTCTCAGATAAGCAACAGCGTCATTTTCTGTTTGAAAGGTTCTATCGAAAACACGAGCAGGGCGAGGATCAACAAGGAGAATTTCATAGGGATTACTTCGATTATTGTCCTCATTTATTTCAGGGATGAGATTGTCTTTATCTAATTGAGCAATAATAGATGCATCTCCAAATAAATCCCAACTCTGGTTAAATTCAAGCTTTACGGGAATTGAAACTTCCTGACCAGGTTTGAGAGAAACGATTGGAACAGATTTTAGCTCTTCAATTTTGGAAGTACGGACAACCCCATTTATAAAATCTTTCTGGAGTTGTATCGAGAGGTTGGATGAAGGAGCTTCTGAATTACCTTGATTCCTTACTGTCACAGTTACAACAGCAGTAAGATTGACTGCCCATCCATTCTCATCCTTACTTCGGACAGCCTTAGCCCAATCCGGCCGCCGTAAGTTATTTGGCCAACCAACAATTCCAGGAATAATATTTTCCCATTTTGTGATAGCAATAGCAAGGTCGGGAGCAAGGTCAGGAGAACCACCAGAACAAGATATAACATACCACCATCTAGTATTTACATTGTCATTTCCAATTAACTTCACCCCCACATACTCTGCATTAGTTGGTAAATCAAAAGTTTGATTACCTTGACCAGATTGAGGACCCACTCCAAAGATTTGTTTACCATCAAAATATAATTCTATTCTGTCGGGAATTTCAAAAAATTCAAATTTTAGGTTTACTTTTCTATTTGCACCTTTAGCAACTTGAAATAGATCAGTTCTAATTTCACTACCTCCACTTACACGCTGTTCTTCACACTGTACAGGAGGTCTACAATTTACCTCTTGTAACATTGGGTTTTTGGTACTAATATTACTTTTGATTGCTCCAGAACCAAAGGATATTGCCCAACCAACAGATTTAGTAATTGGGGAATTACTGGTGGTTAATTTGTTTCCCCATTGACCTAGATTATCTGATATACCATTGAGTGATGAACTCACCGCAGCTTGACAAGCTGATTCTGAATTTTTAGCTAATAAATTAGCATCTTTATTAGTTGTCTTATTTCCTATAGTTTTGTTCATTTTACCTCTTTCTTGGCTAATAAATATATTTCTATCAATAAATTGATTTTGCGAAATTTGCACTGTTTCCACTGTTTGACCTTTGGGAGATTTGATTACAGCTTGTCCTGCGAAAAAGTTAGCTGTTGTCCCGTCTGATAAAGTTATTTTAGATAAAGAATTATTAGCAAAGGTAATTTTAAATTTATTGAGTACAGATTTTATTTTTTCTGGATTAACGATTAAACTATCTGTGCTAGTTAAACTGCTAAAATCAATAGCTGATACTTTCTTATATTCAACTTCAAATAGCTGAAAGCTGCTAGAACCTGGAACATTAAAAGTATATAACTGTTCTGCACCTGTAGATGGAGATACTAGGAGAATTTCCTGTTTACCTGAACTATAAGGTATTTGACTACTGATGCGGAAATCTTTAGGTAAAGCATTTTGTAGATATAAGTTAGTTTCTGCTGGTCTAATAATGGGAGGTATAGCAATTTGCGAGGGTGGTTTATGCTGAAAATCATCCTCTTGTTTTGTGGGTAAATCTTGATTTATTGTCAAAATTTTCTTACTACTATTATCAGTTACATTAATATTTGAAATAGCAGCTTCAACTCGACCATCATTGAAATTGATGTAACAAGCTGCGGAGTTGGAATTGAGCAAAATACAGAGAGAAATAGGGATAATTTTTTTAAGCCAATTTTCTCCTAAGATAGCTATAAAGCTGATGAGAGTAATGAGAAATAAACGCCACTTACGCATGATTTACCTTTGGGGATGATGTTGTGTTTTGTGAGTAAAGTAAAGTGTGTAAATTCAATATTTAATTTTACCAGAATTAATCACAGGAACTCTCTCCCCATCTTAAACTTCTACCGCTATCCACAGAGTCAAATATTTTAACTTTACCATTGGGCATTACTCCAAAGGTGATACCACAACCAGGTGCTAAAAAACTGCCAAAAGAAACTGCACTAATTGAATTACATTTAGAGATAATATCCTGGCTAATATTTTTCATAAATTGTGGTGAATTTTCAACTTTTTTGATGCCAGTTTCTAAAATCTCAACCTCTTTTACACCAGGTTTTAGAATACGAACTTTACGTTTAGGTCCAGTTAGATAAAAGATATATTTCATAGGTCGTCCTTGTGGAAAATCCGAATAAAGCTCGTTAAGATTTTTTGTAAAAACCTCCTCAATTAATAAATCAGGAATTTTTTGTAAACGACTTTTGGCATTAGCAACTGTCTTTTGACACTCTACATTTGAACCTTGTGCTTTTACCGTTGTTGGTAAAGTGGTGATATTCAATAAACAGAATAATAAAATTGTCGTTAATTGGCTAAATTTACTTTGCATTTTATTAAATTCCTTCACTATCTAAAATTGTCCTTGAAGCATTCTACCTTTGATTTTGCGGACATACTTACCTTTAGTATTTATACATTCCTGCATTCTCTTATTTTGCTCTGGAGTAGTACGAGAATCAGAATTATTTCCTGCTATCAATCCCCAAGCACCACCACTATTATCACCAAATCCAGCGAGAATAGTCGAATATTGACTTAAGAAATCATACTCTGGAAAGTTTTTAAGTGGTATAATTTCTATTTCCTGATTTTTACCATCAATGTAAAGTTTACCTCCTCGATTCGATATGCTACTAATCAGTATTTCTTCTCTTCCTCTGACATTATTAGGAGGTCCGTCAACTATTTTGATACAAGTTCTAACATTACGATTTAAAATCTCTCTCCAAGAATTATTAAACATAGTTCCCATTGCATAATAAGGACCTGAAGGAAGTTTAGATCCTGATTTTGGTGCTGCAAATGCTAAGGGTGATATTAATGTAATTAATGCAGTTGTTATTGTGAAGTTAATAAACAAATTTTTCATGTTTTTCTCCAAATAAATAAGTTTTGTTAGCTATTATCTGTTATCTAAATGCAAACGACTTCACCCCATCTTGGTTTTATTGTTGTTCCTGGATCATCCTCACCGATACATTTAAACCAGGTAACTTTGCTATTGCTTAATAATCCGTATGTTGCAACATTATCAGTATTAGACTCTCCAAATTCGACCCTGCTAATTGATGGACAATTATCTATAATATTTTTGGCAATTATAGTTAAAAATTGATCAGAATTTAAGATAGTTTCTGTAGCAGGTCCTCTCAAACCAAACTGATATGAAAATGGACGATTTTTAGGATAACTTTTGTAATGTTGAGAAATATCTTCTTGACCTGTATAAACAACTTTGACCTTTCTATTTTTCTGAATTTGTTTTTTTGCCCTTTGTAAAGCCGCATTACATTCAACAGATATTTTTCTATTTTGTGCTTGTGCTGATGATGAAAACAATAACATAATATTGGCAATAATTAACCCAGTAGCAATAATTTGATTAAGCCGCATATACTAATCCTTGTATTGACTATTTGGAAAGTTAAAAATTTTTGTAGGTTGGGTTAAGTGATAGCGCAACCCAACAAAAACTTATAAACGTTAGGTATTAAGAATTTACCGACTTACCAAGATTTATCATAAATCCAAATCAACTTTACATCTTCTGGCAAATTCCAAGGAATTTCGAGAAAGTTGTTTGATAGCTTTTTCCTTCTTATTGTTTAACCAAGCTTTAAGAATAAATGAAATAGCCATCAAGGGACCAATGATAAAAAAGGCATAAATCCAAAGAGTTGCTATTGTTAGTATTATCCCAAGAACAAAGGCAATTCCAATCAATCCAAATCCCGCCAAACCTCCAAACATGGATGATATAAAATCCATTACATTGGTAACAAACCAAACAACACCATCTGAAACTACAATAACCCCTTTAAGTGTCTTATTGACTTGCCGTGCATAATCATCAGCTAATTTACTCACTTCCGCTTTATCTGCTTCTAAAGCATCAATATCCGCCATGTACGTGAACAGCTTATGAAACTTACCATCATCCTTGATAGCAATGATAGTAAATTCATTTTCACTCTGCATTAACATCTTGAGTGTTATGGGAATACCCAACACTTCTGATGTCTCAGTATACTGCATTACATTTGACATTTTCACTCCCAAACTTTTGTAAGTAAATCTTCTGAGGTTTATAGCCAGCACAGAAGTTAGCAAAATATGCTTACTTTATATACGCTCTCTCTTTATCATCTGTTGCAAATAATGAAAAATTTTTTTGCCACCTATAACCCATGAGAATAAAGATGTCTAAGCAGAGCGATCGCTTTGCTCTCTTCGAGACGCTTCCCTCACCATAGGTATCGCTATTAAGCAAACCCTGACAAGTCCTAGACACAAGCTAAAAAGCCACAGAGCAATGAGGTATCACTCTTATCCATGCACATCATACTAAGTAATTTCTGATTTTTTCCAACTGTGCAGAAATACTCACAACTGTGTATAATACGGATGAACCGACAGAATACACACGATAAAATCATTACCCAGACAGTACCGTGAATATTGATAAGTTCCATACAGCACTTGATGAACTAACCCGCCAACAGCGACGAGTGTTAGATAAATTTTTATGTGGTGAAAAAGACCAACAAATTGCTGAATCTCTTAATATCAGTAGAACAACAGTTCGCAAACATATTGAATCTATATGTAAAGCTTTTGGGTTAAAAAATTTGGATGGAGAGCGTCTTTCTAAACGCACAGAACTGATCAGCTTATTTCATAAATACAAACCAGAATTAATTACCCAAAATATTCCCGTTACCACTCAACCAGAAACATCAAATCTACCAACCCTAATCAATGAATTTGTAGCTTATGATAGTGGATGGACAGGAAGAGATAATTTAATTACTAATCTCACTCAAAAATTACAAAGTAATTGTCGTTTACTTCTCTTAGTTGGACTAACAGGAATCGGTAAAACAGCATTAGCAGAACGGTTAAGTATTGATTTAAGTAGCAAATTTGATCATGATCCAGAAAAATTGTGTCGCAAAAATTTTGATGATAAAAATACACCTTCAGACTTTATAACTGTTGCAGTAAAATGGTTAGAAAATGCAGAAGAAAAGGTTTTACCAGAAGAAAGAAAACAACCACAGTCTTTACTCTTACGGTTAGTTACATATTTTTGTCATCATCCAAACTTAGTATTAATTGACTCTTTAGAGTTGGTGCTAATGGGAGATGAAAACACTGGATGGAGTGATTTTATTGATGAATTATGGTTTCAATTTTTTGCTAGTTTATTATCAGCAGAAATTTGTAAAAGTCGTTTTATTATTACTTCTCAAGAATTACCCAACGTACTAGATAAAGTATCATCACGTTATCCCAATTTTTTCTATTGTCAGCGACTTGATGGACTTTCAGGAACAGAACAATTTAATTTATTTAATAAGGTTGGTTTAGGTGACAATTTGCCCTCTGTAGACATGAAATTGCTATTAAGAATAGGTCAAGCATACAAAGGACATCCTTTAGCATTAAGAACCATTGCGGGAGAAATTATTAATGATTTTGCTTCCCAAGTTTCCGCTTATTAGCAACAATATGGCCACGAAATTGAAGAAGTAGAAAAAGCCTTAGCAGAAGCTAGTCAAGGTATTATAGAATCAAAAGAAGATCAATGGAAATTAGATCGATATTCTATCGAGTTACGGAGAAAAGTCCAAAGTAGACTAGAGCAAACATTCAAAAGATTATCAGATCATGCCCATCACGCCTATATTTTACTTTGCACAGCTTCAGTATATCGTGTTCCAGTAAAAAGAAGTTGGTGGTTAAAACATTTAGAGTATAGAGGATATACAAATGAACAGCAAGAATTTGCACTACAAAATTTAAAAGATCGTTATTTAGCAGAAATTTCATTTGATCCAAATAATGAAATAATGCTGATAGGAATGCACAATTTAGTTAGAAGTGTTGCCATTAACCATCGTCAAAAATTATTTACACAAGAGTAATAAAATGGAAATTTCTTTACTACCAGGATCTATCGTACTAGAAAATATAGGCATTCAACCATCCAAACTTTTACAACAAGTTCCCCCACAACAATTAGATCATTATATTGCTGTCATTAACTACTTAACAGATTACCAACCTAATATTAATGCTAGTCATCGGCAAAAATTAGAAGGTTATTTACAAGCACTTTATCATCTTTGTGATGCTCAAGCCTGGAAACCAGCTAGTGATATTTTATCTATGTCTTTAACTCCATCCAGTCAACAACAATTTCATCAACAATTAGGTATTTGGGGATGTTATTCAGAACTAATTCAATTATATAAAAATCTTGTGGGTAATTTAGAACCTATTACAGAACTAGCTTATTTATGTGGTTTAGGCAATGTTTACTACAGTATTAGCAAATATTCTGAGTGTTTTCAATGTTATCAAAAAGGATTAGAAATAGCTATAGACTTAGATGATAAATATAATCAAGCACAACTTTTAAATAATTTAGGTAATGTGTATTTAATGCAGAGCAATTATGACACTTCTATTGATTTTTATGAACAAGGTTTAATTATTGCAGATCAACTTAAAAATCGCCATTTGCAAAATATTTTAAATACAAGGTTAGGTTTAGCTTATATATACTTAGGACAATATCCTAAAGCTCTGAAATGTTATCAGAACGAATTAGTAAATGTGAGAGAAATTGGTGATCCTGAACAAGAATCTATCGTATTAACAAGTTTAGGACTGGTTTATATTTGTATGGAGGATTATGTCAAAGCATTAGATTACAATAAACAAGGTTTAGAAGTTGCCCAAAAAATAGGTTATCGAACTCAAGAAGCATGGGGAACTTGTAATATTGGTAAAACTTTAATGCGGATGAATCAATATCAAGAAGCAGAACAACATTTACAATTAGCGTTAAGTATTTTCAGAGAAATGGAATGTCTTCGAGCAGAATCTGAGGTACTAGAAGCATTATCAGAATTATATCAAAACATGAATCTTGATCATTTATCTTCTCAGTGTTATGCACAAGCTTTAGCAATTACTCAAGCATTAGGAGTTACTATTATCAATCCCACCAGTACAAAACTAGCAGTTCCAAAAGTTTAAAATGAAATTTGTCTATAATAAAAATAAATGAGGTGAAATTATGCAATTTGTTTCAGATATAGAAGTGAATCAAGCTTTTGCCGCAGTTATTGATAAAGTACAACGTGAACCTGTAACTATACGTCAGCAAAATCGTGATGTTGCGGTTATTATGTCTATTGAAGAATATCAACGCATAACTCGGATTAATATTCAAGAATTTCAACAATTTAGAGAAAATATCGGACGTAAAGCTCAAGAACGTGGTTTGACTGAGGACAAGTTAGATAAGCTTTTAAGTGAAGATTAATATTTTCATGCATCTAAGTAGGTGAACACAATAAAACCAAACTGTGTAAAGAAATGTAAAATCGCCTAAACCCCCTTCACTCTTGCCTCTTGCCTTTTGCCTTGCCATAACGACAATTTTCAACGCCAACCTACTTAGTTCTTGATACTAACGTTTTAGTTAGCGCCCTTCTGTCTCCTAATTCTGTTTCGGCACAGGTTTTAAACTGGGGAGAAGACAATGGAATTATTTTATATTCTGCCGCTACTTTAACAGAACTTTTGTCTGTTCTGAGGCGATCGAAATTTGCTAAATATATTGATTCTGATGACATTGATGGGTTATCTGTCCGTATTAAAACTGCATGGTTTCCTGTAGAAGTTTTAAAGCAGGTCAAATTATGTGGAGATGCCAAGGATGATAAATTTATCGAATTGGCTTTAAATGGTGATGCTTCACATCTCATTACTGGAGATGCTGATTTGCTGATCTTACATCCAATTCAAAATATTCCTGTTATCAATCCACGTACTTTTTGGGATGAAATAACGAGATTAAATGAATTTTAGAAGGCTCTGTCTGCCTCCTATTAAAGCAGAGGCAGAGCCTCTATGATGGCATTCCCAGTCAGAGACTGGGAACGAGATAAACCTCATCACTCTATGGGAAAACCAGGAATAATTATATCAATTTCCTGCATTACTTTTAAAGTTTCTGTTAAAGCAATGACAATTTTTTGATAATGGATAATTTCCTCACCAGATAGTTCTCTCTTGGCGTTTTTCCTGTCTTTTAACCATTTATCTAATACTTGATATCCACCAATCTTAAATTCCCAGATATGTGGGGGAATATCTGGAAAATAACTCTGTTTATTGATATAAACCCTTTGTAATTCTGAATTATAAGTAACTTCACTAACTTGATTATCTCCTATTTGTTGATAGGTTGTAATTAAATTATTGAGTATATCCGATTTCATTAAATGTAAATTAACTAATTCCTCTCCTTTAATAGCTAATTCGTTAAATAGGTTTTCGTTACTGGTTAGGGGAAGACGGGGAAAATCAATCTTGAGAAATTCAGCGTAGCGAGTGCGATAAGTGGGACTGTGAAATATTGCATAAGCATAGTAAAATATTTGTTCTGGAGTTGGTATTTTACCAAATTTTTCTTTGATAGCTTCTAAGAATTTTGGAGATAAATTTGGAGTTTTTTCTATGAAAAGGTTAGTTTGTTTATTTTCTGTATTGGGATAAGTGTAGAGAGGAAAATAGTAACTTCGTTCTCTTGAATTAATTGATATACTATTACCGTCTCCTATATCTTCAGCAACAAAACAATGTTGAAAACCTATTTCTTTTTGCTGACGACATAAAATTAATGCTAAATTATTAAATTGTAAATTCCTCATAACTTCTTGTTTTGTCAATTCCACAATATCTTTATGATGATAATAAAATCTTTTATCAAACGGACGATATAAATATGTAGTAAAATAACTCTCCCAGGTTAAATTTTTACTTAGGGACAATCTTTTTAGAGAAAGTTTCCAATCACGAGTATCTTTTAGATCATATATCGTAGATATTTGTTCATCTGTGATTTGTAAATTTATAAAGTCCTCTATTCTTTTACGAAGTTGATATAAATCAAAATCTATAACAAAATGATCTCGATGAGTTGTAACTCCTGTTGAATTTACAGGAAAAATATCTGTAACATTCCAACCTTGATTATATTCTGTTGCTAAATCAAAATTTTTCGGTGCAAAAAAGTAATTAGGTGCAGTTGGCTGTAACTCTATCCAATCAACATTATCTAAACTTGCAGACTCTAAAAAATTATATTTATCCTCACGATTTCCCCATAAATCATAATATAACACCTTAGCCATTTCCTTAATCCTATCTCTAGATTTATAAGCAGTAGAACCATAATCAGGTTTACTTTTTTCTCGCACAGCAATTAAAATAGCTACACCTTGTTGAATATCAAAAACATTTTGATCAACATTTCCATCTGGTGTAGTTTCCTTTAATAAAGAATTACCATGTAAATCCATTATATATAATTTATCAAAATACTTTAATAGTTCTTCCCTCATACCTCTATGAATTAAACCATTGAGATAGGAATGATTAGTAATAAAACCAATAATACCAGCATCTTGAGCATTATTTTCAATTTGATATTGAGCAAAACGAATAAATTTAATATAATCATCATCTAAAGGTTGAATATTCTTTTCTCCTTCTAGTCTAACTCTACCTTTATATAATTCTAACAGTTCCCCAATATGAGTTAATTCAGTAATGGTTTTACCTGCTTTCCCTGTTTTATAAATCCGATTCCAAACCGAACCAGTATATTTAACATCAGCTAAATATTTTTCATCTTTATCTAATATTTTTGTACGCTTACTAGCATTTTGGGAACTGACAGAATAAGGAGGATTTCCTAATACTACAGTCACAGAAATTTCTGTTTTTACTTTTGCTGCTTGACTTGATTCTTCAGCGATAATTTGCGTAATACCAGGAATTAAATCACCTTGTTTTATTCCTTCTTCTAACGTATTGGTTAAATAAACCTTTAATCTTTCTTCTGGTGCAAATTTATAATCTAAGTCTCCTAATAACAAACCTAATTTTAAGTGTGCTATAGTATAAGGAGTCATCAATAATTCAAATCCAAACAAGCGGTTTAAAAGTTTTGCCTCTCTTAAAAAACTATCCCATTTATCAACACCATATTTAGCAACATTATCACGAATTTGTTTAATAACTGCATATAAAAAAGTTCCTGTTCCGGTTGCGGGGTCAAGAATTGTTACTTTGCGATTTCCTAAACCGTATTGTAAATCAAAAATTTCTTCATTTACTAAAAGTTCATTAACAGAACGAACAATAAAATTAACCACAGGTTCAGGAGTATAATAAACTCCTCTACTTTTTCTTAATGATGCTTGATAAGCTGCTAAAAATGTTTCATAAAAGTGAATAACTGGGTCTTCTGTGCGGGTTTCTTGACCAAAATTTTCTAAAATATTGGTCATGTCTATGTTGTTGAATAAATCTATTAAATTTTCAGTTGATTTGTGAATTTTACTAACACTATTAGTTCCTAAAACTAAATCAAATAAGCCTTTCAAAAAGGGGATTCTATCACTAATATAAATACTTGCTGTTGTGCGGTTAAATGTAAATTCTCCAGGGTTTTGTGCATGACCAATTTTTGCGGTAAATAACCCATAAGCAATAGTTTTGGCGTACATATCGGCAAATTTATCATTATCTATATCTAACAATAGTAATTTTTTAAAGGTTTCTTTTAACTGACTTAATTCTTCGTTATGATCTTCTATTAATAAAGATAATTCAATGGCATTTCTAATAGTTTTAGTATAAGCAGCCATCTCTTTAGCTAAATCATAATAATTATTAATATCTTTAGCTTTTTGATTCAGAAATGATTGTAATAATTCTGTGATAGGTGTTAAATCATCAACTAGAGTAATTTCTCCTTGTTCTAAAGTAGCTAGTTCAGCGATTTTTTCACATTCTCCATTAACATACCAACGGAATTGTAGATAATTAGTTAAAATGAAGTTATAACCTATATTTGATTCTAAATAACGTTTAATTTGCTGTTCATTTTGTTTATCTAATTTAGTAATGTTGATATTAATATCTTTAGCTTCTATATATCCCACAACGCGCTCATTTTTTCTGATAGTTAAATCAGGTATTCCTGCTTGATTACCTTTTTCCTCTACTATGGTATTAATGCCAATTTCTAAACCTTCTATTAAACCTTGTAAACTGGAGTAGTGACTACGTTCTCCACCATGTTTAATATTTTTTTGTAGGTTTTGGATGTAGTTATTAAAGTTAAGCATAGTTGTTATTTTTTAGATTATTGAGTGTTCAGAATAGCATATATTTGTTCATTTCGCATTGATAAAAATAAAATTTTATTAGTCTTAGTAAAAAATTACAATTATAGATTTTAGGTAAGAATGCAGCTATAGCGATCATTCATGGACAGATCCCCGACTTCTTTAAGAAGTCGGGGATCTATAATTTGGGATTTACCACTTTTATATAAACCAGAACTTAGGGAACACCAAAAAATAAATTACCCAATTTTGTGGGATGGGCATCCTGCCTGTCCTTGATGATTAGCAGGCTTTTCGTCCCGCACCACAAGAAATTTTTGGGTATTTTTTTAATTGGAAGTCCCTTAGGCAAAATACCTCTAAAACTCTCTTTATCTTCGTGTCCTTCATACCTTCGTGCCTTCGTGGTTCATTCTTTCGTAACTTGTGGGTAAGTCCTATTGGTCAAACTTACCCAAAAATCCCTGTTAAATCTCCTTTCTCCGTGTTCTCTGTGTCCTCTGTGGTTCGTTTTTCCTTTCCTACTACGTAAGAAAAAACCTATTACCAACTAAAACACCTTCAAAATTACGGTTTACCAGATTCATCAGTTGCTAGACTCAGATAAGCTAGTAAAGAAGATCCTTAAAAACTGAGTAAATATTCCCAACAGACGAACTACGTTGTAACTGAAATATGTTTGATGCACTATCTGACCGTTTAGAATCCGCCTGGAAAAAACTGCGAGGACAGGATAAAATCTCCCAATCCAATATACAAGACGCTTTACGGGAAGTGCGTCGGGCTTTGTTGGAAGCAGATGTTAATCTCCAGGTAGTCAAAGATTTTATTAGCGAAGTTGAAACCAAGGCACAAGGGGCTGAAGTTATCGCTGGTGTACGTCCTGACCAACAATTCATCAAAATTGTTCATGATGAATTAGTGCAGGTGATGGGGGAAGAAAATGTTCCCCTCGCAGAAGTTCCAGGTAAGACCACCGTTGTTCTTATGGCTGGTTTACAAGGGACAGGGAAAACCACAGCTACTGCTAAATTAGCTTTGCATTTACGAAAACAAGATCGTAGTTGTCTGCTAGTGGCTACAGATATATATCGTCCCGCAGCTATTGACCAGTTAATTACCCTTGGTAAGCAAATTGATGTCCCAGTATTTGAACTGGGAATTGAAGCAGACCCCGTAGAAATAGCCCGTCAAGGTGTGGAACGTGCCAGAGCCGAAGGCATAAATACAGTAATTATTGATACTGCCGGACGCTTACAAATTGACGAAGATATGATGGCGGAATTAGCCCGCATCAAAGAAATAGTCCAGCCCGATGAAACCCTGTTAGTTGTGGATGCAATGACCGGGCAAGAGGCGGCAAATCTCACGCGCACATTCCATGATCAAATCGGCATTACTGGGGCAATCCTGACCAAAATGGATGGGGATAGCCGAGGTGGTGCGGCGTTGTCAGTGCGGCAAATTTCCGGTGCGCCGATTAAA
>Ga0208327_1000187_pt1 | contig 16205 bp, 16 predicted proteins | sample LakMenEpi26Jun08_FD_150733 | JGI IMG/M metagenome (GOLD analysis project Ga0208327, IMG submission 150733) | Freshwater microbial communities from Lake Mendota, WI - 26JUN2008 deep hole epilimnion (SPAdes) | ecosystem: Environmental > Aquatic > Freshwater > Lake > Epilimnion/Euphotic zone ...
AAAGAAACGTAAAATCGCCCAAACCCTCTTCACTCTTGCCTCTTGCCTCTTGCCTTTTGCCTTGCCATAACGACAATTTTCAACGCCAACCTACTTACTACGATAACAATAAAAGCTAAAAAACTTGCTTATACCTAACGAAAGGCACGCTGAAAAAACTTAATTGTCAATTGATGAGAATGATTAAAATACCTTTTTTCTGGTTTTACCTGCTGAATGTGGGCTATAATAGAATGTAAAATATAAAGTCTTTTCGCCCGAATCTCACAAAAAATAAAATAATATGTATAAGCATTATATGAAATATTGCAAACATAATATAAAACTGTTACCTTCTGTCCCAGAACCAAAATACGTTGTTTTTACAGATTTTGATGAAACTTATCTTGCTCATCAAAATAGAGAGGATTATAAAAATGATCTCAAAGAACTTGAGGAGTATTTATTAAATGAAACATATCAGAAACAAATCTTTTTTGGTTGGGTTACTGGTAGTAGTTTAACTTCAGTTTTTGATAAAATAAATAAATGTGGTTTGACATTATTACCTCATTTTATTGCTAGTAGTTTAGGGACTGAACTAATCTACTTCAATCAAAACCAATACGCTGAAAAAGATAAAATATGGGAAAACAATCTCATGAAAACTGGATTCTCTGAGAATTTAGTTAATAACTTAGTTAGTTTTTTAAAATTAGATAATATACATTTGACACCACAACCTCAAATAGCAGATTGTCCTTTTTTAAAGAATTACTATTACCATCAACAAAATGATCTAATTGATAATCAGGCAATTTTGAAGATAAAAGAGTTAGTGAAACAAGCTGGTATTCAAGTAAATATTAGTCAAGCAAATCCTTTATCTGGAGATCCAAACAATTGCTATGATGTTGATTTTATCCCATCAGGGACAGGTAAAAAACATATAGTTAATTTTATTTTACAGCAGACAAATGTAAGCTATCAAAACTCCATAGCTTTTGGTGAAAGTGGTAATGATATTGAAATGCTGCAAACTGTTAGACATGGTTATTTAGTTGGAAATGCAACCAGCGAAGCTAGGAAATTACATTTTCAAATAGCAGAAAATGAATATGCTAAAGGAATATTATCTGTATTAAAAACACTTATTAAATAATCAAGAGTCATGAGTCAGAATGTTTGATATATTACATCCCACATTCCGCAATTATGAAACGCCATATTTTTGGTATTTTTTGTGTAATCCTGAAAAAGCTGAATTGTTTATAACTCAATCAGTCTTAATCATATTTACATAAGAGTAAAGCCACCGTTAATACATAAATATTGCCCTGTAACAAATCTGGACTCATGACTGGCGAAATAAAGCACTGCTTCAGTAATATCCTGTGGAGTACCCCATTGCTGCATGGGAATTCTGACTTGGTAAGCGTCTTTTTTTTCTTGAGGAACGTTTTCATGGCGTTCTACGGGTATCCAACCGGGAGCAACTGCATTAACTGTAATACCAAAAGGCGCTAATTCGGTGGCCATGCTGCGTGTAAATCCCAGTTGTCCATTTTTGGCAGTAACGTAAGCACTGAAGTTATTAACTGAGCGGAAACAAACGTCACTACTAATATTAATAATTCGTCCCCATTGTTTTTGTTTCATGGAGGGTAAACAAATACGAGTTAATAAGTAGGGACTTTTGATAAAAAAATCCAGCATGGTTTGGAAATCTTGCCAGGTGTATTCCTCAAAGGGGATCTGGGGTTGGTTTCCTGTGGCATTTAACACCAAAATATCTACTGCACCCAGTTGAGAGGCGATCGCTTCATAAATTGCTGCTACATCTTCTTCTTGGGTAACATCCCCACGAACCAAAATAGCTTGGCAACCTTGTTGTTCAAGTTCAGCTAAAGCCTGTTTAGCCCGTGATTCGTTATTGCTGTAATTGATTGCTACCTTAGCACCTGCTTGTCCCAATTTGAGAGCGATCGCTTTCCCTAAACCAGCGGAACTTCCTGTAACTAAGGCCACATGACCATCTAAAGAAAATGACATTTAATTACTAACCCCTGATGAAAATAATGAAATAAACTTAGACAACGGCAAATTTTTGTAATACTTGAGACAAGTTATTTAAACTCTCTTTCGTTCCCTGCTCAACATCTGATGTTTCTTCATATTCAACCACCCAATATCCCTGATAACCTGCATTTAATAGTTCTTTAATAATCGGTTCCCAGACAATTTCTCCCTCTCCAAAAGCACAGAATTGAGGACTACCATTAACCCATTGCACATCTTTCCAATGACTATAATTTACCCAAGGAAGAATATAGCGGAGTGCCATCAAAGGATCAGTTCCCTGATTCAAAAAATTAGCGGGATCATAGTTAATACCAACAGCAGGACTTTTAATACCTTCCATCATTCTGGCCACTCTTTGTCCGGTTGCAGTTGGTCCACCATGATTTTCAATCGTTATTTGAATTCCTCGTTCTTCGGCGTAGTCACCGATTTTATTAAAAGCATAATGCAACAGAGGAAAAACATCTGGGAGAATATAATCATTTCTGTGATCACCAGACAATAATCTGACAAATTTTGCCCCTAATTTTTCAGCACTATCAACAAAACGCTCTACTCTTTTAATTTCTGTTTCTAACTCATTTGCATCTGAGAGTGTAAAATTATTTCTTCCTGCTATACAAATAATATCTACTCCTGCTTCTTTAGCCCAATCAGCAATTTTAGATACTGCTTGATCATCACCATCATGTAAAAGATGTTTGGGTGCTTGGGGATGAGCATTCACTTCTACTGAACGAATGCCTTGGTTAGCTATCCAGTGGAAATATTCAGGTATTTCCACTTCTCTCCAGCCCCAAGCAGCACAGCCAATATTTAGTGAATTAATGTTAGACTTTAGCATATTTTGGATTTTAGAAATGATGTGTATAGCTTAGAGGGTAAGCTGTCGTGCATTCAAAATGCACAACAGCAAGTCAAAAGTGAAGAAAATTTGAGGCTTATTTATTGATAGAATAACTTAATGTTTTCACAAACTTGCTCAAGTTCCTGAACGGTTAGTCCTGGATAAATAGGTAAACTCAGGATGCGGCTTGCTTGCATTTCTGCGACAGGAAAACTCCCTGCTGGATAGCTTAATTCTTTACCTGCTGTAGATAGATGAATTGGCACTGGATAATGAATTGCTGTACCGATACCGCGATCGCTCAAAAATTGACGCAATTGATCACGCCGTTCAGCTTGAATAACAAAGGTGTGGTAAACGCATTTTTCCCACTCTCGTTCCCATGGCATTATAATTTGAGGAATACCCGCAAGTTGACTTTGGTAATAGTGAGCATTTTCTTGACGTTGCTGTGTCCATTCCTGGAGGTAACGCAATTTAACTAACAGAATAGCTGCCTGTAGAGTATCTAAGCGAGAATTATGAGACCACATCACACAGTCATCACGAGTTCGTAAACCAATATTCCGCATAATTTTTAACTGGTCATACAGTTCGGAATCATCCGTTACTATTACTCCTCCATCTCCACAAGCATTTAAGTTTTTCAGGGGGTGTAAACTGAAACAACCCACTGTTCCCAAAGAACCTACTGGTTGACCTTGATACTCAGCCAGTACAGCTTGGGCGGCATCCTCCACTACAGCTATTCCATTTTCCTGGGCAATATCTAAAATTGGTTTCATGTTACAAGGTCTTCCCGTCAGATGTACAGGGATAATTGCCTTTGTTTTGGGAGTAATAGCTGCGGCGATTTTAGTTGGATCAATATTGTAATCATCGCCCACATCAACGAATACAGGTTTAGCACCAAGTATGCGAATACAGGTAGCTGAAGCCACGAAAGAATTAGGGACAGTAATAACTTCATCACCAGAACGAATACCAAGTGCTTTGAGTGCAAAAATTAAGGCATCTGTCCCAGAATTAACACCAACTGCATAACGAACGCCACACAATTGAGCAAACTGACGCTCAAACTCTGCAACTTGCTCGCCTAAAATAAAGTTGCCATCATCAAGGACTTCACCCATTGCTGCTAGTAACTCAGACTTGATGGCAGCGTGTTGACTTTTAAGATTAACGAAGGGTATTTGATTAATGGTTAATAGTTGTGACATTTTTAATATCCCAATATATTGATAACGACTTCACGGATGTAACCAGATTGACGATGTTCCCAGATATAAATATCTTGTAAACGTCCTAGCTGCAAAAGACCTTGAGCAATCGGAACTTGTTCAGAGGTATGGGTAAGGGCAGAGCGAATATGTGCCGGCATATCATCTAAACCTTGTCCGGCTAAAAGATATTGACCATTTTCGGGAACTAACTTCGCAAAAAAGGTTTCCACGTCGGGTTTGGCATCTTCTTCTTGAATCAATAAACTGGCGGAAGTATGACGGATAAAAAGGTTACAAATTCCTGCTGTAATTCCCGATTCTGTAATGACTGCTTGGACTTGGGGCGTAATTTGACATAGAGATTTACCAGTAGTTTGTACCTTGATTGATTGTTGGTCAAGTCTTATAGATGAGTTGGTCATTTTTATTCCTTTCCTAAATGCTCAAACCACGATTTTGTCTCTTGCTGAATTGTTTCTGGTGTCCAAACTGGAGCATCTCGCCAAAGTTCAATATTGGCTAACATTTCACTTACACCTTGACTTAAAGGTACTTGAGGTTGCCATTTTAAAAGAGTCGTAGCTTTAGTAATATCAGCCCAAGTACAATCCGGTTCTCCTGGGCGTTTGGGAATGTGAGTAATTTCTCCTGCTAATAATTTCACCAGTGTTAAAACGCTTTCAGATTTACCAGAACCAATATTAATAATTTCCCCGGTAATATCCGATTCAGCAGCTTTGATAAAGGCTGCTACTACATCACTAACGAAGGTAAAATCTCTCGTTTGCATTCCATCTCCAACAACAGTAAAAGGGGTTTTCGCTAGTTTTTGAGCTAAAAATACGCCAAATACTGCACCATAAGCTCCTGTGGTTCTGGATCTTGGTCCATACACATTAAACAATCGTAAAGAAAGGGCTGGAAGTTGATAAACTTGCGCCCAGTGCATGACTAATTGTTCACCTAAATATTTTGTTAAGCCGTATGGATGTTTAGGATGACAAGGATAGGTTTCTGATGTGGGATATTGATTAGGAATACCATAGCAAGTGGAAGAAGCTGTGTAGATAAATTTTTGGATTTTAGCAGTACGACAAGCTTCTAAAAGGACGAATGTACTATGTAAATTGGCATGATAATATGCTCCTGGATTTTGGATTGAGGGAACTAAATCAGCTAATCCTGCTAAATGAAATACCCAGTCAATATCTGTTAATATGGATGGGGAAATATCAGCAACATCTTGCTCAATAAATGTAAATGTGGAATAGGTTTGAGCCACTTTTAAATTAGCCGTTCTTCCTGTCACCAAATTATCTAAACCAACGACACTATGACCTGATTTGAGGAGGAGATCACACAAGTGGCTACCAATAAAACCAGCAGCACCAGTGACTAAGCAATGTTTAGGAGAATTTAATTTACTGTTCATACAAAATTAATAATCTGTTAGTCAAAATTTAAATTTTCATCAAGCTTTATGATCATCTAATTTACATTATCAAATTCTATTTTTTGTCATTTTATCAACCATTCTACTTAATTCTTCACAATTGACAATGATATCTTCATTCTTTACCTCACAAAACATACAAGCATAATCGAATCCTAATCCTTTAGCAACTGTATAATAGAAATGGCTAATTTTCTGACCAAAAAGTTCAATTAAATTTAAATTTTGGGAGAAAATAATATTTGTTACTCCACCACCATGAGGAGCAATAATAAATTTAGCTTGAGCAAACAATTTTACTTGGTCAGCAAAATCTAAATCTTCTAGAACATAAGGTACAAAATCCATTTTATCGAGAGTATTGCTTACTTCTTCTTCATTCAAAATGCGGCGAGCATTTGCTTTTTTACGAGAAATAAAAATATTGGGACTCAAAACCAGATTTGGATTTGCATAACTATCTACGTTACTGAGAATACGTTCTCTTACCCAATGACAAGCTTTGATAGAAATACGTCCTCCTTCACGTCTTTTAGAGCAAATAACTAATTCATTAACTTTAGCTCTATATCCATTCCATTGGATATAATTTTCTAGACCATAACCCATCAATTCTAAAGAGCGAATTTTCCAACTAGGAATATCTTTATCAATTATTAAGACTGGTTTTTTACCTGTTTTTTGAGAATAATATTCAAGGACTTCTAATCGAGTTAAAGCTTCATATATCCAATGAGCATATAAATGACTCCAATAATTAACAAATGAACAAGCTAAATCAAAATGTTCTATATTAGCTATAGGGGTAATATATTGAGAATTGAAACCTGCCCTCATTGTAGAAATAGTAGTGTGTTCTAAGACATCTACTCTATCTAAAACTGTTTCTAAAATAATATTCTTATCCTCAGTAAAACCAATCCCATAAATTCCCAATAACTCCACGTTTTTAACAACCACAGCAAAAGGATTAGTAAATTCAAAGCTACCTTCTTTTTCTCTAAATGCTGCGGGAATTTCTTGATAACTTATAGCTGGTTCAATTTGAATAATTTCATCATATTTTAACTGATAAAGATTATTCTCTGCTTGACATTGCTGGAGTAAATCTACTCTAGTAATTAAATTGCTGTGTAGATAGTTAAATAAAATTGAATAAATCAATTTGAGAATAGGTAATTGTTCATATTCCACTTCTAATTTAGGAATATTATTCTCCATTTTATCTTTCTCCATCTCCTCAGTCATCGTGATGAGATTTTCGTCAATGTATCTCAATAAAATGGGATATATGAGTTTAAATATTAGCAATTCTTGAACATAACGCCCAACTTTATTCATCTGCTTGTAAATCTCTCTGTTTTGTATAGGACAGCAAAATAATTTGCTGGTTTTTTAGTAAAAGTTTAGTAAAATTTAATGAATATTTAATAAACATATTCTCAAATTCATTAAATAAAAAACTTTAGTGCTTCCAGGTTATCCAACCGAGCAGAAACTTGTAATTCTTTAGGAATAAAAATTTCTGGACTGAGTAAATAAAATTTACCGATTCCTGCGGCTTTAGCAGCTTGCATATCCGATATTCTATCACCAATTAGGATTGAGCTTTGCAAGTCTATAGGATATTTCTGACAAGCTTGTTCAATCATTCCTGGTAACGGTTTACGACATCGGCAGTTTTGACGGTAATTAGATATAGTTGATTGGGGATGATGTGGGCAGTAAAACACATCCAGTATTGTTATATCTTGGTTATTAAATTGCTCATACATCCAGACAGTAAGACTTAAAAAATCTTGTTCAGAATAGTAACCACGAGCAATACCTGATTGATTTGTGATCACAATTAGCTTATAACCTAAATCTTGTAGTAGACGACAAGTAGCAAAAATGCCATCATTAAATTCAAACTGCTCACATCTAAAAACATAGTGATGATCAATATTAATTACTCCATCTCGATCAAGAAAAGCCACTTTAATCACTGGTAATTATTCTCCTTTAGATTCAGATCCCCGACTTCTGATATCATCTGATAATTTATGGTGATGATCACAGAAGAATTCGGGGATTTTTTTCTTATTTTAACATTTCCTCAACTTTGTTCATGATGCCAATAGTATCAATACCTTGATGGGGGAGTTGTTCCCAAATTCCGCTACAACCTTCTTGATGAGTTCCCATATAGGCATATTTGGGAGAAAACCCTCTTTCTAGTAACCATGAACCAAAACGGATACCTAAACCTGTACGCCGATTTAAGGATTCAACTACTAAAACAAAGGGTGTTGAACCAATTTTTGCCATGATTTCTTCATCTACTAGATTCAATGTGGATTTATTGATTAAACCGACATTAATTCCCTGTTTTTTCAGGCTTTCTACTACTTCTAAGGCGCGGTAAAGTACCTCTCCAAAGCTAACGATATAGCCGGCTGTTCCTTCTCGTATTACGTCATCTTTTCCAGGAATAAATGTATAACCATCTGCAAATAAAGGTTTACTATTTGTATCCAGAATATCGGGTACTGGGGAACGGCTAGAAAAGAGAAATCTTAACCCTGGTTGATCAAATACAGTTTCCACACAAGCTTTCATTTGATGTCCGTCGGCGGGATAATAGAGACGGGTTTGATAAGCGTCTTCTAAACCGTTATCGGCAAACATATTATTTAACCCAAAATGGCAGGTGTTATCTCCTAATTCATCTATCCCACTATGGGAAAATTGACAAAGAACGTTGGATTTATTAAGCCGTGCCATTGTAATTTCAGAAATACACATTTCCAAAAAGGCACTATAAGTGCTGAAAATGCCTTGTTTTCCTGCTTCCATGCCAAATCCTGCCGCCGCAGAGAAGTTTCCTCTTTCCATGATGCCGCCATGATAGAAAATCTCTGGATAGGCTTGACTAATTTTATTGATACCACAGGATTCTCCTAAATCACTGTCAATACACATTACCTTTTCTCGCCGTTCTGTGGGTGTCATTTGACTGAGAAGAGAGACAACGGTAGCATCAAAAATATGGCGTGTTTTGCTGCTAGAACCCGTAAAAGAGTAGGTATGTGTGAGGGGAATAACTTTTTTGAGGTAATTGACGGCTGATGTATGTCCGCGAGTTTCTAAATAGGCGATCGCTAACTCTGGTGATAGGGCATCATGTCCTAAAGGTGTGCCTTCTACTCCAACAATACCGGGAGTCATAGGACGTTTATTAATTACTGCTACTGGTCCATTAATAGTGACAGCTTGACAGAGACGAGTATATAAATCATCTAAATCTTCCCCTGCTCCAGTTAATACAGTTAATCCATGTCCAGCTAAAGTTTGACCGACGTTATAACCCTTGAGATAATCTGTTGGATATCCGCTACAGGTGGAATTGTTATCATCAATAATTAATTTGATATTGAGATTTTTAGCCACAGCTAAACGGGCGGCTTCGGCATTATTTCCTTCTTGCTGTGAACCATCTGAACCTAAACAGAATACTACTTGATGAGGATGTGCGATCGCTACTCCATTCACATAAGCCCAGAGGTGTCCTAATCTTCCCGAACTAAATTTTACACCAGGAGTGCGTCCTCGTTCTGGATGTGCAAGTAGTAATGAATAGGCTTCTCGATAATGCAGCAGATTTTCTGCATCAAGATCACCCTGTAAAGTTGCCATTAAATATTGTGTAGCAACGCGGTGTCCTGCTTCATCAAAGAAAATTGGCACAAATTTATCTGCTACTCCCCGAAAGAAAGCATCTAAAATCATCACTTCGGGAACTGTATCATAAGCTCCTCCTGTATGACCGCCCACACCTTTGGCTGCTGCTACAGCGGTAAAAAAAACAATAGTATCTCGACAAAGTTGAATATTAGCTTTCAGAATTTCTCTTTGTTCATTAGTCAAAGTTGAATTAGTCGGGTCTAACTTCAAAGACTTGTAAACATCCAAATCAATAGGAAAGCGAAGAGTTGTTAAAGTCATTTTTTTGTTCCTTTTGATTGTTGAAATTATATCTAGGGTAGGCATTGTACAAACAATACCTTGTCCACATTGAAAAAAGCCTTGATTCGTAGATTGGGTTGCGCTGTCGTTTAAGCCAACAAAGCATAAAATGGCTAAGGTATTGATATAGGAATCCGGTTTGATTCTTGAATTTTCCTGCGTAGGAGGGCAAGAGGATTCCAGAATATTAAGGTGTACCGAGTTTTGTATGGCTACGCCACGCAAGCCATCAAAAATCAAATAGGAGTCCTATATATTTGACATTTAATCCTTGCCGTAAAATTTCAAACCATCCCAAATACCCATCACACCAGGATAAGGACTATGGTAAACATTATCCATTGTCTGAATTTTATCAACTAAGTTGGGATGAGAATTTCCCACAGCAATTCCCTTTAATCCTGTTTCAAATAGGGATAAATCATTGAGAGTATCTCCACAAGCTATGGTTTCATCTGCATTAAACTTTATTTCCTCCAAAAATTTCAAGAGAGTTGGTCCTTTAGAAACTCCTTTGGGCATGACATCAAAATAAAAATAGATATTATTATAAGATGAGATAATGCAATCAAATCCGGCATTAATTACTTTTTGGATGGTGTTAGGTTGCAATTTTTCAGAATCATAATAGTAAGATACACGATACTTAGGATTGACTGCCTGTAGTTTTAATCCTGGTTCATTTGCTAATAGGGTTTTAATTTTTTCGTTAGCATTATTCCATTGTTTAATTATCCAATATTGTACAGGATAAATTGGCTCAAATGTTTCACCATGTACAATAGTTGTTCCCACATCACCAATGATATAGTCAGGTTTAGGAATATGAGGATTTTCTATTAATAAGTTGCTGATCCAGTCCAGTTCTCTGCCGGTGACATATACTAAAAGTAGGCGATCGCGTTGTTTTTCAATATATTGATAAAATTCAGATTGTTGTTGTTGAGAACCACCTAAAAAAGTGCCGTCTAAATCAGTTGCTAAAAGTAGTGATTGTTGATATTTCATGACTTAATTAACCAATAATTAATCCGCTACGGGGTGGAAGTTTAAAGTTAATAAATTCGGCTTCTTTAGTCCAGTTTTCTTGACTGGAATGATATGTAAATAATGTTTGTTTGAGTTGATTTTGCCATGATGGTTGAATACTCGCCATTGCTATTTCATTACCAGCATTTACCGCAATTAATAAAATTTCTGTTTCTAACCTTCTAGCGAAAATATAAACTTGTCCTTGAGCGTACAAGGTATGATATTCACCTATTCTTAATGCTGGATGAGAAAGACGGAGTTTAATTAATTGACGATGATATTCAAGAATATCTTGATCCCACTGTTTTTTATCAGGAAATCCTTTACGACATTCTGGATCATAACCACCGTTTAAACCGACTTCATCGCCGTAATATATGCAAGGTGCGCCAGGAAAAGTAAATAATAGTAACGTTGCTAAATATAAACTGGGGCGATCGCCTCCAGCTACATCAATTAACCTAGCTGTATCATGATTATTAATACCATTAAGTTGAGTTAGTTGAATTTCCCAAGGATAAAGTTGCAGTAATTGATTAATTTCTTCCCCATATTTAGCCGCATCTGCTGGTGGTGGTGGTGCATATTCAGCAAAATGACCTTTTACCTGGCGATCGCCTACAACAAAAGCAGTGGTAGCATTAAGAAAGGGCAAACTTGACACACCATCAAATTGCGTCCCATCTAACCACTCACTGGCATACAGGGGAATTTCGCCTACAATATATGCTTCTGGATTAATTGCTTTAATTCGTTCCCGAAACTCTTGCCAAAAACCAGGAGTTTTAATGTAATCTGCTGAATCTAACCGCCAACCATCTGCACCCAATTCAATCCAATATTCAGCTACACGCATAATATATTCGCGTACTGTTGGATTATTGGTATTTAACTCTGGTAAAGCTCTAATTCCGTTCCATGAATCATAATTAGCAGGCAGAGATTCATCATAAGGTGAAAGAGGCCATCCTTGAATTTTAAACCAATCTAACCAAGGGGAATTTTGACCATTTTCTATAACATCATTGAAAAAATAAAAGCCCCTACTAGCATGATTAAAAGTTCCATCCAAAACGATTTTAATACTACGATTATGAGCAGCTTTTAATAAACTTGTAAATGCCTCCTCTCCTCCCAATAAAGGATCAACTTGATAATAATCAAGGGTATGATAACGATGATTACTAGCTGAGGCAAAGATAGGATTTAGGTAAATTGCATTAATACCCAAATATTGTAAATAATCGAGATTTTCAATCACTCCCCACAGATTTCCTCCTTTATAGCCATGAAATGTAGGAGGATTATTCCAATCTTCTAAAGGTACATCCAGTAACCAATTTTCATGTGTTGGAACACTTCTAGCAAAGCGATCGGGAAATATTTGATAAAAAACGGCGTTTTTAACCCAATCAGGTGTATTAATCTTCGTATAGAAACTTGTCATGATCTCTGAAACATTAACCTCATCATTGTTGTTGATTATTCTTTACCGCGATACAACATCACCCAGATCTTCTGCCAACCTGAGCAGAACATTATAATACTTTTTAGAGTATGGTATGTGAATTATTGCAGGATATGTGCCAGTTAATTTGTTTAAGACAAATCCATTGTGTATGTCATACAGTTCTGGTAAAATTTCCCATTCCCCTGCTGTACACCAAAAAATATCACAGCAATAATCTAAGGTTACTGTTTCAGGATTTTCAAAACAGTATTTTCCATACAATCTTTGATCACTACCGTTTTCATGAAAATTCGGATAAGAAAGAATATTATCAATCATCTCACAGACATATTTTTTGTATCCCATGAAAGTCCCTGCGTTCAGATATTTATAATCATAGGGAACTTTAATGCTATCGTAAAAATCTTTGTATTCTTCGTACTGATGAGAGTACCATTTCTCTGCTGCAAATAATATCTTATAACCACCTTGAATAAATTTTTCATATATACTGTTAGCATTCTGTACATACAGAACATCAAAAGCATCAGTAACAAGAACTATTGTGTCATCTTTCACATCCTTTAGTTCCTTCAAAATCAAAGGAAGTCTTAGAGAATTGGCTGACCATTCGAGACCTTCACCTAGCACCTTAACGTCTATATTTTGTTTTTTAGCAGATCTCAAAAAGAGTTGTACCTTAGAAAAAGACACAGAGTTACAACAAGTATAAAATGCGATATTTGGGCTTTTCTTCATTTTGTGACAACCTTACCTCTTACAAAAAAATATTGTGGTTTGCTGATTATAGCTTAGAGGGTGTTTGAAAAGTCTACTAGAAGTCGCGGTTCATCTTGCACACAGACAAAACCCACGGAGGTGGGTTTGAAACCCTCGATTTTTCATTAGTCCACGCAGGTGGACTTTGCTTGTGTAGTAGTGAATTATATTCGCCCAAAACTTTTCAAACATCCTCTTACATTCCTCGTGTTTTACCAATGAGGAATGAGAATTTAATTATGGAGAAGAATATCGGTTAATCATTTCTCCTTTATTTTGTAACAATTTATCAATCAATTGTTCAAATAGTTTATCTGTCACCATGATGCCTTTATGAGATTGATTTCTAAAAGATAAACACAAGTTAGCCGCATAAATAGGAGATTTCAAGGCTTTTGTATATAACTCGATAATCTCAGTTTTATCTTCTACAATTGCGTGCATTAGAATAGGACTAAAAAGCCCCATATTTGGAAAAAGAGGTAATTCCATAATCTCATAAAGTCTGCTTAAAAATTTCGTACTAACTGCTAATCTGGATAACCTTGATCGCAATTCGTGGGCAGCATTAGCAGTAAACTGTTGCTGTTGCTGATAGGACTGGTAAATCGGCTGCATTGCTAATCCTGAAAGCCACCAACTGGAAGTAGCAACCAAGCTCAGAGCAATTGGCAACCCAATCGCCATAATCCATTGAATCCGCCTGATTTCGGCATCAAAATGTTCTAAAGTGCGGCCAATTTGCAAATAGCCCCAGGATGAATGGGTGCTGGCTTCATTAACTAAAGGATGGGTATTGGCACTATGCAAAATTGTGGTGAATTGGTGATAGCGAATGCCCTTAGCCGTGCGAAAGGTTTGCCATGAACTGCGGTTAAGAGTTGGCGGCAGAGATAGCGGTTGATTGGGTGAAAAAGCCAGGAGTTTCCCTTGATGATTGAATAGACGAATATAATATGTGGTGCGATCGCTGATGCCGATGGTGTGCCGTTGAATCAGCGTTGGGGTAGCCTTGCAAGGTTGATCACTCAAACAAAGATCGGGAAAAATCTGTTGCAGCACAGCAGTCGGTTCTTCAGAAGGCGGTAACAATGGTTCAACGCTATCGTGTAAAGTTCCAGCAATTGATTCAATTTCGCGCTCCATTGCTGCCCAGTTTGTCTGTACCATTGCGCGATACATCCCCAAACCAGAAACACTCAAAATCACGCCCATAACCCCGGCATACCAGAGGGCTAACCGTAGACGACTGCGCCGAAAAAGTGAGTAGCTATTCATGTCCGAGAATCAAGTTGAGAGTTAAAGCGATAGCCAGCACCGGGAACAGTTTCAATCGGGCAGGGACAGCCATGATTTGCTAACTTGCGCCGTAATAGGCGCATTTGCGCCGCAACTACATTACTAATCGGCTCTTCATCCATGTCCCAAAGTTGATGACGCAATTTACTGCCGGGAATAATGCGATTGGGGTTCTGCATCAAATACATGAGCAACTGAAATTCTTTGGTGGTTAAGGGAATGACTAGGGGTGTAGATCCATCTGAATTTACTCGGAGGACATTGTTTGCTGTATCCATAGTAAAACCTGCAACAGTCAGGGTAGACGGTTGTAGTTGAGGCGATCGCCTCTGAAGGGCCCGCAACCGTGCCAGCAATTCTTCCATTACAAACGGTTTGACTAAATAATCATCCGCGCCGGCATCCAGCCCTGCCACGCGATTTTCGGGCTGCCCCAAAGCAGTAAGCATCAGCACTGGTAAGGGATTTTGGTATAGTCTGAGCTTCTGACATAACTGTAATCCCGACATTTCGGGCAGCAGCCAATCAACAATAGCAACTGTATAGTCTGTCCACTGGCTTTCAAGACAGAGCCATGCCTCAGTGCCATCTGTCACCCAATCCACAACATATCTCTCGCTAATTAGGACTTGCTTGATTGCCAGTCCCAAATCTGCTTCATCTTCCACCAGTAAAATTCGCATCACGTAAAAAACCTGGTAGTTTGGAAGCCCCGCGTCTTTAGACCACCATGTCCTGTTGCCTTGATTAATAGTGGTTTAGTTATCAACACTTTCAAACTATCAATATCCCCCACACAAGCCGCGTCAATCCAATGAGTTTTAGGTAGTTGAAGCTGAGTTCTATTGAATTTAGTTTTGCCCCCTGAACCAGTAACAACAGGTAATCCGGTTTCTTTCAGTCGGTGGAACAATGCCCAACGAGTAGAATTAACTGCGGAGGCATCTTTAAGTGGACATTTAGATTGCAATTTAATCTTCTTTAAAACATCTGGTTTTTTAGCCAAAAACTTCTCTATATCTAGTGTTCCTTTCTTTTTATTGCAAGAGTCACAAGCCAAGCATAAATTAGAGATTTTGTTACTTCCGCCCTTCGCTTTAGGATGGATATGTTCTACTTGTAAAGGGACATCTTTAACGCCACAATATGAGCATTTTCTCTCCCACTTTTCCAGTAAATATTCCCGAACTTCGTAACCTTGCAACTCCCCTTGTTGATATTCAATACCCAATATTTCGGGATTATCTATTTGCTGCAAATCGAACCTGACTAATTCTTGCGATATCCCTGTAATAGGAGCGAATCTAATTAGTTTGTTGACCCAAGTCGATGTTGTCTCAACTCGGTGTTGTAGGCTCGGAGCTAACCAGCCTTCAGCCCTTGTTCTATTGAGGAAACGAGCTTGACGATATCGGGTATGTCGCTTTCGCCTACCCCTACGAATACCTTTTCTTGATTCTAAGGATGCCTTTATGCTTTGTCCTCTATGGGAGATTTCCGCACCAAACACAACTTTATCCCCTTGAACTAACGCGATTCCAGTAGTTTTAGCACCAGGGTCAATTTTTAATTGGATTGGTCGAGTTAGTTCCTGGGATTCTGCCTTTAGAATCAGGGTGAATGGATATTTTCTCCACACAGCAGCTTGACCTAATTTTAGCAATTGTCGCGCTGTTCCAGGATGAACAGGATTGCATGGTTTCTTGTTTGTATCGACGATTAAAACGTAATTGGACATGGTTGGAAAACTCCGTCAAACGGGTGATGTTAGCTTCGATTCTGTTATCTGAGCTTGCTTGAGCTTGCAACACTGTTTCAGTGACCTTAAAACTGTTTAATTACAAGCGACAGAGCAGGGAACTAGCTACGCATTCCAGGGTGTCATGACTCAAATAACGGCTACCTATTGCTAGGTAATCTGGTCAGTACGGCTTGATTGATTTCTCTTACAAGCCCCGTCTCTTCAGAGCGGGGTTACTGACTTCAGGGAAATCAACCACGAAGCTCTGATCTTACAAAAACTTTTGCCATTTCACCTGGATTTCATCTGCC
>Ga0208327_1000188_pt1 | contig 16146 bp, 6 predicted proteins | sample LakMenEpi26Jun08_FD_150733 | JGI IMG/M metagenome (GOLD analysis project Ga0208327, IMG submission 150733) | Freshwater microbial communities from Lake Mendota, WI - 26JUN2008 deep hole epilimnion (SPAdes) | ecosystem: Environmental > Aquatic > Freshwater > Lake > Epilimnion/Euphotic zone ...
AACGTTAATTGAGAAATTGGTGGACACATTTCCCACGCCATCAGATGCTTGGACAGCGATCGCAAAAGTACCAGTACTGCTAGGAGTTCCGGTCAGGGTGCGAGTGTTGGCATTAAAGGACAGCCACGCGGGAAGTCCAGATGTGCTGAAAGTGAGTGGTTTCCCTTCAGGATCACTAAAGATATTGGTTGGTAAGGTGTAGGTGAAGGCTTGACCATTTTCCCCACGTTGGGAGGGAATTAAATTGCTGACGATGGGTGCTTCATTGACATCATTAATATTAATTGTCAATACCTTATCGAAGGTCAGACCAGTATTGTCGGTAGAGCGAACAAGGATGTTGTATGCTGACTTAGCTTCAAAATCTGGGGAAGCCTTGATTTGCAATTGGTTTCCGCTAATTGTGAAAGCAGAATTATCAGCACCACCTGTGCCACTAACTAAGCTGTAGGTAAAGGTGTCAGTAGCACTAGGATCAGTAGTAGTAAACGTACCGATAACTGTGTTAGCCGCCACATTCTCGTTGACATTGGTAGAACTTAATGCCAAATTTGTCGGAGCTTGAGCAGCATCAACTTGGAAACTGAAGAGCGTGCGGATTGGATTACCACTTGCGTCATACTCTGTTGCGGAGTTTTGTGCTGTGGAATTAATACCTTTGCTGGTAACTGTCAACGTATTTCCATCTGGACTGACTTCGAGGACACTATAGTTGAAGGTGTCAGGGCTGTAGAAGTCCACTGCCCCCGGTGTGGCTTTGCTCACCAGAGTACCGTTTTGATCGCGCTTCACATCATGCAGTCCAGCATAGCCATTGAGTCCGATGGGTTCGATGCCGGCGGCTGTTTGCTTTGTAGCTAAATCATCAGCGATCGCTCTAATATTAGCAAATGAGTGATTCGTGATTGTGTCTGGTCCAGTGGCACCGAGTGGCCCGTCAACAATGGAGAAGACGTAAGGAACTTTCACATAGCTCGACTGCACACCGGTTTGTCCCGTGGGCGAGTAGTAAATTTCGTTGATGCGGTTTTGGTGATCATCTGCCGAGAGGAAGACTACATTCTTAATGCCGTTGTCAGCAATAAACTTGAGTAAATCGTTGCGCTCGGCGCGGTAGCCGCCCATGTAAGACTTACCACCATCAGAATTGACAGAAGTTATTGTGCCGGAGAGCGCACCACCGATTGGACCGAGTTGGTCAATCGGATCAGATAGAGAGACGAATTTCCAGGGTGTGCCTGCGGTCTGAGCATCAAGCAGAGTCTGCTTCAGCCATGCTAATTGGGTGTCACCCAGATAGGTGCGGTCTGGGTTGTCAGCGCGGGAGCCGGTGTCATCAGCACCACCGTTGGCTGTCTTCAGACGAATATCGCGGTAGGAGCGGGAATCAGTGTTGATGTAGAGCGCATTTTTGCCCCATTGCACGGCGGAATAGAGTTGCTTTGTACCGTTGGAACGTGGATCTGATGGGGCTGTCACTGTGCGTTCAGCGATGGGCTGGTAGTTCAGGAATACATCACGCAGTGTTTGGAATCCTGTTGATTGGTTCATGAAGCCGCCTAGAGCCGCCAAATCAGTCGGAGAAAGCAGGTCAGCCGCATCATTAACGTTGTTAACATTGCCAGAACCGCCGGTATTTGAACCAGTGTAGGCGCGGGCATCCACGCCCCGTCCAGTCAGCATATTTGTCCCAGTTGCACCACCCACAGAACCGCCAGCAGGCGCACCGCCATCAATATACTTGCGGTTGCCCAATTCGTGGTTATCCCAGGTGGTGTAGTTACCCTGGCCTGCATAGAATGATTGCAGACTATTCTGCCCACCGTTATTTACTGGCAGGAAATTCTCACGATATTTCTTCTCGTAATCTGCTTTTAACTGCGCCTGGGTAGCAAAGGCAGTACCGGCTCTGGGAATCCCGTTAAAGTTTAAGGCATCATTAGAAAGCGTGACAGATGGCGAGTTCAACCAGGATGCACCGTTGTTACCAGCCACGTTACTCGCATTTTCATAAATCACGTCACCGAGATTTACATAGAAGTCCAAGTTCTCCCCCGGAACTGCACTCGCTAGAGGATAGGGGCGCATCAGACCGTCCATGTCACCACTGAAGGCAAACTTCACAGAAGCTGCCACGGTTGGATTGGGAGTTGTTTTAAAAGTGCCAACCTGACTCAATTCACCTGTGGCGGATTGAAAACGGTAGTAGTATTTCGTGTTACTTTGTAAACCCGTGGCATTAATCTTTAAAGTGTAGTCATAATTAGCATCACGGGTAACACTGTTTATGGATTGGACAATATTGCCAAATCCTAAATCGGTAGAGATTTCCAGCTTGACATTTTCTGTAACGCCAGAAGACTGAGAGGGAGTCGCTGTATCAAAAGTGCGAGTCCAAAGAATCACACTATTACTTGTGGCATCTCCCGCAGCTACCCCAGTAAAACCTGCGGTTACACCATTAATGGTAATGCTGATATTTTGGCTGGCTGTGCCATCAAGGCATGACACAGTAAAGGTATCAACTTTGGTTTGACCAGCGCCCAAATACTGCACCGCGCTGTTATCAACGCTATAGCTAAAAGCTCCCGTGTCAGTAATCGTCAAACTACCCAAGTTGCCATTTGCAGAAACAACGCTGGTTGCAAACTTGTTCTGACCAGCATCTTCATCTGCAACTGTTAATGAACCTGAAGCGGTGAGTTTACCATTGGCATTAACGTTAGTTCCTTCTTTGATGCTGACAGCCGCATTGCCACTAATGCTTGCTAGGTCATTTACGTCATTAATGGTAATATTGAAGGTTTTATCAGTGTAAAGTCCACTTTGATCTATAGAACGGACTACAACGCTATAACTAGACTTAGCTTCAAAATTTGGGGAAGCATTAATCAGTAATTGATTTCCGCTAATTGTGAAAGCTGCATTGTCATTTGTGCCGGGGACGAAGCTATAGGTGAAAGTATCGCCGATAGTCGGGTCAGTAGTGCTAAAAGTCCCGACTAGGCTATTGGCAGTGACATTTTCATTCGTGCTGGTCGCACTTAAAGTCACGTTGGTAGGAGGATCATAACTTTGAATCGTTAGCACCGCATTGGGCTGCTTAGTTCCCACTAAACTGCCAGTGCTGGGATTTGCTAGGCTCAGGTTGACAGTTTCGTTGGGTTCTACATTCGTATCCCCAGCAATGGGAATTTGTACATCCTTGTAAGTTTCACCAGGAGCGAAGGTAACAGTAATTGGTGTATTGATGTAGTCCGCTTGATAACCTTTGTAGGTGTTAGGATTGAAAAGTGCTTGCAATTGTCCACCGGCTGCCAGTTCCCCAGAAATGCCGTAATGGGCTTGGGTATCAAGTAAAAACCAACCAGGACCAAGGATATCTTGAGCATCAATAATCCCAGATGATTCCTCATTGTTGTTGAATGGTGCAGTTGCAGCAACCCCAATATCACCGAATCGATCCGGATCATGTTTAGCCAGCAGTTTTAATGTGTCAGTAGCGATGTCGTACTGCCAAATTTTGCCATTGTGAGCAGCACCCCCCACATCTTCTTGAAGGAGAATATGACCATATTTATCAACGGTCATGTTGTCGAACATATTGACTTTTACTCCATTGACTATATCTCCATCAATAAGTAGGTCAATTGTGCCACCAGCATCAGGGTTGGTAATATCGGTGAAATTCAAGCGCCAGAGACGGGTACGCCCAACCTGAGTACCAGTGCCATCGCTTACTTCATCAATCCGGTCTGCGGTCACGAAAAAGTATTGACTAGGATTGAGGGGATTCCAAGCGCCATCTTCAGGACGAAGGAAGGAGGTGGCAGTCGTGCTGCTAAGGGTGAAAGCAGTTCCGTTCGCGGGAGTGGCTGGTGCAACCGTAGCCCCACGAGACGTTGAGCCTTCAGTCGTCATGCCAGCTACGTTCACAAATTTAAGCGTGCCATTGGTCAAACCAGCTTTATCAATCTCAGTCCCAGTATTTTGCTTAGTACCCACATAAACCGCAACAGATTGACGCATGAGTCCCGTACCACCATCGTTGTTGCCGATTACGATGGTTTTATCTTGGGCGAAGGGATTGGCCAGGGCATTTTCCCAACCACCAACACTGGTTAACCCTGAGCCATTGGTGGAGAGATTGAACTTGCCGAGGATGTATGTATTTCCCTTATTAGCACCAGTAGCGACTGTAGCTAGTGCATAACCAGTAGAACCGGCTTCTTCGCCATTCAGGAAAATCCGCGATTGAGAACCAAGTCCAGTAGCGGCGTTATAGTAAGCCGTAGGCGCAGCGAGATCCGCAGAACAAAGTGCTGTAAAGGCAATTCCATTTAGGTTAGCTGCATTGTTAGGGGTGGTATTAGAACTTTGGGTAACAGCATTCCAGTTGTAAACATTTTGAATAAGATCACTACCACTCACAACTGACAAATCAGATTTATTGATCACCCAACTAGAAACGAATGCACCTTTACCACCGTGAGCGCGGGTAATGCCGCTAGTGCTGCCAAGTTCATGGTTCATCAACAAGGTGAAAGTACCATCACCGTTGTCAAATGCTCCCAAACCATCGGGAACACCCACCATCTTATAGGGTGTACCGTCGGGTTTGTTGTTGACTGAATCTCCAACAGTGAGGATGGATTTCACACTAACACCCGATCCTGGTGTTGTGGGGATCATATAAGGGGTAGCAGAACTGCTGAGTCCTTTGCTTGTATCTACAGTGGGAGCAGTAGCACTACCTTTGGCTGTACCATCACTTAATAGCAGTTGTACCGTACTGATATTGCTAAGATCGCCTTGACGAGTAATTCTGACCGTTGCGCTGTTAGAGAAACCCGCCGTATTGCCTTCAGTGACGCTATAGCTGCCTGTACTAAAATCCACAGTTGTAACAGGATTAACTGGCATAAATAAAATTCCCTAAAATGTAAGTAGGTAAACAGAAAAGTTTAAAGGTATGTGACGAAATGTAAATTCAATCAATGCCTTGCAAATAGGTTGTTTTACGGTTTTCACAAAACTAAACATATATCGTTTTTATTATGTTTACGCCTTTGCCGTTGCCGATAAAAACCCATTAAGCCTAAAATTGGTAATACTGTTAATGGGGCTACAGGCGAAGATTCAAAGGGTACGGGAGTTGCATTTAAACTACCAGTAATGCCGATGTCATTATAGGTGAAACTGATGTTATCTGTAAAATTAATACCATTACTTGATGTGGATTCTAGAAGATAGCCACTGTCACTACCAATAGAAAAACCTGTACTAGTGAGCGGATCGCCAGATTGAAGTATCTTTTTGCTATTGGTGTCGTAAATGAAATTAAAATTTGGAGAAGAGGTAGGGCTATTGAGATCCGACAAATTGTAGGTAACTGGTGCGTTATTTGCAGAATCGGTAAAGGTAACATTAAAAGCTGTGATACTATTAATACCATTCACCGTTCCAATCAGTCCATCATTATTTGCAGTTCCCTCAAATGTTCCCGTTAATTTGGTTCCAGAATTACCAGTCCAACTAAGGTTAAAACTTATGGCATAAGCCGATGGTACAAGACCAAAAGTCATGACCATGGTAAATAATGAAAATTGAACCAAATGACGGACTGTATTTTGTAATTTCATGATTGCGATCTCCTCAGATAACTAACTAATATTGAATTGCTTAATGAATTTGATTAAAACGCCTTCAATTCATCTAATACAATGATTTCAGGCGTTTTTAATCTTCAATTTGTTATTCTTGCCTGTTAAAAGCCACTATGAAAATTGGCAGCAGTAAGCTGACCGGGGGTTACATTCAGCAATCGCATCAACTCCACCCCATCAGGACCAAATACCTTCGTATTAGTTGTTCCGAAGGCAGAAACTGTAACATCAGTGGTTGAGTTACCCGTACCGAAAGTGAGCGTTCCAGACAGTCCCAAGTAATCATTTACAGGCGTAAAGTCATTGGCAATGTCAAATCCCTTACCTTGTTCTAGGACAAAGGTATCTCTACCCAGTCCTCCGTAAAGATTGTCGTTGCCAAGTCCACTATAGAGAATGTCATCACCCGCACCACCATAGATGCGATCGTTACCCGCACCACCATAGATAGTGTCGTTGCCATCGCTTCCTTGTATATAGTCAGCAGCAGAACCACCATAAATTGTGTCAGCACCTGCGCTACCGACAATATTAGTTGGAGTCGTGCTAGTGCTGAAGTTAATTACACCAGTTAAGCCCGTGCTGATCTTTGTTCCCGTTCTGACGACAACATCAAAGTTGGTACTGGTTGTATGTCCGTAACCATCATTGACAGAAACGCCTATTGTATTTGTACCCAATGTATTTGCTGTTCCTGTAAATGTTTTGGTAGTGGGGTTAAAAGTCAACCAACTAGGCAGTCCAGATGCGCTGTAAGTGAGAGCATCTCCTTCTGGATCTGAGAAGACATTATTGGGAATGGTGTAGTTAAAGACACTGGTGTTATCTACTGTCTGTAAGGGAATCGGTGTATTGATAATTGGCGCTTCGTTGAGGTCATTAACGTTGATAGTCAAAGCCTTGTCGAAGGTCAAACCACCATTGTCGGTGGTTCTCACCAGGATGTTGTAACTGGATTTGGTTTCAAAGTCTGGGGAGGCGTTAATTTGCAGTTGATTTCCACTAATAGTGAAAGCTACATTGTCATTAGTGCCAGGAACAAAGCTATAGGTGAAAGTATCGCCGATAGTCGGGTCAGTAGTGCTAAAAGTACCTACTAGGCTATTGGCAGTGACATTTTCATTCGTGCTGGTCGCACTTAAAGTCACGTTGCTAGGGGCGCTATTAAGATTTAGTCCTACCAATACTGGATCATGATCAGAAGCACGGAATTGGTCAGCATTGTATAAACTGATGATTTGCCCTGCTGACTTAAACTCGGTATTGTAATCTAAAACCGTAGGTTCATCGGCATTAATGTGCCATTTTTCTGCTCCTGTAACTTGGGTGGCTAAACTGTTGCTACCTAAAGCATGATCAAGCGCACCTACCTGTCCATCAAAAACGTAGGAGTAAGATGTATTAGGTAATAGGTTGCCATATCCAGCGCTGGCTAAGGTTGTAATGGGGTCTTCTTGGGCGTAGGCGTTGAAGTCTCCCAAAAGTAAATAATCAGCGTCATTTGTGCCTGTGGGTTTTGTGGCTAACCATGCTGCTAAATCCTGTGCTTGACGGGTGCGCGTGCCATTAGATAAACCTTGACCATCTCCAGCGTCAGCATCACCAACACCACCAGAACTAGAACCTTTAGATTTGAAGTGATTGACAACGGCGGTAAATAGTTCACCAGTGGAGATTTGCTGGAATGTTTGCGCTAGGGGTTTACGTCCAACTACGTCAAATGCACCAGTACCGTAATTATCGGGCATAGTTGCCGCAGCACTAACTGGGGTAACTTGACTGGATTTGTAAATTAATCCTACAGCGATCGCATCACTTCCCAAACTAGCACCAGGATTAATAAAGGCATAAGTACCAGCGCCAGCAATCGCATTTAATCCATTAATTAAATCCTGAATTGCACTGGTAGAACCATAACCATCATTTTCTATCTCCATTAATCCCATCACATCAGCGCCGGAATTAATAATGGCTTGGATAATTTTGTCGCGCTGACGATTAAACTCAGTTAGATTATTAGCACCTCTGGGAGTCGGGAAACCTCCACCAGTCCCATTACCATTGAAGTAATTGAGAACGTTAAAACTAGCTACTTTGAGCGTACCACCCACTGCGGGAGGAGTATTTGGGCGGGCATTGCTGGGAGTAAAGTTAACACCTGTGGAGGTTTGGATACGATACCCTTCAAAACGTTCGTCTAAAATTCCCGTAATATTAGCAACGGTGTCACCACTGCGGAGAGTGTTAGAAGCACTGAGAGGATTACCACCACGCCCGAAAATGGTAGGGTCTAAGTTTTGAGTCCCGCTACCGTCATCTAAATAGATTGTCCGTTTGGCAATATCAGCTTGATATGCTGCGTACCCACTCACACTAGGCGCATTAAATTGAGTATATTGGTCAAGTCGGGCATCTGTTCCCGCTTGGTTACTAGACCCATCAGCCGCCAAAACTACCTGTCCATAACGTCCTAATTGGTAATTTTCGGTAACGGTGAGGTTGCCACTGCCAGCACTAATATTAACTAACATCCCTTCATAGCGTTCTAAATCACTAACGCTAGTAACGGGTAACTGAATATTAACTGCTGTGGGTAATATGCTTGCTCCCAAATTCGCAACAGTTCCCGAAGTGATATCCAGTTGAGTTAAACTGCTGATATTGCCATTGCTGGTGCTAGTAAATTCCTTAACAGTTCCAGTGATGCGAACTTTATCGCCGACGTTACCTGTAAATTTCCCTGATGGGTCATAAACAAAGATTGCTTCTGATGTAGCAGAGTTACCATCAGCATCAGCATCTTCTTCTTGAACGTAGAAGCCGTTGAGTTTGGTAGAACCTTGAAAAGCACGGGTAACAATACCTTCAATGGTTTGAGTTCCACCGAAAGCAGAGTTAAAAGTTGAACCAGTTCCTTGAATATCACTGATATAAGTCGGTGGCTTGATTTCAAATACTGCAACGGTTTTACTAACTTCGTTAGCGGTAACTAACAGAGGTTTACCTGTGGGACTATCTGCGGCAGAAATAAAGGTTAATCCTTCAATGGCAACATCTTCAGGTGTGTTGATATACTGGATAAATTTGGGCTGGTTAGGATTGCTGACATCATAAACAATGACATCTCCTGTCCGTTCTAAACCAATAAAGGCATAAGTCCGACCGTTGATAACTCCAACTACAACACCTTCTGGTTCGGGTCCTTTGTTGTCGCTGCGGCTGTCGAAGCTGGCGGTTGTACCATCGGAGTTAAATAGGGTTGGGACTTTTGTAGCTGTGATTTGTTCCAGTTGGTCGCCACTATCAAATACTTGAGTCCCGTTACTATTCCAAATAGAGAAGGAACGCGCCCCAAAGGATTCAATCCGATCAATATCTCCGTCTCCGTTGGTGTCTCCTGTGGCGTTGGTTAGTTGTAAACGTCCCAAGTTAGCGTTTAGTTTCAGGGTTGCTGCATTGGGGAAAACTGTTGGATCTAAAACATATCCGGCTGCACCAACGCGAATTTCTTCATTAAATCCTGTATAGGCACGGGAATCACCTTCGTTGGCAGTGATGTAGTAGGCTTGACCATTAATGCTAAAACTAGCGATCGCATCTGGTTGATATAATCCAAATACAGGCCAGTTTTGAATATTAATCCCACCATCTTGATCACTAGCATCTATGCCATTACCGGGAAGACTATAATCTTTTACACCCAAGGGGATAATTTGGGTAATTGTGGCAGTGGCAATATCCAGAATCGCAACGGCATTGTTTTCTTGCAATGTAATTCGCGCTGTTAAACCATCGGGTGCTACAGCAATGTATTCTGGTTCTAAATCCTGGGCAACTGTTGAACCGGGTCCGGTAATTCTCACACCAGATGCTTTTAAGGATGCAATCTGACTATTAAAACTGGTAAAAGTGGCAGTTTGTACTGTAGCACTGGCAACACCACCAGCAATATTGATAATACTAACAGAACCTTCTGGATCAACTGAATTAGCTTGTCCGTAGCTGTTGGGTTCTCCCTCATTGGCCACTAATACCTTTGTGCCATCAGGGGTAAAGGTAAGCATATCTGGCAATGCACCCACATCTACCGCATTGATAAAGCTACCATTGCCGGCATTAAAAAAGGCGACTTTCCCTGTTTGTTGGGCAAGGGTTGTAGTGTTCTGCACTGCATAAGCTACAGCAACCACACCATTTTTCACCGCCACGCTGTTGGGAATTAATGCCGTACCCGCAGGAGGTGTGATTGTGGGTGTCAAACTACCAGCTAAAGCCAGGATTCCTGTATTGCTGACGGTATAAAATTCAATGATATTACCAGCAACGACGAATAGCTGTTTGCTAACTGGGTCAAAAGCCGATATTTCCGCCCCATTAACACTGGTAGCACCACCGACTTTGGTTAAAACGCTGGTGTCATTGTTGGTAATAGTAATATTTTGGGAAGTTGTCACCCCCAAAGAGATGCCCGCAGATGGTGTACTAATTGTTAAAGTTGCGGTTTCTGTTCCTTCAACTACGGCATCATCAGCCACAATAAAGGAGACAGAACCGGAAGTTTGTCCACTGGCAATAGTAATTGTAGGTTTGCTGAGGTAATAATCGCTGGCTGTGATTCCAGTTCCCGATACTCCTAAATTAACTGTTTGATTACCGGAAACCGCACTAGAAGCGGTAGCGGTAACAGTGATAATTGTTGTTCCTGCTTCTGTACCAGCATTGGAACTGACAGATAAGTTAACTGTAGGTGTGACTGGGACATCATTATCAGTGATGGTAATGTTTTGAGTAGTATTACCTAAGATAATCCCAGCAGAAGGACTACTAATGGTTAAGGTGGCGGTTTCTGTGCCTTCAATTAAAGCATCATCTACAACAGTAAAAGTTACAGAACCTGTGGTTTGTCCATTGAGGATGGTAATAATATTGTTGCTGAGGGTATAATCACCGGACGTGATACCTGTTCCGGTTACACCTAAGTTAACTGTTTGATTACCAGAAACGGCACTAGAGGCTGTAGCGGTGACTGTAATTACAGTTGTACCTGTTTCTGAACCAGTGTTGGAACTTATAGACAAGTTAACTGTAGGTGTTGTAGGAACAGACGTAGACGCAGAAAAACTAACATTATCAATTGCTAGTCCATCATCATTCCCCGCATCGTTAGAATCTGACCAACGCAGCCACAGAGTCTGTCCAGGTTGCCAAGAAATACCTGTAATAGTAGAACTGAGGGAGTTTTGATTAGTTGCTGAGTTACCATCTAGGGACACATCAGGAGTAATAGTTTGATTTCCTCCAGGACCAACTAAGTTTAAAGCAGTGACAGAAGTAAATGTTCCATTATTAATAGCAGTGTTACCAATGCCATAGGAAAAGGCTGTAATATTTTGAACCGCACTACTATTTCTACCGTCTCTCCACCACTCACCTATATAGCTGAGGGTAAATCGAGTTAATATATTGCCTGTATTATTGACTAGCTCCAATCCAAAGATAGATGTTAAAGAACCAGAAGCAAATGAGCCTAACGCTCTTTCATTAGATCCTGTAGCTCCAAATAGAATCGTGTCACCTGTGGTAACTGCTCCTGTATGTACTCGAAGGAAAGTATTAGCATTTGTATCTGATTCAATAAATGTCCAACCAGTGGGCAATGTAGTAGCAGCAACAGTAGCTATATTATTCGCAGGCACAGTCGTAAAGAGATTATCAAAATTCTGAGAGTAAGTACCACCCTGATATGAAGCTGCTGGCATTTTTAGTTTCTCCTTAAAAAATTAGTTAGCTGGTAAATGAAAGCTATTTCAGAGGGAACAGGGAACAGGCAACTTTCTAACAGGAAAAACTCATGTTTAAAAACATGAGATTGAAATAATGACACTGTTTTTTTCGGGCTACGCATCTTTTAAAAACATCTTTTTTTTGACAGAGGCTCTAAACTGGTGCAAATGAGTGTTTCTTATCTGTTCCCTGCGATGCACTGAGCTTGTCGTTAGCGAAGCGTGGTGTAAGCCATAGTGTTCCCTTTTCCCTTCTTTTGTAAATGTTTTTGATTAGCGATCGCTATATTCAGCAGAAGATGGTATTATGTTGTTGTAGCCAGCAAAAAATAAACTACAAAAACGAGGTTTATAGTTAGGGTGATAGCGAAGTGCTGCTGCAAGCAGTTCGCTTGGGATTTATCGAGATTAATTTTCAGCAATTGCTAAAAAACAACCGTATTACTACTTGTTTGTCGTAAATTTTTCTGTCAATAATTAGATTATCCCAGTAAGATTAAGAAGTAATTAGGAGAAAATTAAATAACAGTTAATATTAATGCCGTATTTATACTAATAAAATCTGAATTTGTCATTATTCAATAAATATCAAATATTCCCCTATCATCGGCTGATCTGTGTAATTGATTGATAATTCACCAGTAATATCAAAATTACTATTAATTTATACCCAATTCTTTAGAAGTAATCATACAAAAGCGATCGCGTCCTTCTTTTTTGGCACGATAAAGTGCGTCGTCTGCTGTTTTAATGAAGAATGCAGCCGGAATATCAGCAGTAGGAATTAAAGTAGCAATTCCTAAACTGACCGTAACATATTGACTTACCTCAGAAGCTGAATGCAAAATTGCCAATATTTTCACTTGATTACGGATTTTTTCGGCTACAATTATTGCACCTTCTGCATTTGTATTTGGTAAAATTACTACAAATTCTTCTCCTCCATATCGCGCTACTAAATCACTAGGTCTTTTAATAGCTTGACTCATGGCAAAAGCCACTTTTTGTAAACAACTATCTCCCGCTTGATGTCCGTAAGTATCGTTATATCGTTTAAAAAAATCTACATCACACAAAATCAGGGAGAGTGCAGATTTGTCCCTGGCCATGCGTCCCCACTCTTGCTGCAAATGTTCATCAAATCGGTGACGATTAGGAATTTGCGTGAGGCTGTCGTAATTAGCCAGACGGTAGAGAGTTTGATTTTCGGCTTTAAGGTTCAGATCATCTTGCCAAATTACAATTCCAGTTGTCATTCCTAATAAAGTTATTGGTGCAGCCACAGGTAGCCAATAATTGATTTTTAGCATGAGCAAACTGAAAATTTCCCAGAGTACACATAGCCCTATACAGAATCCTAATTTTTTCCTAGAATGCCAACGAACAATTACTAAACCCCAGACTGGACCTGCCAATAGTAATAATATTATCCATGCCCCAGAAGGAAAAAGATCGAGAAAATTATTTTGAAATACATTATTAATAAAAGTTGCTTGTAAGTAAACTCCGCCCGTGGGTGGATCATAATTAAAGGGCGTGACTAAAACATCAATCCCAGGAGCAGTAACTCCTACTAAAACAATTTTATTTTTAAATAAATCGGCTGATACTTTCCCCTGCACTACATCACTAAAGGAATAGTGAGGCATTTGCTGAACCTGACTAGGCCAGTTAATCCATAATGGCTGCTCTAAATTAGGCAAAGGGGGTATTTCCATAAAAGTTCCATAAGCCCGGATAGCCGCAATTCCTAATAAAGAAATACCATTTTTTAGTGGCTGTACATTACGGATTATACCATCTCCATCTTTCTGACTGAATATATGTCCTGTAGTTATTGCGGCCTGTTCTAGTTCAGGGACAGGAAACCAAGGTTTTCCTTGAGTATCCCAAGCCCCTGCCAATACCACTTTACCATGTTGTTTCATAGCCTTTGCCAGAGCCGTATCATCGGGGCTAGACTCAGAAAAAATAATATCGAAGACAACTACATTTGGCTGGGCTGTATCGAGTACATTTAATAGCTCTATATATCTTCTCCGTATCCAGGGAAATTGTTTAAACACTGCCAAACTTTTGTCATCTATTGTCACTACTACTATCTGCTGATTCCAGTCAATATTTCCCCGTAGTCGGAATAGGGTGTTATATGTTATCCATTCTAAAGGTTGGAAAATTCCCAGTAACAGGAAACAAATAACTATCAACATGGCTATAAAACCAGGAAACAATTTCCCAAATAACCGCTGGATTTCTGTGAACATGATCATACATTTGCAGTTCTTCCTGTTATTAAGGAACAGCTAATTCATACTTTTGCTTTTTTCCTAAAGGTGTTGTGATACTAACTGCAATTTTTCGATTATTAGGAAGGGCTGTTATCACCTCAAACTCTCCATTCTGATTGGTTATTAATGGCTCATTCGCTAAAATAACTAAATTCACAGGATCTACTTTACCTGCAATTTTTGCCTGTTGATTGCCCATATCTGCCAGGATTTTTATTTGCAAACTAGTATCATCTCGTAAACGCACTGGAGGTGAAGGTGGTTTTCCTGGAATTATAAAGCTTTGAAAACCTTTATTTACAGATACAGTTTTACCTTGAGCAGATGTTACCACCTGGCCTTTTAAAGTTGCTACCCCTGTCTTCCCACTAGGTTGGACACTAACACCAAATTCTGTACCTCTGACTCCTGTAATCCCTGCTGGAGTTTTAATTTCTAGTCTAGATTCTCGATTGTTCAAAGGACGTACTTTTAAACGCACCTGTCCACCAGTTAGCAGCAACTCTGTGACTTTTCCATTATTACTAGTGCTATGCAGTTTTTGAATTTGCAGTTTTGTATTTTCTGCCACTTCCACAAAAGCAATTTCTGTATCTAATGCTAACATCGTCCGAGAATTCTTTCCTGTACCAATGCTATCACCAACCTTTTGCAACTTTGTGCCGACATTGGCAGGTTGGGAAGTTTGTTGATTTCCATAAATAACATTACCAAAAATGCTACGTACTTCTAAGTAGCGGTTAACTCTTAACTGTAAATTATTCTTGGCTAATGCTTGCTGAAAGGTTAATAGGAAGATGAAAAGTAAACTTAATAATAGCCAATGTTTTTTAATCACTGAATTTTTTGGAAATTAGATTACCCCTGTATCTAATTTTAGGCGATCGCTTCTCTTGTGGCAAGTAAGCTGTCACGCATCTAGTTTTTGAACCTGATCTAGGCTATAGGCGGGTTTCTGCCTCCAAATTATACAATTTAAGTGCGCGACAGCTTTTAAAAATCTAGACATCCTCTGGTTCAAATTGTGCCACAGTTACAGCATTAAATGCAAAAGATAAAACTAAGGGAATCGGACATTTAAACCAAAAAGTGTAAATCACTGCTAGGATAGTGGTAGAGATGGCAGCACAAGCCCAATACATTTCCTGATTAGTTAAACCATTTTTCTCTTTAATTACTCTTAACACATTCATTGGGATTGGTTCTGGCATGACTCCACCAGGAGGAAACGCCCAATAGTTACCACGTCTCTCAACAAATAAATCTGTCCAGCCATTTTCTAAGCACCATGCTTCAATCCATTGAATAGAGTAATGATTTATCATATAAATACCAATTTGCTTTGTTAATGTGTGCAGTTTGTCAATTTTAATAACTTAAAGATTTTAGTCAGATATAGCAGCAGTCAGCAGTAAAAATCTTTTGTTATCTAGCTTTTTTAGGAAATTTTTTCCCTTATTCAAGTACATATCGCTATAACTTTTAGTTCATTGTTTTAAAGGTTTATCAAATTATTTTATACATATTAACAATCCTGTTTCCACAGCCATCACCATAACTAACAGATTATCAGTTGTCCTGACTACTAGACTTTAAAAGATAACAAACTTTACTTGTAATCAAACTTAATGAATTATTGTAAATAGTAAAATCCTGCTGGAGCAATAATGCCATTTTTTTCCAGAATCAGCAACAGTTAAAATTTAAAAAAGGGAGTAATTACCAAAAGCGTTATTACAAAATATTAACGTTTATGCAAAACTTAACTTATCCAGTATCAATTTGGACTCATCAACTATGTTTTGGCAAAAAAGCTTAGGATGGATTTTAGGAATTATGGTTTGGTGCGTTGCACAGCCAGCATCAGCAGATTGGACTCATCCTTTATCATATAGCAATGCCGAATTGTCGAGACAAGATTTTTCGGGACAAAGTTTACAAGCTGCGGAATTTTCTAACGCTAACTTAGAAATGGCTAACTTTACAGGTGCGGACTTACGAGGAACAGTTTTCAGTGCTTCAGTCATGACAAAAGCAAATTTACATGGAGCAGATTTAACCAATGCGATGGTGAATGAGGTAAAATTAGCAGGTGCTGATTTAAGTAATGCCGTTTTAATCGAAGCTCTTTTACTCCGCACCGTCTTTACAGATGTTAATATCACAGGTGCAGATTTTACAGACGCAATTTTAGATAAAGCGCAAATTAAAGAGCTATGTCAAAAAGCCAGTGGTGTAAATTCTCAAACTGGTGTAGAAACTCGTGAGTCCTTAGGATGTCAATGAAACTTGGTATAATTGGTGGTGGACAACTGGCTTGGATGATGAAAGATGCAGCAGATAAGCTGGGAGTAGAATTAATAGTCCAAACTCCTAGTCCCAATGATCCAGCCGTATCTATTGCCCAAC
>Ga0208327_1000189_pt1 | contig 16139 bp, 14 predicted proteins | sample LakMenEpi26Jun08_FD_150733 | JGI IMG/M metagenome (GOLD analysis project Ga0208327, IMG submission 150733) | Freshwater microbial communities from Lake Mendota, WI - 26JUN2008 deep hole epilimnion (SPAdes) | ecosystem: Environmental > Aquatic > Freshwater > Lake > Epilimnion/Euphotic zone ...
TTCTTCTCCGCTATGTCTCTTTCGTTTCATTTGAGGTTAACGGCGCCTCCGCGCCGCAAACTCTCATAACACCTGGATCAACTTTCGGGGAGCACTCCACTGAGGGGAAATGCACTGATTCGTGGAATAACAAAACCCGCTCCGCCATTCGGCGGAACGGGTTCGATAGGGAGAGACTGAACTATTCGGCCCGCCTACGGTTGTAGCTGATCAAGAGTAGCAACGCTCCAAGTCCCATCAGTATGTAAGTGGATGGTTCCGGAATATTGCTGATGTCGTTGGTGTTAACGATAGGCGGGTTGTTGGTGGTTGCGAGCAGGGCATCGCCTCCCTTGATGAAGTATTGATAGCTCGCCTTATCCAAAGCCGGTGATGTCAACGCCGCCGTGTAGGTTACCCCGTTGCTGAGTGTCAATGGTGCATTGCTTCCCAAGTTGTCCGTGAACTGGAAGATCACGGGATTGTACTGTTGATCATTCGGGTTCTGGATCTTGAAGTCAGCATTCGAGAGAACGACATTGGTGATCAATGATCCGGCGTTTGTTCCCGAGAAGAGATCCGTCGGGGTGAGCGCACCAAAGTAGAGCGAGAAGGTGATCTCGGCATCCGTCTTCGGCCCGTCCTTCATGACGAAGTTCCCTCCCCAGATGTTCACATTGGTGTTCGCGGTGATGATCCAGGAACTCAGATGGTTGGTATCGATCTGTGTTTGGGCTGTCGTGATGTAGGTCGAGATATACCAATTATTCGTGTTGGTATCCGCCTTCACGGAAGCTCCTGCCGTGAACAGGAATGCCGCGCCGATCGTGACTGTCTTGCGGAGTAGTTTGTGGATGGCTGTTTTCATAACAACCCAAACATAAGTCCATACTTGGCGCGGAAAATATTGGCTCTCCTTCCTAGAGGGAACTAGTGGAATTCGTTAGCAGTCTAACGCGAATGATCAGGGAAACGGTAAGTTCAAGGATCTCACAATAAAGTTCCTCCATCTGCTTCTTTGGATCGTCCGTATAGGGGATAATGGCATCACTTCTGAAACCCGGAACTTCTAGACTCCTGAATCCTTACCTTGCCCGACTCTCTTTATTTCTAGCGGTGGTGGGACTCGAACCCACACTGGAGCGATTTTAAGTCGCCTGTCTCTGCCGTTGGACTACACCGCCGGGAAGTGAAGAGATGGGAAGGATAAAACCTGAAACCTGAAAGTATAAAAGCATTCGATCTTTTCAGTTGCCTATCCTTTTTAATCAATGAGTTATGAGGAAGTCGTTCTAATATGATGGTGTACTGGAACCTTTATTCAGGTTTCAGGTCTCAGCTTTCATCCTTCAACTAATCAATATCCCACATGCCCGAGGCGGGTCTTGCCACGGAAGATCCAGTAGATGCTGACGGTGTAGGCGAGGACAATGGGTACACCGATCACCGCGATCACCAGCATGATGCCGAGGGTCTTGGCACTGGAGGCGCTGTTGTAGATCGTCAGGCTGTTGCCCGGGTCAGGCATCGACATGACGATATTGGGGAAGTAGGAGATCCCCAGCACGGCCATGAGGAGGATCATGGTGAGGGAGGACATGAGGAAGGCGGGGAATTCCTTCCCACGTGCGTTCAGGAAGCCGATCGAGAGGGCGGCCACGATGTCGAGAGCGAGGATGAGGAACCCGTGGGGTCGTGTCAGCATGACGGCAACCAGATTGGGGCACTCGAAGAAGGTGGCGATGTTGAAGGAGAGAAAGAGAACGAGGAAGATGCCGATGAGGCGGGGGACCCATCCCTTGATGGTCGCCTGGAGTTCCCCTTCGGTCTTCATGACGAGGAAGATGGCGCCGTGCATGGCGAAGAGGGCCACGACGGTGATGCCAAGGAGAAGGGAGTAGGGATTGAGAAGGTCGATGAAGTCCCCGACGAAGTCGCCTTGGGAATCAAGCGGGATGCCGCGGGTGATGTTCCCCATGGCGACGCCTATCAGCAGCGCCGCAAGGAAGCTCCCGGCGCTGAAGGCGATGTCCCAACTCTGACGCCAGGCGCGGCCGGGCTCCTTGCTGCGGAACTCGATGGAGACCGCCCGGAAAATCAATGCCGCAAGCAGGAGCATGAAGGCGTTGTAAAATCCCGAGAAGACTGTCGCATAAGCTCCGGGGAAGGCGGCAAAGAGGGCGCCGCCTCCGGTCACGAGCCAGACTTCGTTGCCGTCCCAAACTGGCCCGATGGAGTTGAGCAGGATGCGGCGATCCTCATCCTTCTTGACGAAGAGGTGCAGGATGCCGACGCCGAAGTCGAATCCGTCGAGGATGGCGTAGCCCGTGAAGAGGATGCCTACGAGGAGGAACCAGATGATGTTGAGGTCGGGGAGGTGCATGGTGGGGATTATTCGGAGGCGCGTCCCTTTTTGGTGAAAAGCTCCCCGTCGGAAAGTCCGACGCCCCTGGTGTGGTGACCATCGTCATCATCCGGCCCGTGCTGGATCTTCCGGTTAAGCAGGTAAATGAAGGTGATGAAGAGGAGGGTGTAAATCAGCGTGAAAAGGATAATGGAGAAGACCACCTGGTTCGCCTGCACGGCCCGGGAGAGACCGTCGGAAGTCTTGAGCATGTTGTAGACGATCCAGGGCTGACGACCCATCTCGGCAGTGAACCAACCTGCCTGCATGCAGATCTGCGGGGCAATCACGGCAAAGACATAGACCCAGAGGAGCCCTCTGATTGCCGGAACATCGGTACGGAAGATCCACCCGCGCCAGAGAAGGGAGAGTGCCAGGAAGGAGAGGCCGAAGACGGCCGATCCAAGGCCGATCATGAGATGATAGGTCTGGAAGACAGCACCCACAACGGGCCAGTAATTTGGTCTGATCTCGGCAAGCTTTTCCTTGGAAAGGCCCGGATGGCGCGCTGCCAGGAACTCATCGCTCGGCATCGAGAGGAGTCCCTGCACGGGTTTTTTGAAATCATGGAAGCATAGGAAGCTCAGAAGGGCCGGGATCTGAGGGCCGTGGACGGTCTGATTCTTGGTGTCGACCCAGCCAAAGAGGGTCATCGGGGTGTAGTCCTGGGTGGTGTAGACTCCCTCCATGGAGGCCAATTTGATCGGTTGGTTGCGAACCACGCCGCGCGCCGTGGAGTCAGCACTGATCGACTGGAGGATGGTGGTGAAGGCGGCGAAGCAGACGGCAACCGTCATCGAGGCCTTGGCAAACCTGAGATGTTTACCCTTGAGGAGGTACCAGGCGCTGATGCTCATCACGAGAAAAGAACCCACGAGCCAAGCACCGAAGACCACGTGACAGATACGCTCCAAGGAGGAGGGATTGGCGATCATCACCCAGAAATTGTCTACTACCGCCCGGACATGCCCCAGATCGGAGGCTTGGACGATGTAGCCCTCGGGAAGGCGTGTGTGGACGGCACCAGTGATCCTCTCGAGGTGGAAGCCCGCGGGAGTCTGCATCCAGGAGTTGGCTATCAGGATCCAGATGGCGCTGAAATGGGAACCGAGGCAGACCATGCAGGTGGCAAAGAAGTGTGTCTTGGGGCCTACCTTGTCCCAACCGAAGAGGAGCAGTGCCAGGAAGCCGGACTCAAGGAAGAAGGCGAAGATGCCTTCGGCTGCCAGGGCGCTTCCGAAGATGTCACCAACAAAGCGCGAGTAGGCGGCCCAGTTGGTGCCGAACTCGAATTCCATGACGATGCCGGTCGCCACGCCGATGGCAAAGATCAGACCGAAAATCCTCGTCCAGAAGTGGGCAAGTTGATGGAAGAGGGGATTCTTGGTCTTGAGGTACAGGCCCTCCATGATCACCAGAAGCACTCCCAAGCCGATGGTCATCGGCGGATAAAGGAAATGGAACGAAACTGTAAGCGCGAACTGGATGCGGGAGAGGATTTCGACGGACATCAGGGCTAACTCAACCTAGTTCACACGTTCCCATCAACCGGAAAATCACCATGCAAGGCGTTACAATTACAACGATTCTAAACAAAGATTTCAGCGACCGTGTCGGCAAGAAGCCTGCCGCGGGGGGTTAGGAGCCATCGATCCGCGCTTCGATGGACAAGTCCCTCCTTCTCGATGCGAAGGAGCTCATCCTCCCAGAGGGAGGCCTCGGAGAGAGGGAGCCCCTCCACAGTTCTCATTCCGAAAGCGGCACGCTCCGAAGTCTTGAGCCCGGCCGTAACCACCTCTTCAAAATCGACGGCGGTTTTTCCATTCAGCGTCGTGTCGCTGTAGATCCCTGTCTCGCGGATGTTGCGCCAGCGACGGGTGCCGACCGTCGAGAAGGCGCTGGGGCCAAGTCCCAGATAATCCTTTCCAGACCAGTAGGCGGAATTGTGCTGCGACTGGCGACCTGGGAGGGAGTAGTTGGAGATCTCGTACTGGAGGTAGCCGGCGTGACCAAGCAGCTCTGCGGTGAGTTCAAACTGATCGGCTTCCAGTCCCTCGTCGGGAGCCATCTCTCCCCTGCCCAGCTTCCTGAAGAACTCGGTGTCCTCTTCGTAGGTGAGGCCGTATGCGGAGAGATGCTCCGGTGCCAGTCGGAGTGATCGTTCCAAGGAGGAGCGCCACGACTCGAGCGATTGGCCGGGGACTCCGAAGATGAGATCGATGGAGATGTTGTCGAAGCCGGCTTGCCGCAGGATCCGGAATGATTCCTCTGCCTTGTCCGCGTCATGGGTGCGGCCGAGTGACTTGAGAACCTGGTCGTCCCATGACTGGACCCCCATGCTGATGCGGTTGATACCCGCATCCCGCAGCAGCGCTGCCTTGTCCGCGGCCACGGTGGCGGGATTCATCTCGATGGTCCATTCCTCCAACATTGAGAGATCAAGTTGTGATTTGAGACCGCTCAGGAGTTTCTCAAATTGAGGGATGGATAGGGCACTAGGTGTTCCGCCTCCCAAGAAGATCGTCCGTGGTCTTAACCGTGGCGCCCACTCCCCGCTCTCCTTCAGAAGCGCATCGAGGAATCTCTCCACGCGCTCCCGCCCCGCCGATTCCTTATAAAAGGCGCAGTAGGGACAAATGTTCGGGCAGAACGGGATGTGGATGTAGAGGTACTCGATCAAGCAGACAAGCAAATGCAGGAATACCTCCCGCTGAAAGCCAAAACACGGGGTTAAGGGTGGAAGGGTAAAGGCAAAATGAAAAAGGGTGGTGCTGAATACGGACCTCTTCATTTTTAACTGCACAATATTCCAACCCTTTAATCAGCGCTTCCTTAAGGAACAGGATGACCGATTCCCTTGGAATCGGGACGATTGGAGTGCTAATTTTATACAACTTCCATGAAGCTTTATCTTCCAATCCTCGCAGTCGTGACTCTTCTGTCAGCAGACTTGCGGCCTCTCCATGGAGCCTCTCCCTCCCAGCAAAAACCGAAGGAGGCTATGCGTCCTGCTTCTGAGTTGATCAAACAGCAGGAGAAGGGGAAGGTTTACCCATCGGTTCTGGAAAAGGCCTCGAGTGAGCCGCTCTCAATCGTGATCTCGCTCTCCAAGCAGCGCGCCTACCTTCTTGTAGGGGGCAGGATAGCCGTCGATTCCCCCATCTCCTCAGGTCGTCGCAATGGCTGGACCCCCAAGGGAACATTCTCGGTGCTGGAAAAAGACCCCGACCATCATTCCAGTCTCTACGGGGATTTCGTGGATGGCGGAGGGCGGATTGTCCGATCGGGTGTAAGTAGCAAGATCGACTCCGCGCCTAGTGGAACGCGTTTCAGAGGTGCACCGATGAAGTTTTTCATGAGGCTCACCCAGAAGGGGGTGGGGATGCATGCTGGGATCCTGCCGGGCTATCCTGCCTCACACGGTTGTATCCGCCTGCCTCGTGACATGGCGGAAATCATCTACAGCAAGGTCTCCCTGAATACCCCGGTGACTGTGGAGGAGTGAGATTTGCTGGGATCCAGGGATGAAACCTTGCCGTAACGGCTGCGTAGCAACGGCCGGGCAAGCAAACCTGAAACCTGAAACCTGAAAACTGAAGGCCGAGAGGGGAGGTAGGAAAGGAGGGGTCAGGAGTCAGTGGGCAGAACCAAGCCGCTTGGGTAGCGGCGCGGAAGACTACGACACAGTCGTAGCCCTAGGGAAGCGCTGATTAAATCGCATAGAGGCCGTTGCGGAAAGCCGTAGCGGATGCGAAGCAACGACCGGGCAAGCCATGGACCGCGGGCAAGGCGGCTTGGCGCAAGCATCCCCGCAGCGGACTGCCGTAACGGCTGCGTAGCAACGACCGGGCAAGCAAAGCGCCAAGCCAACACAATTGGCCCCCGTGCCACGCCACGAAGCCAAAGGCTTTGTGGCCTTTGGCTTGGATCTTCGCAACCCGGATGGCTGAAGCCATTTGTCGATTTTTGCCTCGCCGTCTCCCGACGGTCTCGTCCTACGGACTGCTTCGCAGGCTACGACGCGGCTCCCGCCGCTCGTCGTTGTGGCGTTGCTCGCTCGGGCGAGACCGCTGCGGATATTGACTCGCTCACTCCCGCGAGGCTCGCCCTGACGGGTTTGCCTACGGCAAATCTACCCAAGCAGCTCCCGCAGCTACGTGTTGCCCAGCACTCGCGCCTTCAACCAAGACTCCGGGAGGAGGCGCGGAGAAGCATGCCGAAGGCATGATCCCCCATCCCGATGGGGGACGGCACTGCTTCTCGGGAGAGAAGTGCCGTTCAAAAATCAGCAAATGCTCTTCAGCGGCCTTCATGGGATTTAATCAGCGGTTCCCAAGCGGGGCTCCACGGTTTCCGAGAGGAAGTGACGTCAAATCAGAGGTCAGAGGGCAGATCAACTGGATCCAGCCCTGCCCGGAACTTCTACTCTCCGGAGGCGAAGAGGAGTTCCATGTGCTGCTCGAATTCAGCTTCCGTGGAGACGTAGGCACCCGATCTTCCGATGCCGCCGTGGCTGAATATCAGGAGGGCGGCAAAAGCGGCAAAAGCGGCCATGGGAACCGGGATGAGCCAGCGAAGCATCGGGGCGAGGGGATGCTTCCGGTGCTCAGCGAGTGCGGCAGTCCTCGCGGCAAACCAAGGCGAAGCTGTCACGGCGTGTCCGGATGCATCCTTGGAAAGAAGATCCCAGACGGGGTCGTTCTCCGTGGTGTCGTGCTCGGTATGGTCGTTCCTCTTCATGGATTGCCTAGTGTTATAACACCGGATCTCCCTCCAGGTTGCAAAAAAAAGAGGAGGACTGGAAAGTCCCCCTCTTTTTGAGTTTCTAAAGGAAATGATTGCCCTACATGTCCTTGGGCTCAAGGAAGCCTTCGAGCTGACGGAGGCGGGTGGGGTGGCGCATCTTGCGGAGGGCCTTGGCCTCGATCTGACGGATGCGCTCGCGGGTGACCTTGAACTGCTTTCCGACCTCTTCCAGGGTACGGGAGTAGCCGTCAACAAGGCCAAAACGCTGTTCGAGCACCTGGCGTTCCCGCTCTGTCAGTGACTCCAGTACGTCTTTGATCTTGTCCTTGAGAAGGACGATAGCGGCCATGTCGGCGGGGTTCTCGGCCGACTTGTCCTCGATGAAATCACCGAAGCTGGTGTCGTCGCTGTCGCCCACGGGTGCCTGGAGCGAGATCGGCTGCTGGGCCATCTTGAGAACGGCCTGCACGCGGCCGACGGGGAGTTGGATCTCGTCGGCGATCTCCTCGGCGGAAGGCTCGCGGCCGTATTCCTGGACAAGCTGCTTCTGGACACGGATGAGCTTGTTGATCGTCTCGATCATGTGCACCGGAATGCGGATGGTGCGGGCCTGGTCGGCGATGGAGCGTGTGATGGCCTGACGGATCCACCAGGTGGCGTAGGTGGAGAACTTGTAGCCGCGGCGGTACTCGAACTTCTCGACCGCCTTCATGAGGCCCATGTTGCCTTCCTGAATCAGGTCGAGGAAGGAGAGACCGCGGTTGGTGTACTTCTTGGCGATGGAGATGACGAGTCGCAGGTTGGCCTCGACCATCTCGGTCTTGGCTCGGAGGGACTCACGGAAGTGCTTCTTGAGGTTGCGGTGACTGTCGTGGAACTGGTCGATGGTCATCCAGTTCCTGCGGTGGGCCTCCTCGATCTGGGCGGCGAGGTTCTTGACGTGGCGCACGTGCTGAGCGTCGCCGCCCTTCTTTGCGGCGTGCTTCTGATGCTCGCTTCGGAGGGAGTGCAGCATCTTGAGGTGGTCGTCCGCGTTGGTGACGAAATCCTCCACGATCTTCGACTTGAAGTAGAACTTGGGATAGATCTTCACCACTTCGTCGATCTGCTTCTCGAAATGGGCCTGATCCTTGGGCGCGGGGGCCTTCTTCGCAGGGGCGATCTTCTTGACGTAATGGTCGGAGACGGTGTCGGCGAGCCGCTGGAGTTGCTGGCTAAGGCGGGGAAGAAGCTTCAGGTACCGCTCGCGGCTCTCGATCTTCTTGTCCTGGATGACTCGGTCGAAGCGTTCGCGGGAATCGAGCAGGCGCTGGGCCATGTCGACATGTGCGTGGGCGATGAAGCCGAAGCGGTAGAGGACATTCTGCATGAGGGATTCGGCCTCCTCGATGCGCTTGGAGATCTCGACCTCCTGCTCGCGGGTGAGGAGGGGAACCTGGCCCATCTGCTTGAGGTACATGCGGACGGGATCGTCGAGGATGTCGAGGCGGCCGTCGGCCTTCTCTTCCTTGTCCTCTTTCTCCTTGTCCTTGTCGTCGTCCTCCTCCTTCTTGACCTCCTTGACGCGGTCCACCTCGGAGGCATCGATAATGTCGACCTCGACCGCACGGAGCTGGGTGAGAATGGAGTCGATGGTCTCGGGATCGTTCATCCCCTCCGGGAGATGTTCGTCGAGATCCTCGAAGGTGATGTAGCCCTGCTCCTTGGCAAGCTTCAGGAGTTCGCGGACCTTTTCTTTGAGGAGCTTCTGCGCTTCGACGGCATTGGCAGGGGCCTGGCCTGAAATGGATAGGGAGAGGCCGGTTTTTTCCTTGGATCCGGAGTTCTTCTCCGTCTCAGGCGCCTTGGCTGAGGCGGGCTTTTTCACCGGTTCAGCGGCTTTGACCGGTGCCTTTGCGGGCGTTTTGGATGAAGCCTTGGCTGGAACTTTGGCCGAAGCCTTACCCGTTGATTGGGCTTTTGGAGCCGGCTTGGCAGGGGCCTTCTTTGCAGGGACGGCTTTCTTGGCCGGAGCGGGGTTTTTGGCCGGTTTGGCCGCCGGTTTGACACCCTTGATGGGTGGCTTCTTAGCGGGAGCCTTTTTGGCTGCCGGGGCTGCCTTGACGGGTTTTCCGGAAGGTTTCCGGGACGGGGAAGGTTTGGATGTTTTTTTCAACGGAACGCGGGTAAAGCCGAAGTCGCGGGCGCGGAAAGATCGTTGATCCTAGTCTGCAGGTCAAGGATCTCTTTCTGGACGGCCAGCATTTTCTCGGTGGTGATGTCAGGTTCCCTTAGTCGGATGGCCGCGGATTGTTGCTTTTTCTTGAGATCAAGCAGCCGCAGGTTGCGAAAGGCGTCCTGAACGGCTGACAGAGGAGAAACGGGCATCTTTTCTAGTTCCCAAGCGCTCGCAAGAGCCTGCAGAGATGGGGGGATCAGTGCCAAGATGACCGAAGGCGTCGGTGATTCCCGGAGCCCCTTGAGGGGGGGAAGAAGTTCCTTCAGGAGGTGAAGTTCCGGATCGAGTTCCCAAGGGCTCGGATCTGTCATCGTCTCGAGCCATTCCCTGACCTCGGTGGATGTGAGGGCCAGGCAACAGATCAGTTCCGTGGAGGCGGAAACCTTCGAGGTAGGGAGGCGCGCGCCGACGGATTCGGCTTCCTGGTCCGGTAGTGCCACTGGGTTCTTGGAGGCCGCCTCGGAGAGCGCCTCGGTGGAAAGACCGAGACGCGCAGCGACATGGGCGGTCGTGGTCTCCCTGAGGGCGGCTTCCGGAAGAAGGGTCAGAAAGCCGCCGAGGCGTCTTGCGACGACGGCCTTTTCCCTTGGTCCGAAAGGAATGCCTCTGGCCTCGGCTTCAGCGACGGCGCGTGCGATGGTGTGATCGAAGAAGTCGCGGGATCCGGCAAGTCTCTCACGGAAGGCTTCCACTCCTTTCCCTCGGATGAGAGAGTCGGGGTCCTCTCCCGCGGGAAGGCTGACGACGCGGACCTCGATTCCTGCCGCGAGGAGGGAGGGGAGGGATTTCTCGACGGCGTTTTGCCCCGCCGTATCGGAGTCGAAGCAAAGGGCGACCTTCTCGACAAAACGGCGCAGCAGCCGCGCCTGTTCCGCTGTAAAGGCGGTTCCCTGGGGCGCCACCACATTGGTGACGCCATGCTCGTAGGCGGAAATAAGGTCGATCTGTCCCTCAAGCACCACGGCCTCACCGGCATCGATGAGGGCCCTTTTACTCTTGTCGACTCCGAAGAGGACCCGTCCCTTCGAGAAGATGGGAGTCTCGGGAGAGTTCACGTATTTGGCCTCCTTCTGCGAGTCGGTCAGAATCCGTCCGCTGAACGCCACAACATCGCCGTAATCGTTGCGGATCGGGAACATCAACCGGTCACGGAACCTGTCATATCCACCCTGGGAATCGCCCTCCTTGGCGGTGAGGAGTCCTCCCGCAAGAAGTTCATCCCGGGTGAATCCCTTGGCCATAGCCCAATTGCGCAGCGTCTCCCAACCTCCCGGGGCATAGCCTATCTGCCAACTCACGGCCACTTCCTTGGTCAGTCCGCGATGCTTGAGGTAGGAGCGTGCATGCTCGGCATCCCGGGAACGCAGCAGGTTCAGATGGAACCATGCGGAGGCTTCGCGGTGGAGCTCCAGCAGGTGGCTCCGCTGGTCACGGCGATCCTTCTCCTTCGGGTCGTTGTCCTCGATCAGCAGGATACCCGCGCGTTGGGCAAGCTTGCGGACGGCTGAGGGAAAATCGAGGTGCTCGTAATCCATCACGAACCGGAAGACACCACCGCCCGCACCGCACCCGAAGCAGTGGAACGATTGGCGCGAGGGATTCACATGGAAGGAGGGACTCTTCTCCTTGTGAAACGGGCAGATGGCCCGATAGCTCGTTCCGGCACGCTTGAGTGGGAAGTAACCGCCGATGATCTCCACGATGTCGCTGGAATCGGCGACCTTGCGGATACTCTCCTCGGCTATTCGGGACATAGAATGAAAGACTGAAGGCTGGCGGCTGATGGCTGAAGGAAAATCCTTTATTTTTGTTCAAATGGCCGGTTTTTGGGAGGTTGAAGAGTTGGGAGGTTGGGGGGTTATGTTGGATCATTTGGTTGGCACTGCTTGCAGGGCTGTAGTGGGAAGGCTACTGTCCCTCAATGTCACGATATCTTGCATGGTTGCTGATGCTGTGCGCCTCCCTGAGTTTCACCCGCGCATCTGCGATCCCTTATTGGGAGGAACTCAGCGCGAAGCAACAGGCACAGCTTTCCTCCGGAAAAGCCGTTGTGATCGAGGAGGACGTTCCTGGTGAGCCGTGGCCCATCCTCACCATCTATCAGATCGCCAACTGCTCTCCGGAGGAAATCACGGGTGTTTTTTGGGACAGTGAACTCGACACCAAGTATCTCACGGGCTGCCGCTCAGTCCGTTTCGTTGAGCGTCCGACTCCTTCCGTACAAGTGGCGGAATTCACGCTGAAGATGCCTTTTTTTCTTCCTGATGAGGTGTACACCTCCCGGATCGAACTGATCCCCCAGACGCCGGGTCGATACAAGATCACTTGGCGCATTCTGGAGTCCCGATACGCCAAGTCGTGCAACGGGAGTGTTCTTCTGGAGCCACTCTCTGGCAAAACCCTCATCCGCTACCGCAACTTCATGGCACCAAACAGCAGGGTGGCCGTCCTGATGCGATCACCGGCCAAGGATCGTGTGGTGGAAAGTGTCCAGGCCCTGGTGAATCAGGTGGAGAAAGAAAAGAGGGAATCACCGCAACTCATGAGTCAGCAGCAGAAAGATCTGATGCGGGCCTTGGGCAAATAAAACGATCTCCACTCTTATTCGGGAGGAACCAGACTAATCGTGTCCAAGGTATAAGGATCCTCGATCTTTCAGGATTTTCTTCGTTTTCCACCAATTGAGGAAGGGGGGAACCCAGGCTACGAAAGGATCAGTTTGATCGCCGAGGCAATCGCCATCAGCACGACCAGCCGCTCGAACGGTTTCTGGGACACCTTTCCAAGAAGGGTTTTTCCGGTAATGAAGCCGAGGGCGATCGTGGGTAGAAGCATGAGATCAAGCAAAAGGGAGGAGCGCGAGATGAGTCCTAGATTCAGACTGAGGGGTACCTTGGTGAGGTTGATGATGAAGAAGAACCAGGCGCTTGTGCCGACAAAAGCCATCTTGTCGAAGCGCTTCGTCAACAGGTGAAAGGTCATCGCCGGCCCGCCTGCATTCGCCATCATCGTGGAGACCCCTGCGGCAAAGCCCGAAAAGATGGAGAGCAAAGGATGATGCATCACGGACTCCAGAACCCTGCGGTCAAGACGCTGCCAGAGCACCAGGGCCATCATGACGAGGATCATCCAGCCGAGAACTGGACCGAAGAGGGAGTCCGGAATCCTCCTCATCAGAAGCCATCCTGCGGCTAGCCCGGGAAGGGTCGATGGTAGAAGTCCACGCAACTCCCTCCAGTCAACATGACGGCGGAATCCCCCGATCGCCATCAGGTCGGCGGCGATGAGCAGGGGGAGAGCGGCGCCGGTTGATTCTTTTGGAGGCAGCACCATGGCCATCAGCAGGATCATGATCATTCCGAACCCGCCGAATCCTCCTTTGGAAAGTCCGCAGAAAAAGGCCCCCGTGGCCAGTATGACCCAGTCGGAGGAGGAGAAATGAGTTGGTATCACCGCTCGACCGGTGATCCCAAGGACTCCTCGAGGGCTTTCATCTGTTTCTCCAGCGGATCAGACGGACGCTCCATCTCTCTGGCTACTTGGGAGACCAGCGCTTTGACGCTGGCCACGACCTGGTGGCCCGCATTGTTCTTCATGATCCCGGCGATCCTGCTTCCGGGTTCCACCTGATTGCTGTAGCGGAGCAGCGTTCCCTTCTCGTGTTTCTGCAGGGAAAGATTGCCGGAACACGACTTGGTGTAACGGGAACGAAGGACAATCCACGAGATCTCGTAATCTTCGGGCGTGCGGCGATGGAGAGTATTCCGAGAGACATAGACCTCGTCGGGGAGGAAAAACGGCATCTTCAGCGTGTACTCCCCGTCGATGACATGGGGGGAGGGTTTCGCGAGGATCGTCACAGAAAGGCAATTCGGAACATACTTGGGATCAAGCCGAAGATCCCAGAAGACCGCGGCCACCTGCGCCGGAGTCGCCTTCACGAGTTGATAAACAATGAAGCGGGGCCAAGGGTTTCCCGGAAGATCCTCCTCGAGGATGAGGGTTTCCCCAGAGTTGAGGATCTCCCTCTGTCTGGAACTGAGGCCGGACCAGTAATTGGTTTCGGCGACAGCCTTGGTCGTTGTCAGAAACAACGCGGCTAGCAGGATGGCGAGCGGGAAATGACGTAGAAAGAAACGGTGCACGTCACCTTGGTATCCTCCCGAAATTCCCCGGTCAATCTTGGGTGAAGTAACAGGGGCGAAGTCTTTGGTGGAGGTATGGGGAGTCGAACCCCAGACCTTCTCATTGCGAACGAGACGCTCTACCAACTGAGCTATACCCCCCAAAGCTATTCAGAATTTAATTCCTGAGACACGGACCTTCAAGGAAATCCCTTCGATTTCCGTGTCCGTATGATCTCCCGCGTTGCTCCCCGTGAGTTTGCATCGTCGAGTTTCAAGCTCCACTCTCTTTGAACTTGCCAAGAAGCGTTCTGGAACCGATGACCCTCGTCATGGAATTCACAAACGTCACCGTTCACGCCAAGGCCAACGTCTACTTCGAGGGCCGGGTTATCTCCCACACCGTCATCACCGGGGAGGGGGAACACAAGACTGTGGGGGTCATCCTGCCTGGAAGTTATCACTTCGGTACCGGCAAGGCCGAGCGCATGGAGATTGTCGAGGGTCGTTGCGCTGTGGTGCTCGACGGTTCGGACAAGAGCAACGGATACACAGGCGGGGAAGCCTTTGAAGTCCCGGCCAACTCCGGCTTCAGCATCACGGTGGAAGGGGATCCCTGCCACTACATCTGCTCCTTCCTCGGCTAAGCCGAGGAAATGGAACAAGAGAATTAAAATCAGGAAATCAGGACCCGAAGGCTGGGGGATTGAATCCAGTCCGTTGATGATAGGAAAAGTTTATCTGAAGTGATCCGATGTTCTTTCCCTCAATCCTGAATCCGAGTCGCCTCCTTAATACCTGTTTTCCTGTTTTCTGATGAAAAAAGATCAAGGGGTGTCCCGCTACGACCGCGCCTATTTCGACAGGTGGTATCGTGATCCGGAGACCCGTGTGAAATCGGGTGCTGCGATCCGCAGGAAGGCGGCACTCGCACTCTCGGTAGCCGAGTATTACCTGGAACGTCCGGTTCGCACTGTCCTGGATGCGGGGTGCGGTGAGGGAAACTGGCTTCATGCCCTGAAGTCTCTCCGTCCTGGCATCCGCTACACCGGCGTCGATGCCAGCAGTTACGCGGTCGAGCGCTTCGGGAAGAAGAGGAACATCCGTCTTGGCACCTTCGCCACATTGGAGGAAATCGGCCTTGCCGATGATTACGACCTGATTGTCTGCAGCGACACCCTCTTCTACCTGCCTCTGGAGGAGTTGAAGCTCGGCCTTCAATCCCTTGCCCATCGCGCTGCAGGCATCGCTTTTCTGGAACTCTACACGGATGAGGATTCGCTGATCGGTGACTTTCCCAAGGAGGGTCTCCAAAGCGCAGCCTTCTATCGCCGTCTCCTCAAGAGTCACGGATTCCGCTCCGTAGGGTCCCATTGCTACCTGGGCCCCGACATGGCCGAGCGCGCGATGCAAATGGAGGCTGGGAGCTAGTGGGAAAGTGAAAGGTGCGAAGGTTCGAAGGTGGAAACCAATCACTCCAATCTGGCGCGAAAGAAGGCATCCATCTTCATGCTCTTCATGGTGAATCATTTCTTGTAAGATTCCATCCATGAAGATTGCACGGATTCGGATCGGCAACGGTGAGGAGGAGATTCATTACGCCATGCCGGTTGACCTTCAGGGAACCTCGATGGAGATCCTCTCGGGAGATCCTTTTCAGGGTGTGCATCCGACAGGGAAGATTGTTTCCGACTTCACCCTGCTGGCACCGATGGTTCCGGTTGCCATTCTCTGCATCGGTCTGAACTACCGGAAGCATGCTGAGGAGATGGGGGCGAAGATTCCCAGGTATCCCGTCCTTTTCTTCAAGAATCCTTCGGCACTCCGCGATCCCGGCGCCCCGATCGTGATTCCACGCAAGCTTGTATCCACACAGGTCGACTTCGAGGGGGAACTCGCCGTCGTCATAGGAAAGACCTGCCGCAATGCCACCCGCGAGAACGCCCTCAGTCACGTCCTTGGCTACACGACTGCCAATGATGTCAGCGCCCGCGACTGGCAGAAGGAGTGGGGTGGCTCCCAGTGGTGCAGGGGGAAATCCTTCGACACCTTTGCCCCGATGGGTCCGTGGATTGTCACTTCGGATGAAATCACCGATCCAAACACATTGCGGATCACCACGAGGGTGAACGGCGAGATCCTTCAGGATTCCAACACCGCCGACATGATCTTCGATGTCCCGTCCCTTATCGAATTCCTAAGCGGTGACACGACATTGGAGGCTGGGACGATCATCCTGACAGGCACCCCGGAAGGTGTCGGCATGGGGAGAACTCCGCAGCAGTGGATCCAACCCGGCGACAAGGTCGAAGTCGAGATCGAGAGAATCGGGACCCTGAAAAGCCCCGTTGAGTAAGAGGGCGCGAGGCGAAGGCAAAAGGCGGAATGAAGACGAAAAAGTCGAGCCCCTCACAGTTGCCAGAGGCTTGATTGAAAGATGCAGTTTCACGCAACGGGCGCAAAGGTCGCCAGGGTAGGACTGAAGAGAAGTGCACGCTGAAACGGTGGGGGTAAAAATGGTGTTTGTTATTTAACTTCTTAAAAAACGACCCTCTCAAATAAACACAGCTGAACTTCCCCCGAATTGATGGACAGGGAGGGCGCAGTCCAAGCAGAAATGACAGACGCCATGCCAAAGCCAGCACACAACTATGATGCGGACTTCCGA
>Ga0208327_1000190_pt1 | contig 16122 bp, 15 predicted proteins | sample LakMenEpi26Jun08_FD_150733 | JGI IMG/M metagenome (GOLD analysis project Ga0208327, IMG submission 150733) | Freshwater microbial communities from Lake Mendota, WI - 26JUN2008 deep hole epilimnion (SPAdes) | ecosystem: Environmental > Aquatic > Freshwater > Lake > Epilimnion/Euphotic zone ...
CCCCTCCCTTAACAAGAGGGAAGTTCTTCAGCCAGAAAGTTACGCTGCTTCAGACCTACAAGGTCGCCAAGGTAGGATCAAAGAGTAGCGCCCGATGAAGCTAGGTGGGTAAGAACGGTGGTTTTCTTGGAAATTCTTGAAACTACCCTGCCGGTAAAAACACAGAGACGTGTAACCCCTCTTTGCGATCGTTGCGTCCTTTGCGTGAAACTCTTTCCGCATCTCATCCGGAACATTTCCCCACTCCCAATAGCGAAGAGCCTTTTTTTTCCACTTCGCGTCACCATCTTGGTGATCACTCCAGATCTGTTGGCGCGATTCGATTGCAAAGTCTGGGTTCAACCCAGAGCCGCCGCGATGAAGTCGCGGACCTTCTCCGGATCCTTAACACCGGGAGAGGACTCGACGCCGCTTGCGACATCGACGGCATGGGGATGCACTTTGGAGGCGGCCTCGGTGACATTCGAGGGGTTGAGTCCTCCGGCCAGAATCACGCGCTTCTCGGGATGGGCCGCCACGAATTGTGCCGCCAGATCCCAATCGACGGCATGCCCGCTCCCCCCGTAGGTTCCCGGAACGGCCGCATCGAGAAGGAGCCATGGGGTTTCAAAAGCGAGGGCAGGTGCCAGATCCAACTCCGAGCGGATGCGCAGGGCCTTGATCCAATGCGGGAAACGAGCCCCCGCTGCGGCGCAGAACCCGGGAGACTCATCCCCGTGGAACTGGATCGCGTCGAAGCAAGCCGTCCTGCCAAGGGAGGCAAGCAGTGCCTCGTCGGGATTCACCACGACGGCGACGAAGGCCACATCGGGATAGTCGGCCTTCAGTTTCACGATCCAGGAGAGATCGCCGTCGGCTTGAATCGAGCGGGGCGAGGGAGGATAGAAATTGAAGCCGAGGGCGCCTGCACCCGCCTCGATGCAGCCCAGCGCATCCTCGGCAGTGGTGATCCCGCAGATCTTCGGCGCCGCAGGCGTATGATCGAAAAAGGGAAGAAACACCGAATTACTCACAGGGATAAAGGGGATGAACAGGATTGTATGAATGTCGGGCGAGTCATCTCATCCCTTTTATCCCCTTCATCCCTGTGAATCCTCCCCGACCACCCGGCCCTGCACCTGCTTGATGCTAGGATGATAAGTCACCGGATGCAGCGTTCCATCGCTGGCCCGGAAGAAACTACTCAGCACCCAACTGATCAGGCCGATCACGATTCCCGCGAAGAGGGCGGTCCAGAAGCCGGCGACATGGAAACCGGGGATGACCTTGGAGACGAAAAGGATCAGGAGCGCATTGATCACCAGGATGAAGAATCCCATGGTCACGATGATGAAGGGGAGACTCAGCAGGAGCAGGACGGGGCGCACCAAGGCATTGATGATGCCCAGCAGGAGGGCGGCTCCGAGCAGGGTTCCCGTGGTGTCGTAGGAGAGCCCGGGGATGAGCCAGGTCGCTCCCAGAACGGCAAGGGTCGTGACAAACCAGCGGATCAAGAATTCCTTCATGATTGAAGCATAAGGCCCGATTGCACGGAATTGGCATAAAAAAACCATTTACCCGAGCAGAAAACGGCATACCTTTTGCTAACAAGGAGTAACACCCATGCCTACCAAGACTCCAAAATCCCAAAGCTCCACCGCCACCAAGGCCCCCAAAACCCTCAGAGCCACCAAGGCTTCCAAGCCAAAAAGCGAAAAGAGCCCCAAGTCCCCTGCCAAGGAAATGCCCAAGGCGACCGTTCGCAAAAAACGCACTCCTGGAAAAGCCTCAACCAAGCTGGCCCCCGGTTTCAGCCTGGAGCAGAAAGCACCCGCCGTTGAGCCGGTGATCTCCCACGACGACATCGCGCTTAGGGCCTACTTCATCGGCGAACGCCGGCAGAAGATGGGATGGCCGGGTGACTCCGGCACCGACTGGGCGGATGCCGAGAAGCAACTCCGAGCCGAGGCACTGGAGAAGCCGCTAACGAAAAGGTAGAGAGGCTGAAGGCCGAAGGCTAAGGAAACGCTGATTTAATCGCATAGAGGCCGTTGCGGGAAGAATGGGCCGCAGGCAAGGCGGCTTCGCGGGCGCATCCCCGCAGTGGGCTGTAACCGCGAAGCCAACGTAGCCCCCGGCCTGTTATCTCCGCAACCCGCAGGGCTAAAGCCATTTGTCGATTTTTGCGGCGTTGCTCGCTCGGGCGAGACCGCTGCGGGTATCGCCCAGCGCTCGCGCCTTCAAAAATCAGCAAATGCTCTTCAGCGGCCTTCATGGGATTAAATCAGCGCTTCCCTAAAGGCTTGTAGCGAGTTTCCATGCTTATTCCGCCACTGATTTCAGGGCTTCGTTCCTGACATCATCAGTCAGATACATTCCGGCCTCTTCCTGCAATCTGTCAAGCATCGCCCCTGCGGAAGCAATCAGGCCCTTTTTCTTGGCCAGCAGAACCATACCCACTAGACCAATCACTGGAACACCCTCCTGCACGGCTAGTCGGCGGCCTTTTCTTTCATCTATCAGCAAGCGATCAGCCTTTAACTCCTTTGCCAACTCAATGGCTTCCGCTTCCCCCAAATCAACGATGGAGGCAAACCTGCGCGCCTCAGATTCATCACTGACGGCTTGGACTTGCAGCCAAACCGGAAGAGGCGCATGGCATCGGAGTAATTCATCCCTGACCGCCTCGGGAATGACGACCTCGGTGAAGAGTTGCTGAAGAATTCTTTCCTCACCCAATGCCATCAGGGCGGTCAATGGAGAGGTGTCCGAAACGACGATCATCGCGCGGCCAAAAACTCCACAGCATCGAGATCATCGCGTAATTCCTCACCACCGTAATGAATGGGGATATGACGACTGCCCAATTCGCGGAGGAACTCACCTTGCGACATGCCAGCCGTGGCGGCTGCTTGCCCGAGGGTGGCCACCTCTGAAATGAAAAGGCCAATGGCAAGATGCAACGAAGCCTGACTCTGGGACAAGCGCTCGTCCAATGGCTTGGGAAGCATGAGTTCCATAAGGTGAAAGTGCGCTCTTATCAGTGGGATTGCAAGGGCTCTTGGTTATCCTCCCTTGGTCCCCGTCGCCAGGATCGTCTGAAAATTCGGGGCCTGCTGTTCGCGGGCCACGACACTCACTTCGGGATCGCGGAACCCGACCTTCTCGAGCATGGCGTGGAGTTCGACACCGGAGAAGCCGAGCCAGACATGGGCGTGTAGTTCCTTGGCCTGTTCGTAGGTGTGGCTGGCGAGGTCGAGGATCAGGATGCGACCGCCCGGTTTGAGGATCCGGAAGGCGCTCTCGACAGCCCTCTGCGGTCGGGCCGCATGATGAAGCGCCTGGCTGAAGAGAACCACATCGACTGATCCCGCCTCGATCGGAGGCTCCTCGATGTCTCCAAGCCGGTACTCCAGATTGGTGAAGCCGTTCTCCTTCGCGATCCTGGCACCGTACTCGACCATCTTGGGCGAGTTGTCGATTGCAATGACCTGCTTGGCGGTGCGGGCCAGAAGCTGGGAAAGCGTCCCCTCGCCCGCCCCCATGTCGGCGATCACCATCGGGGGCATCAGGCGAAGCAGTCCGTGGGCGAGCGCCTGCCAGGAGCGACCCGGCACATAGGTGCGGCCGAATTTCCCCGCAAGCTTGTCGAAGTAGTCGGCGGCGCGGTCACGCCGTTTGTTGAGCACCAGCTGCAGCGCCTGGCGATCCCGCTCGGCCTCGGCAAGTTCGGCCACAGCGGCGGAGAGGGCCTGGCGCAGAGGAGCCACGGCGGCGGGTACGGCGGCGTAGTGGATGTTCTTGCCGACACGGCGGTCGAGCACGAGCCCTTGGCGGCGCAGTTGCCCGAGGCTTGCCGAGATGCGCGACTGCCCCATGCCGAGAGCCTCCTGCAGTTCGGCAACGGTCAGCTCCTCCTCGAGCAGGAGGGCCAGCAATCGGAGGCGCGTCGGATCCGAGAGTGTCCGGAGGGATTGGAGAATTGACGCCACACCCATTTACATATACAAATACGTTCATAAGTAAAGTCGCAGGATGACCTTCGGCCTTACTCAAACCAAGAAGAACACCAACCCATCAACCCATGTCACGTAGCTACATCTTCTCTTCCGAATCCGTCGGCGAGGGCCATCCCGACAAGGTCTGCGACACCATTTCCGACGCCATCCTCGATGCCTGCCTGGCACTCGATCCGATGAGCCGCGTTGCCTGCGAGACCTATGCCAAGAGCAACATCGTGGTGATCGGCGGTGAGATCACCGTTCCCAAGCTCGGCAAGAAGCCCCTCGAGTCGGTCCTGAATCTTGGAAAGATCGTCCGCGATGCGATCCGTGAGATCGGCTACCACAACAGCGACGACGTCTTCCACGCAGACACCGTCTTCATCAACAACATCATCACCTCCCAGAGCCCCGACATCGCCCAGGGGGTCGACGCCAAGAAGGCCGACGGCAAGAAGACCGCCGAGCAGGGTGCGGGCGACCAGGGACTCATGTTCGGCTACGCCTGCGACGAGACGACCGAACTGATGCCCGCGCCGATCATGTATGCTCATCGCCTCGGCCGCGAACTGACCCGCCTCCGCAAGAGCGGTGCCGCCAAGTGGCTTCGCCCCGATGCCAAGAGCCAGGTCTCCGTCGAGTATGTCGACGGGAAGCCGACCCGCATCGTCAATGTCGTTATTTCCACCCAGCACGCCGAGGGTGTATCCCACAAGGAGATCGAGAAATTCTGCATCGAGAAGGTGATCCGCAAGGTCCTTCCCGCCAAGATGCTCACCAAGCAGACGGAGTTTCTGATCAACCCCACGGGCCGCTTCGTCATCGGCGGACCCCAGGGCGACACCGGTCTCACCGGCCGCAAGATCATCGTCGACACCTATGGTGGCATGGGTCGCCACGGCGGTGGCGCCTTCTCCGGAAAGGATCCGACCAAGGTAGACCGTTCCGCAGCCTACATGGGCCGCTATGTGGCCAAGAATGTCGTCGCAGCCGGTCTCGCCGCACGCTGCGAGGTTCAGTTCGCCTACGCGATCGGTCATCCCAACCCCGTCTCGATCCACATCGACACCTTCGGCACCGCCACGGTTCCCGAGCAGGCCATCGAGACCGCGGTGAAGAAGACCTTCGGCTTCAAGCCCTCCGAGATCATCAGCCAGCTCAAGCTGCGCCGTCCTATCTACTCGAAGACCACCAACTACGGCCACTTCGGCAAAAACGACTCCGACATCACCTGGGAGAAGACCGACAAGGCCGCAGCGCTCAAGAAGGCAGCCCTGGCCGCCGCTAAACTCAAGTAATCAGTAATCACCCTATTCTCTATAACCCATCACCTAATCCCTAGCTTCCAACTCCCAACTTCCATGTCCACGTTTTCCGATTACAAAGTAGCCGACATCACACTCGCCGAGTGGGGCCGCAAGGAGATCAACATCGCCGAGCAGGAGATGCCCGGCCTCATGTCGATCCGCGCCAAGTACGCCAAGGAGAAGCCCCTCAAGGGCGTCCGCATCACAGGCTCCCTCCACATGACCATCCAGACGGCGGTCCTCATCGAGACCCTCGTCGATCTCGGAGCCGACGTCCGTTGGGCCAGCTGCAACATCTTCTCGACCCAGGATCAGGCAGCCGCCGCGATCGCCGCGGCCGGCATCCCCGTCTTTGCCTGGAAGGGCGAGACCCTCGAGGAATACTGGTGGTGCACCAACAAGGCGATCAGCTTCCCGGGCGGAAAGGGCCCCCAGATGGTCGTCGACGACGGCGGTGACGTCACCCTCCTCATCCACAAGGGCTACGAACTCGAGGATGGGGACGGCTGGGTCAATACCCCCTCCGGCAACCACGAGGAGCAGGTCATCAAGGACCTCCTCAAGCAGAACCTCAAGGAGACCCCGACCCGCTGGCACGAGATGGTCAAGGAGTGGCGCGGTGTCTCCGAGGAGACCACCACCGGCGTCCACCGCCTCTACAAGCTCCATGAGAAGGGCAAGCTTCTCGTTCCTTCCTTCAACGTCAACGACTCCGTCACCAAGTCGAAGTTCGACAACCTCTACGGCTGCCGCCATTCCCTCGTCGACGGACTCAACCGCGCCATCGACGTCATGATCTCCGGCAAAGTCGCCGTCATCTGCGGTTACGGAGACGTCGGCAAGGGAAGCGCCCAGTCCCTCCGCGGACAGGGTGCCCGCGTCATCATCACCGAGATTGATCCGATCAATGCGCTCCAGGCCGCCATGGAGGGCTACGAGGTCACCACGCTTGAGGAGACCCTCGGCCGGGCCGACATCTACGTCACCACCACCGGCAACGTCGGCGTCATCACCTTCGAGCACATGAAGCGCATGAAGGACCAGGCGATCATCTGCAACATCGGACACTTCGACAACGAGATCGAGGTCGACAAGCTCCAGGGCGACAAGTCGGTCAAGCGCACCAACATCAAGCCCCAGGTCGACAAGTACACCTTCCCCGGCGGTAACGAGATATTCCTCCTCGCCGAGGGACGCCTCGTCAACCTCGGCTGCGCCACCGGCCACCCGAGCTTCGTCATGAGCGCCAGCTTCAGCAACCAGACCCTCGCCCAGCTCGAGCTCTGGAAGAACCGCGACACCTACAAGCCCGGCGTCTACGTCCTGCCCAAGAAGCTCGACGAGGAAGTCGCCCGCCTCCACCTCGACAAGATCGGAGTGAAGCTCACTCAGCTCACCAAGGAGCAGGCCGACTACCTCGACGTCTCCCTCGAAGGCCCCTACAAGCCAGCGCACTACCGGTACTAGTCGCAAGACGACTAGTAGTGAAAAGTGAAAGGTTAAAAGGTTAGAAAGTTCAACAAGGAAGCCCCGGTTGCAGCGATGCGACCGGGGCTTTTTGCTGGTTGTGGAAATTCCACTCAGTGTTTACGCCTTGAGAATCGTTCCATGAAAAAGTTCCTCCCCCTCTTAATAGTCGCCCTCCTTTTTGGAATTGGAGGCTATCTACTTGGTGTTCGATCCACCATTAATACGGTAAAGAGCGCGGACATCTCCGCCCTGATGTGGATCACAAGCATTCATCAGTTTTTGGAGAAGGGTGAATATGATCGGGCCAAAAGAATTTGTTTTGATACTGCCAATATCCATTTTCACGTTCTCCAACAAATGGAAGAACATCCATTGGTGTACTTAGTGATGGTTCCCGGATGGCAATTGTCCGGACAAGCCAAGCAACTTAATGATATCTTACTAACCCGATCCAAAGGTTTTTATCTCCCTATGGCCCAAAAAATGGAACCAACCTCCCGATCCTATTTGGAAAATATCAAGGAAGTCCCGTTGCCCCCCACATCCTGCTTCAAACCAGCTTCAACCAACGTCGTCACTCCCGCACTGACTCCGTAAATGGTTTTCTGAGGACTCGGAAGATCGGATGGAGAGCAAGGCGGCCAAGGGAAGCTGTAGCAAGCCTACAGTGACCGCAGGCCAACACAGCTATCCGCCGATATCCCGAGTCTTGGACAGCAATTACTTAATTGCTGTCCAAACGCGATGCACATCATCATGCTCCTCAAGCGCCTGGAGAAACTCTCCCGCCTCGGCACGCTGTTCATCGGTGAGGGTCGGGAAGTTCTTGGCGACATAGCCGATTTCGCTGGTGACGACGTTCCAGCCGTTGGCCTTGAGCCATGTGGTCACGGCGGCAGTGGCGGTGCGGTCGGTGATGAAGCGGGCACCCGTCTTGTCGGCGGGAATGTCGTCGTTCTGATCGTGGGTCAGGGCCTCGACCTCGTTCGCGCCGGCCTCGATGGCGGCCTCTTCAGGGTCGACGCCGGCATTGTCCGTGTAGGCCTCGACGAGGCCGACGTGGTCGAAAAGGAACTTGTTACTTCCGGGTGCGCCGAGTTGGCCATCGCGGAAGAGGACGCGGATCTCGGGGGTTGTTCTGTTGGTGTTGTCGGTGTAGACCTCGACGATCAGGGGCACCTTGTGCGGGGCATATCCCTCGAAGACAATGTGGTCGATGACCGCCTTCTCACCCCCGATGCCTGCACCCTTGTTGATGGCGCGCTCGATGACATCCTTGGAAACACTCTCGGCCCGCGCTTTTTCCAGCGCCGCAAAGAGACGGGCGTTGTTCTCCGGATCGGCACCACCCTGCCTCGCGGCGATGGTGATTTCCCGGACGAACTTGCCCGTCGACTTGGACTTCTTGAGAGATGCGACCTCGCGCTTGGCGAGCAACCATTGACGGCCCATGGGAATTTAGGGGTTGGGAGTTAGAAGCTGGGAGTTTGGGTAAATGATAGTGGAACGGGTATTGGGCAATCAATACGGCTTATCCCCAACTACTAGCTCCTATCTCCCATCTTCCATTATTCGTCGGCGACGACCGGCGTGGCCGATGCGCGCTTGCGGGCGGTGGCGTCGAGGATCTTTTTGCGGAGGCGGATGCTGAGCGGGGTCACCTCGACATATTCGTCAGGGGCGATGTACTCGAGCGAACGCTCCAGGCTCATCTTGAGCGGCGGAGAGAGGGAAACTCCCTTGCCGTCACCGGAGCTACGCATGTTGTTCAAGGTTTTGGCCTTGCAGACATTGACCGGCATGTCGTCGATACGTGAGTTTTCACCCACGATCATCCCGACATAGATGTCATCCTGCGGAGAGACGAAGAGACGACCGCGTTCCTGGATCTTCTCCATCGAGTAGGCCATGGCTGTACCGGCTTCCATGGCGATCAAGACGCCGTTGTTACGGGTCGGGATCTCACCCTTGTACTCGGCGTACTCCTTGAAGATGTGCGACATGATGCCGGCACCCTTGGTGAGGTTGACCAGATCGGTCTCGAAGCCGATGAGTCCGCGGGTCGGAGCCTCGGCCTGTACGGTGACGCTCTTGGTCTTGTGATCCATGTTCACGATCTCGGCCTTGCGTCCGGCGAGGCTCTGAAGGATGTCACCGAGGTTATCCGGGGGAACATCGACATAGACGGTCTCGATTGGCTCGAGAAGCTTGCCACCCTCACCCCTCTTGTAGATGACCTCGGGACGGGAGACGAGCAGCTCGAAGCCCTCGCGGCGCATCTGCTCCACGATGACAGCGATTTGCATCTCTCCGCGGGCCTTGATCTGGAAGTGGCCGGCAAGCTCCGTCTCCTTCACCTCGATGGAGACATTGGTCCGGGTCTCGCGGATCAGGCGCTCCTTGATCTGACGGGCGGTGACAAGCTTACCCTCCTTGCCGACGAGCGGGCCGTCGTTGATGCAGATCTTCATCGTGATCGTCGGGGGATCGATGTCGACGAAGGCAAGCGGCTCGCGGGTATCGTTATCTGTGATGGTCTCCCCGATGTAGACCTCCTCGAAGCCGCAGATGCCGACGATGTCACCGGCGGTTGCTTCCTGAAGCTCGATTTTCTGCAGTCCCTTGTGGCCAAAGATCGCGGTGACCGGCTTCTTCTCCTTCGTGCCATCCTTGTGGATGGCAACCACCTGCTCACCCATCTTCACCTTGCCGCTGATGATGCGGCCGAAGGCGATACGGCCCAGGTAGTCGCTGTAGTCGAGGTTGGAAACGAGCATCTGGAAGTGCTCGACGTCGGACTTCTTGGGAGCCGGGATGTGCTTCGCGATCGCCTCGTAGAGGGGCTCCATCGTGGTGCTCTCCTGGTCGATCTCGTTCTTGGCAAAGCCGGCCTTGGCGCTTGCGTAGACGACGGGGAAATCGAGTTGCTCGTCGTTGGCGTTGAGCTCGAGAAAGAGCTCGAACACCATGTCGAGCACCTTGTGAGGATCGGCATTGTCACGGTCGATCTTGTTGATGACAACGATCGGCTTGAGGCCGTTCTCGAGGGCCTTCTTGAGCACGAACTTGGTCTGGGCCTGGGGACCGCCGAAGGCATCCACAACGAGGAGCACGCCATCCACCATCTTCATGATACGCTCCACCTCGCCGCCGAAGTCCGCGTGACCCGGGGTGTCGACGATGTTCACGTGGTAGTTGTTCCACTGGAAGGCGGCGTTCTTGGCCTTGATGGTGATTCCCTTCTCACGCTCCAGATCCATGGAATCCATGATACGGATCTCCGTGGCCTTCGCCTCGTTGGCGCGGAAGGTGCCCGACTGTTTCAGAAGCTGATCGACGAGGGTAGTCTTCCCGTGGTCGACGTGGGCGATGATGGCGATGTTACGAATGTTGTCCATGGTCTTTTGAGTAGCCGGCTACTATCTCCTGCCCTTAAGTTCATGTCAACGGGGCATGGCATTTGCTTCAAAATTGGCACTTTTTAGCGACCCCCATCACCAACCCCCGATCACCGATGAGAATTCTCCTCATCCAGCACGACCCGCTCGACGGGCCCGGAGCCCTTATCGAGTGGACTGCGGCACGGGGACATACCCTCACCACCTGCCTGATCTGCCAAGGAGATCCCCTCCCCCCGGTCGGCTCCTTTGACCTCCTGGTCAGCCTCGGGGGACCGATGGGAGCGTACGACGAGGGAAAGCACCCATGGCTTGCAGCCGAGAAGGAATACCTTCGGCAAGCCGTGGCCGCGGGGAAGAAGATCCTCGGACTCTGCCTCGGCTGCCAGTTGCTCGCCGATGCCTTGGGAGGCAAGGCCTTCAGGCACAGCTGCAAGGAGTTCGGATGGCAGCCGATCGAACCGACCACTGCGGGCGGCCCCTGGTTCGGTGGGCAGGGGAACTTCCGTGCCTTCCAGTGGCACGGCGACACCTACACCCTGCCGCCGGGAGCCGTTCAACTGGCACGCAACGAGGCCGCCGAGCAGCAGGCCTTTCTCATGAAGGGACCGGCCGGCGATCAGGTTCTCGGCCTTCAGTTTCATCTGGAGTGGACCGAGCGGATGGCCCGCGAAGCCCTCGCCGAACCCGGGGTCGCGCCTCCGCCGTCCCCCTCCGTGCAGACTCCCGGGGAAATCCTCGCCGACCTCACCCTCTTCGACTCAGCAAAGAAACGCTTCTTCGCCCTGCTGGATCGGTTCACTGCGGAAGATTAGCGTCCCCTTTACAAGCTGCTTGCCATGACCCGGCAGAAGGGGCGGTTTTTCAGTTTTATTTTCCTCCGCCCTCGACTCCCGACTCCCGACTCTCGACATTGACGGCGAACAGCCATTCTTTGGAGGGAGCTGTGAGCCACCGCTTCGATTGAAGCAGCCCAACCTCGAATGCACATTTTGGGTTCAACGGCGCACGAACCCGTTACAGATCCAAGAGATCGCCTCGGTTCCTCCAAGGAGGATGGCACCGATAAACCCAAGGGAGATCAGGAAGAGGATCAGTCCCGCACCCAGGGTCGCGCCGTCGCGCTCGGAGAAGGAGGATGCCACAAGCACGACCGTCAGCGCGGGAAGCATGTTGCTGAAGGGTATGGGCAGCGGCAGCAGGAGCATCAGGCCGCAGAGGAAAACAGCCATGCCTGCAAGGAACTGGGTGAGGGGAAATTCAAAAAGGAACGAGAGGCGGGGGTGCAGGAGTCTCTCAATTCCCCCGAGGACCCGGGCGCTCCCGTGGAGGATCCTGGGAAGGTATTTACCGGAAAGATGGGTCTTGAGCAGGCGCTGCGGAAGCCATGGATGCTGGCGCAACGCAAATCGTAGTCCGAGCAGGGCGATCACCATGCCGAAGGGCGTGGAGAGACCGGGAAGCATGATCGGTTGGCAGAAGGGAAGGGCGAGAATCACCAGGAGCAGCGTGTAGACGCGCCCTTCAAGCCGATTAACCAAGTCACCCATGGTCAGATCGGAGTGCTCCGCGGAATCCGAGAGGATCTGCAACTCCACCGAGAGCCGCCGCGGTTCAAGGAGATCGTTTTCCGGAAGATCTGGAGTCGGTGTCATGCTAGGGAAGCGCTGATTAAATCGCATAGAGGCCGTTGCGGGAAGAATGGGCTGCGGGCAAGGCGGCTTGGCACGAGCATCCCCACAGCGGGCTGTAAGTGCCAAGCCAACACAGCCCTCGGCCGGTTATCTCCGCAACCCAAAGGGCAGAAGCCATTTGTCGATTTTTGTGGCGTTGCTCGCTCGGGCGAGACCGCTGCGGGTATCGCCCAGCGCTCGCGCCTTCAAAAATCAGCAAATGGCATTCAGCGGCCTTCATGGGATTTAATCAGCGCTTCCCTAGGTAGTGTCAGAGCCTAACACTCATCCCTCCTGAGGGGAAATCAAGGAACAGATGCGGGTTGTGCCCCCATTACCCAGGCTCTGGGGGATGCCAAGAAGCGCGGTCAGGCAACACCGCTGGAGGCAACCGCAGCAGATGCTGAGGACTTGCGATAAATTCGGATCACCATTTTTTCTACCTCAACAAAGAAGAAGAACAGCAGGCCACCGCCAAGCAGCCACGGCCACACATAAAGTGGCACCGACTCGGTTTCGAAGATGCGTTGCAGCCACGGCAGGTATGTGAACATCAGCTGCAGCACAATGACCGCGCCAATGCCCATGGGAAGGTACCTGTTTTCGAGGTGAGTCCGTATGGATACCGAACTATCGATCAGGTATCGGCTGTTGAGCAGATAGAAGCACTGGCCGATGGTGATCGCGTTGACGGCCACCGTGCGTGCCGCCGCGTCGGATGCATTCTGCCCCTTCATCCAGAAGAACGCCCACAGCGTATAGGCAACCAGTGCCAAGCCGACGAAGATCACTTGCCACAGACCAAAGCCGGTCAGCAGAGGACGGTCCACGGCCCGTGGGGGGAGCTTCATCACATTCAGTTCGTGCGGTTCGAATGCACAAACCAGACCAAGCGCCACGGAGGTGATCATATTGACCCACAGAATCTGCGGCGTCGTGATCGGCATCGTAATGCCCAAGATGATTGCGACCATGATCACCAGGCCCTGTGCTAGATTGGTCGGAAGCAGGAACAGGATCGCCTTCTCGATGTTATTGTACACCGTGCGCCCTTCCTTAACCGCGGCACTGATCGACGCGAAATTATCGTCGACGAGTACCATTTCAGCCGCCTCCTTGGTGACCTCAGTGCCCTTGATGCCCATGGCTACGCCGATGTCGGCTTTCTTCAACGCGGGAGCGTCGTTGACCCCATCGCCGGTCATGGCGACGATCTGACCGTTTGCCTGAATCGCCTCCACCAACCGCAGCTTGTGCTCGGGGCTGGACCGGGCGAACACGTCGACACTCTTGACGCGCTCGCGTAGTTCAGCCTGATCGAGCTTCTCGACCTCGACACCCTCCATCGCAGTCTTGCCATCGCCGATACCGAGCATCTTGGCAATGGCCGCCGCGGTGATCTTGTGGTCACCGGTGATCATTGTCACTCGGATGCCTCCAGTGTGACACTCCCTAACCGCCTCAATCGCTTCCTTGCGTGGCGGATCTAGCAGACCGATCAGGCTGAGCAGCACCAGATTGCGCGGCAAATCAGCCGCCGCAAGGTTGCCGACGTCGAGACCGGCGGGGTTCGCGAGCCAGGCAATGCCCAGTACACGCTCGCCCTGTCCGGCCAACTTGTCCGACGCCTTTCCGAAATAGGCGAGATCGATTGGGGCGATCTCGCCGTTCTGCAACTGCTGGTGGCTGCAGTGCTCGAGAATCACCTCAGGAGCCCCCTTGACGAGCAACATCTGCCTGCCATCGGCACCCTCATTGAGGGTTGCCATGAAACGATGCTCGGACTCGAACGGGATCGAATCGACGCGCTTGTAGGCGGTTTTCTCGACACTGCGCTCGATACCAAGCTTGTTTGCGAAGGGGTAGAGAGCGCCTTCGGTTGGGTCGCCCTCAACCTTCCAGACGCCTTCTTCTTTTCGGATTTCGGCATCGTTGCATAGCGTGGAGACGCGACCGACGAGTTGCAGAACCGAGTCCTCACGGAGAGGTTCGCCGTCCCGGGTGACGTTGCCCTCCGGATCATAGCCGTCGCCACTGATCTGGTAACTTGCCTCGGCCGTGACGGCTGAGACCACCATCATTTCCATCAGCGTCAGTGTGCCGGTCTTGTCCGAGCAGATGCGTGACACCGAGCCGAGCGTCTCCACCGCCGGCAACCGGCGAATGATGGCGTTGCGCTGGGCCATGCGCTGCACTCCAATGGCCAGCGTGATGGTAATGATGGCAGGAAGGCCCTCTGGAATAATCGAAACGGCAATACCGATGACGGCCTGGAAAACATCAACAAACTCCATCCCACGGCCCCAGCGGGCGAAGGCGAATACCAGTGCCCCCACGACTGCGATGGCGCCCGTGATCTTGTAACCAAACTTCTTGATCTGGCGCAGCAGAGGCGTCTCAAGCGTGTTTACGTTGGCCAATAATGCGTTGATGCGTCCCAGTTCGGTGTGGCTGCCAGTGGCCACCACCACTCCCGTCGCGCGGCCGGAAACAACCATTGTCCCTGAGAAAACCATGCTCTCACGGTCGCCGACCGTGGCATTTGCATCCACGGCTTGAGGTGACTTGTCGGCGGGTACCGATTCGCCCGTCAGGGCGGCCTCTTCTGTGCGCAGATTCTTGACCTCGATCAGGCGCAGGTCGGCAGGAACCTTGTCACCCGACTCGAGCAGGATCACATCGCCAGGCACCAGCGAATCGGCCGCGATCATGCGTGTTTCGCCGTCGCGGACGGCACGCGCATCAGTCGACAGCATTTTGCTAATTGACTCCAGTGCTTCGGCCGCCTTGCCCTCCTGAAGGAAGCCGAGGAGCGCATTGAGAAAGACCACGGCGAGAATGATCGACGCGTCGAGCCAGAGACCAAGTGCGATCTTGAGTACCCCGGCGCCAATGAGCACGTAGACCAGTACATTATTGAATTGCAGTAAAAACCGCATGAAGGAGCTCTGCTTTTTGCCCAAGGGCAAAAGATTCGGCCCGTGTTTCCGGAGACGACTCGAGGCTTCCGCTGAATCAAGTCCCTTGTCGACTCGAGTGCCCAGTTGCCTGAGCACGTCGTCGGTTGCCAGCGCATGCCAAGGCACGGTCTCGTGGACCGGCTCGGTTTTGGAAGGTGTCTCCATAGAGTTGCGCCCTGGGTTAAAGAAAAATGCTGGGATCAGTGGTCGTTGTTCAGAACATCAATCACATGATGTCCGGCACCACATTGAGCGACTCCTGGTCTGGCACATAGCTCTTGGGCCGTTTATTGCGCTTTCCAAGCACAGGCTTCTTGAACGGGACCTTCTTGTACGGAATGAGGCTCAGGAAGTGCGAAATACAGTTGATGCGCGCGCGCTTTTTGTTGTCTGACGGCACGATCCACCATGGCGACTGCGGCGTGTCAGTCATTCGGATCATCTCGTCGTAGGCGATCGAGTAATCCCACCAGCGACGATAGGACTCGATGTCCATGGGGCTGAGCTTCCACTGCCTCAGGGGGTCGTGGATGCGGCGGCGGAAACGCTTCTCCTGCTCCGCCTCACTGACGGTCAGGAAGTACTTAATGAGCATGATTCCGGAATCGATCATGTAAGCCTCAAAATGCGGTGTCAGTTCCAGATAGCGCTTGGCATCCCCCTCGCTGCAAAAGCCCATCACCCGCTCAACGCCCGGGCGGTTGTACCAACTGCGGTCAAAAATCACGACCTCGCCGGCTGCGGGCATTTGCTCCATGTAACGCTGCATGTAGAGTTGCGTCTTCTGGCGGTCGGTCGGCGCGGGTAGCGCCACGATGCGGAAGATCCGGGGACTGAGACACTCGGTGATCCGCCTGATCATCCCGCCCTTGCCTGCCGCGTCCCGTCCTTCGAACACCACGACGATGCGTGCCCCACTCTTTACCACCCAGGCTTGCAGGTGTGCCAATTCAACCTGAAGCCCCCTCAGCTCGTCTTCGTAGTTCCCCTTGCCTGCTTTACAGGATGTCGTGCTCATAGGTAGTGACTTCATCATCAGTCCAACCGCTGGTCTTTCAACTCAGGACACCTAGTCAAACGGCCTATTCTTTCACCTCATCCGCTGACGCGACGGGATTGGTGTCTGGCTGCCCAGAAGGACAAGGAATTCTATGTCCTGCCTCGTTTGAGAAATGCGTATTCTACCCGCTTTTTATACCATCTCCACTCTTATTCCGGTAGAATCAGCTGGGTCCTTCGGCGATGGGCGTTGTTGTCATCCCTCGGGTTATCTTCAGATAGCCCTCGGTCTTCCGCCTAGCCCATCACCAAAATCCCTTCGCCAATTCCACCAG
>Ga0208327_1000194_pt1 | contig 15869 bp, 11 predicted proteins | sample LakMenEpi26Jun08_FD_150733 | JGI IMG/M metagenome (GOLD analysis project Ga0208327, IMG submission 150733) | Freshwater microbial communities from Lake Mendota, WI - 26JUN2008 deep hole epilimnion (SPAdes) | ecosystem: Environmental > Aquatic > Freshwater > Lake > Epilimnion/Euphotic zone ...
CGCTGATCCCTCCGCTTGCGGTCAGGAAGTTGTACTTCTGGCCGATTTGGAGTCCTCCGCTGCCAAAGGTCGTGATGTTCATGGTTCCGTTCAGGATCGCGCTTCCGGTGACCACCACCCGGTCATAGACCGAGGCGCTGTAGATCTGCTGATCCCAGACGGAGGAGGCTCCCATGACGAGATTGCCTCCGCTCACGAAGAAGGTGCCGGGGCTGTTGCCGGGGGCGAAGGTGCCGTTGACGGTAAGGCTGCCTCCGGTAAGGGAGAGAGTGCCTGTGCCCATGAGTGTCGAGCCTTGGTCGATCGTCAGGCAGGGTGTCGTCAACACCCCGTTTAGGATCACCATGCTGTTGTTACTTACGGTCATCGCCGGAGTCATCGTGAGGTTACCGCTCGGAGTGATGTTCAGCGTCGAGTAGGGATCAAAAATAACGGAAGGGAATGCTATCGTATTACTCACTACCGCAGTTTGGTTAGTCGAGCAGATCAGCACTGGGTTGGATGCCCATAGGGCGTTGTTGATAACAGCGAGTTCGTAATACCTGACTCCGGTCAGAGCAAATTGATTGGTGGTCAACCCATTGGTGCCGAAGTTAAAGAGTTCCACCGGTTTTGTGGAAAGGGTCACGCCAGTGAGATCGAACGTGTTAGTCCCCGATCCAGTCATGGTGATTGAGTTGGTAACCGTCAGGTAGTTACCCGAGGTGACGCCAGGAAGAGCGATCAGAGCAGCGCTGTTCCAAATAAGCGAGTTGATCGTGATGTTTGTAGCCAAGGAGAGGCTGCCCCCAGAGAGTGCCACCAAACTGGCCCCCAAAGCATGTGCGCCGGAGGCAACCAAGGTGCCGGCTGAAACGGTTGTTGTCCCAGTGTAGCTGTTGGAATTGGAGAGTTCGAGTTTGCCAGCTCCTGTCTTGGTAAGCGCACCTAGCCCGCTAATGACACCCGGCGTGGTAAACGAGAATCCGCTACCAATCTCGAATGTCCCCGTGCCTCCCTCCATGATCACGAAGTTGTTGGACACCGTGACGTTTGTCAGGGCACTGACGGTGCTATTGAAAGCAAAGGTGACAGTGCCCGAACCGAAGGCGGCATTATTGCTGATGGCCAGAGTTCCCGCATTGAGGATGGTGCCCCCGATGTAGGTGTTGGACTGAGTGAGTTTGAGTGTTCCCGCTCCGTTCTTGGTCAATGATCCGATGCCACTCATGATCCCGTCGTAGGTTCCTGATGCAGTCTGATTAAAGACAACGGAGGAATTGTTACTGACCGGTCCCTGTAGGCTGGTGCTGTTCCCTGCCAAGGTTCCTTCACTGACAAGTGTTCCCCCGCTGTAGGAGTTCGAACCGCTGAGGATGAGTGTTCCTGTACCCGTCTTGGCGAGAATACCAGCCCCTCCGATGATGCCTGAATTGGTAAACGCAAGCGAAGTGCCGACATCAAAGGTGCCGGTGACGCTGTTGGAAATCCTGTAAGCATTAGAAACAGTGAGGTTGCTCAGCGCCATGACCAAGCTGTCGGAGGCAAAGGTGACAGTGCCCGAACCGAAGGCGGCATTATTGCTGATGGCCAGAGTTCCCGTGTTAAGGGTTGTGCCACCAGTGTAGCTATTGCTACCCGTCAGGGTCGTCGTGCCTGTGCCGGCCTGCCTCAACCATCCGCGACCGTTAATCACACTGGAGACCGTGAGCGTATCCGCCTGATTAAAGCTAAGCGTTCCGCCACTGCTACTGAGAGTGATCGTCCCGATTCCAAGAGTGATGTTCGTATCGTTGCCGCCTTGAGCACCGATCTGCACTGTGCCCACAGCGCTATCTCCCCATGCAATGTAAAGGTTTCCGACATCGAGGGTGGAGTCGGATCGCAGAACGACAGTCCCAGTCCCCGAACCGAGGTAGCTGGCCTGCTGACTCGAGTAGCCGTAGCCGATCGTCATGTTCGTGGCCGATATCACGCCGTAGTTGGTCAGCACACCAAAACCACCGTAGCCAACCGAGAAATCAAGGGCCGTCACAGTGCCGCTTCCCCCGTTGATGATTGTCCCATTCCCGTAGAAAGGGGACCCGGCATTGGTCTGGGAATTGGCGAAGCCAACCGAGAGGTTGGTTGCAAAAATGGTTCCCTCATTGGTCAGGTAGCCGGCTCCGCCCATGAAGCCGACCGAGAGGTTGTAGGCGCTGATCGAGCCACTACCGTTGTTAACCAACGTTCCGTTTCCGATCTGGCCGACATTGGTGGCCCCGGTTCCGACAAAGATATTACTGGAGACATTCAGGCTGCCGGCATTGGTCAACCCTCCTCCTCCCCCGGCGATTCCGAGATAGACATTGGAGGCGGTTAGTGTGCCAGTTCCACTGATGGATAGGCCGCCGTTGGATCCGTTGGTCACGCCGACATAGAGAGTATTGACCGCATTGGAATTAGTGACCGCCGCCCAACCGTCATTGATCGTGGCGGTGTCAGAGCCTGATGGAACCGCATTGGAGATCCAGTTGGCGGCAACACTCCATGAACCTCCCGAGGAGTTCGACCAGACAGATCCCCAATCGTCTGGCGTCGCAGGATTGGTCGGCGTCGGATTGGTCCCGAGAAGCTCAATCGAGATGGAGTTATTGTTAGTATAAAGTGAGTATTTCGTGTATCCGAGAATTCCTAGATTTAAATGTCCGTTAGAGGGCTGTGCATTAGTTATAACAAGATTTGTGGAACTCAGCAGAGTATAAGTAATACCATATGAAAGAACGGTGTTGGATAGGTTAAAATAATAGCCGCTATCCGGAGGCCCGGCGTTAGTACCCAATAGCGAGATAGTCGCCGCGCCACTCACCGTCAGAAACCCGCTGGAATCCGTAAGCTGCGGCAACGCGATCTGCCCATTGAAGGAAGTCCAACTCAGGGTTCCAACACTCAGGCTGTTGGAGAGCATGAGGGTGCCCCCGGAAAGATTCACCGTTGCGGCAGCCCCGAATGCATTGGTGGAATCTGCCACGATCGTACCGATTGAATTGGGGCGACTCCAGTTAACCCCCCAATTAGAGATTGAATTACTGCCTGAAAACACGGTCGTCCCTGCTCCATACTGATAAAAATTGCCTTGAATAGTATTTGTGGAAAAAGGAACCAGCGCGCTGCTCAGCGTGAATGTGTCCGATTGATTAAAATTCACTTGGCCAATGCTTCCTAAAGAAATCGTACCAGAACCGACGTTCAGCTGAATGTTCGTATCCGTTCCTCCATAGGCCCCGATATTGATGTTAAGTGATCCACTTGAACCCAGTGGGTTGGTTGAGATTGAAAGATTGCTTGCATTCAAGGAACTCCCTCCCAACAGTGTTAGATTCGTTGAAGCTCCGGAAGGCCCCGATGCCTCTACATCCAAGGTCTGCACATTAATGGTTCCGGAATTCACCAAGGTTCCCGAACCCAAGGCACCACCGATCGTCATGCGGGCGACATTCAATATGCCGGCATTGGTCAAGAAGCCGATGCTTCCAGCCCCAACACCGAGCGTCAAATTGGTCGCCAAAATCTTTCCAGCATTGCTGACATCACCGGATCCCCCATTTCCGACTTGAAGCGTCTCGAACGTCGCCGTCCCTGTTCCATTGTTCACAAGCGTTCCGCCCCCTCCCAAAATACCTAGATAAGCGTTCGTTACCGAAAGAGTCCCGGCATTGGTGAATGCTCCCAGAGCCTGAGGAGTCCCAGCAGAGCTTCCGGTACCCGCTCCCAGAATCACGTAGTCTGCGCTCAGGCTCCCGTTCGCTGCAATGGAGACACCGCCGGTCATGTTGCTTTGCCCCTGAATCTGAAGTCCTACCCAGAGCGTGCCTGCAGACTGCGCGCTGGTAATAGAGACCCAACCGGTATTGATGACCCCTTGCGTGGAACTGCTGGGCACAATGCTGTTGGACCAGTTGGAAGAAGTATTCCAAGGGCCACCACTGCCCCCCCCCCAGAATGCGGCTTCGCTGGAATTGGTGGGAGCGGTAATCAGATCGGGACTGCCTACCAAAATCGACACAATGTCGTTGGAGGCGAAGGTGAGCAGGATGGGATTCGTATTGGCCGTAAATCTGTCAGAGTACGCCCATCCGTATGCCGTCCCATCGGAATTATTGTAAAAATAGGCACTGTAGGGATCATAATTATTTGTATTGGCCTGAACCTGATCGAACTGAGGTGCACTTTTCAGCATCCACCACCATCCGCTGTCGTTGGTGGCCATGGTATACGAATTTGTCCCATCCGTAATCACATTCGTCGATCCGGCTACGCCCATCATGACGGAAGCATAGAGATCCCCGATATAATTGCCCTGAATTTCCGGGGCAATAGATTGAATGTTACTGGTGTATCCCGAAGCAGTGATATAGCCGATAATGCTCGTGATCATGTTCGAATAATTCGAGTTCAGTTGCAGCCCCACCTGGCCGGGATTGAGATAATTCGTAGGTTGTGCAGCTAGGCGCATATCATTATTGATCTGATCGGCAGCGCCCTGATTGATCAACGCAACATTGGTAAATGTTTGCGCAATAAAAGGATTGCTAGCTGTGTTGGTTCCTCCCCAGAAGCCGATCGAGATCGAACCACTGCCAAGGTAAAATCCGAGATTTCCATTGGTTAGCACCAACCCACCGTAAGAAACAGCCGGATTGGACACCATCTGCCCCTGAAAATCTCCGTAAAGAACCATTGTTTGATAATTCGTCCCATTGACCGTAAATCCACAGTTAGATCCACTTAGATCTGTATTGGCATAGGTCTTGAATGAATTTGTTAATGCCGCTGAATTTGGAATCTGAGTGTCGGCATAGCTTAGCCCGATTTTGATCGGATTCGTTGCCGTGTAGCCAATCAATTGGTTAAAGTAGTTGGTCATCAGGGGATACTGCGGCGGAGTCAGCATTGAGCCATTGCCCAGAACCGAGGCGGTCCCGATCGCCTGCCGGCCTCCCACATAAAGGATCGTCGGAATGAAATTCGCCGCTCCAGGAGCCGAGATCGATTTGAGGTAACTCGTTACCTGCTTGGCATTGTTTGTAATGCCCACCCTTTGACCAGTCGTCGAATTTGAAGCAATATAGGTGAAGCTATAGGCATCAATGTAGGTGATATCCAAATTACCTGCTGCTGCCTTTTGCTTAGCGTTTGTTCCAATATTCGCTTCCAAGAATTGGAAAGGGTTGGTTGATCCAATTGTCCCACTCATCCGACCAGGTGTGGTTGTCCCCGCATATTGACCGTAAGTAAGGAGAATATGTCCCGCAGTGAGATTACTTATATCGACACCGGTTATCGATCCGAGGCTAACTTGATTAGTGCTTATGCTACTTCCAGCAGTTCCAAACGAGTTTGTATGAATTCCTTGGGCATTCGTCCAAGTATAAGTTGCCTGGACATGGGGATCTCCGGTAAAATATATATAATAATCATTCAGATTCGCACTGAAGATATTTGTGAACTGCAAGGTGACTGCTTGAGCCTTGGGGAGCGGGATCGGAATCATCGCGAAAAACAGTGCTATCACCGCTGCCCTTAGAGGGCGTGTTGTCAAGATTCCGGCAGCCGGTAGTTTCTTTGAGAACTTTTTCATGGTTTTTTTTGGTTTCTGGGTTTTGGACTGGCCGGTGAAGAAATTTTACTGACACACCCTCAGCGTCCCTTCACAAACTGACGGGTGATCTCCGCAATCCTGCGGCCATAGAGTTCGGCCGTCTGCAAGTCACTCTGACCCGGAGCATCCGTTGGAATGACCTGAAAACTGGTAGCCCTGGGGCCGATGAATGAGCCCACACGGTTATGAGCATCGGGTCCCGAGCCTGCAATCCGATCCAACTCCTCAGGCCTGTTGGCCGAGGGCATCATCCCAAGAATCACGCAGATCATGCCATGGTGCATCGCATTGCAGACCAATCCGAAAAGAGTGTTGAATTTATCCTCGGAAAATGGGGTCGAATTGGAGAACCCCCGCAATTTTGTTTTTCCCATGCAAGCGCCAACCATTTTTTTGCAGCAACTTCCAGAAAGGAATCCATCCCGGCGAACATGCTGCCCATGTAGGTGGGGCAGCCGAAAATGAGGGCAATCGGCCTCATCGAGCTCATCCAACCGAGATGCAGCCACTTCCGTCGTGTAGATATTGTCGCGGTGACATCACCCGCCTCCTGAACGCAACGCATCACGGAATCCGCCCGACGCTTTGTGTGGCCATGGGTGTAGTGGTAAACAACAGCGACGTTGATTTTGATGAATAAAGTGGCCGCCCTAGAGAGTGAATCGGAGGATGGTTGAAATTCTGGCGTTCTTGCAATGTCTATCCAAATACCGCGAACTCCAGAATCAAAAGGCCTTTCGAGCCCTTTCTTTTCTCCTGTCGGATGCCCTTGGGGCGCTCTGTGTTGTTGTTCCCTGCGGCGGCGTTGTAGAAGAAGGGGTGTTCCACCTCTTGGCGAACTCCACGGTGAAGCCGACTCCCGTGTAGAGGCAGTCCCGGATCGGGGTGGAGCTCCAGTTCGAGAACGTCGGACTGGTTCCACTCGGTTGCCGCTGATGACGTAGAGGTTCTGCATGAACTCATGCTGCCGGGAGGGGTTCAACTGGGAAACGGCGGCGTGTGCTAACCAACTTACAAGGAAGCGAAAGGAGTTCCCTGACTTCACACATGCGAGGTTCTCACTGACCTAGTGACAGCACCCCCTCCCTTAACGCGACAGAAGACCTGTGTCATTGCCAGTTACTTCTCTCCGTGATCCCCCCCTTTTTTTAAGGTCACTGAGCGTCATTTTTAAGAAAAAAGCCGTCACTAGGAACCAGCAGCTCAAAGTGAATATGCCCAACACGGCCATGATATCCCAAAGATGTAATTTCATAAACATGAATATATTTTACTAGATCATTGAGTTTTTGTATACAACTATTTTTTTGAAATTTGCCAATGGCAGCTAAGAGTTAACTCAATAAGAACTGTGTGCTCTATTCCGATTCTTAAGAATAATTGAATAACTCTATAATCAATATAATCTCTTTATCTATACTTTTTATTAGATATGATTTTTTATTTATTGAGATATATTATCTGGTGAAGTGTTTTCTACACTTGCCCAAGTAAGCATATTAGTATTCCTTGAGTCCCATGGGTACTCGCAAAAAAGTCATCCTCCACATCGACCCCTCTGACTACTGCGGACGCCATCTTCTTCGAGGAGTGTCCCTCTTTCTGCGAGAACAACCTCTTTGGAACATTACCCTCGTTCAAGAAGGGCCCTTGCCGGAACAGTACTTTTCATCAGCGCCTCCCGATGGAGTCATCAGCAGGTTTCCTATGGGAGCCGAGATGCAAACGCTGATTCACCAGGGGGTACACGTCATCGGTGTGGACTACTTTCCTGAAAACAGCAAGTTCCCCTTCCTTGGAACCAACCAGCATGCCGTTGGAATCATGGCTGCCAACCACCTTACCGAAAAGGGATTGGTAAATTTTGGCTTCTTCGGTTATGCGGAAACCGATTGGTCAAAAACAAGATTACATGGGTTTCGCTTATTCCATGAGCAATTCGGACGCAATGTCGGCGTTCTCGAAGTCCCGTGGAGGAACCCCAAGGAAAGCACGACGGCGGACAATCAGGAGTCTATCTCGCGTTGGATCCATGAACTCCCCAAGCCTGTTGGAATAATGGCTGCCAATGACTGCCTTGCGCTTCAACTGATCCAGGCATGCAGCAACATGGGAACGCTTGTTCCGGGAAAGGTGGCCGTTGTCGGGGTCGATAATGAGGAGCATCTTTGCATGCTGTCATCCCCGACTCTTTCCAGCATCTGTCAAGACATGGTCAAAATCGGCTATGAGGCGGCGATGGTTCTCGAGCAACTCATGGATGGCAAAAAGCATGATCGCACCAGACATCTATATCCCCCCTCCCACGTCGTGATGAGAGAGTCCACCGATCTTCTTATCATCAAGGACCCCTTGCTCGACGAAATTGTCCAATACATCTGCCAAAACGCCCTGACAGGTTGCCGCGTCATGGATGTCGCCGAGAAATTCGGCGTCTCGCGCGCAATTCTTGAGACTCGCTTCCGTAAGGAACTGAAGAAGTCGCCGAACGACTTCATCCGAGAGTATCAAGTTAAGCACGTCAAGAAGCTCCTTACCGAGACGGATCTCAAGCTTGATAGAATCGCTCATCTCACGGGATTTACGCACCCGGAGTACATGAGCGTCCTTTTCAAGAGAATAGTAGGCATCACGCCAGGGGCTTACAGGGAAGCGAATACACTGACTTAACAATTGCCAGGTTCTCACTGACCTGGTGACGGCCCCCTCCTCCCTCAATCCTCCGTAACCGCGTCGAGAGAGCAGAGTAGTTGGGAACGGGCATCCCACTACGGATCACTCCCATCGCATAATGATGAATGTCCAGGCAGGGGATATGAAGCTTTGATTGCACGTGATAGTGCTGCTGCAATGGACCGCATTCGGCGTCGGGTACCGCGAATCCGTTGAACTGCCAATGATATTGGTCCGCGGAACAGTTGCCCAGATGAACAAAACCTACCCACGGGTTCACCCCCGCAGGAAAGTTGATGCGAAAAGAGTGGATAGGATCTTCGACCATCTCCACTCTTATTCCGGTAGAAGCAGCTGGTTCTTTCGGCGATGGGCGTTGTTATCATCACTTGTATCCTCAGACAAAAGGGGATTCCACCCCTTGTAACCCCATGCACCCCCTTGTGGATCTTTGGCGGAAAACAGTCTAAAACGCCTCCATGGCAAACCACTGGCTCGTCAAATCCGAACCCTCCGCATACTCGTGGGCCGACCTCATCAGGGAGAAGCAGACCGCTTGGACAGGTGTCCGCAACTTCCAGGCCCGGAACAATCTCCGCGCGATGAAGAAGGGGGATCTCGTCCTCTTCTACCAGAGCGTCACCGATCCCTCTGTGCGCGGCATCACCAAGGTCGTCAAGGAAGCCTATCCTGATCCGACCGTCAAGGAGGGTGACTGGAGTTGCGTCGATCTGGCCGCCGTGAAACCGCTCCCCTCACCCGTCACGCTTCAGGAGATCAAGGGGGAGAAGTCCCTCGCGGAGATCTCTCTCATCAAGCAGTCGCGCCTCAGCGTGATGCCGATCGCTCCCAGGGAATACGAGCGGATCCTCGGGATGGGTGGAATCTGAAGGTAAGTGAGGAAGGTTCTAAAGTTACAGGGCTACTGAATCTCTTCCCTTAAGAAACTCCTTTTCATTTTTCATTCCCCCTTTTCCCTTTTCCAATGGCCGCCACCAAACTCCGCTGGGGCATTCTCAGCACCGGAAAGATCGCCCATCGCTTCGCAGAGGCACTCTCCAAATCCTCGTCCGGGCAACTCGTGGCCGTGGCGAGCCGGACCTCGGAGGATGCCGCCAAGTTTGCCGAACAGCACAGTGTCCCCCACGCCCATGCCGACTACGCGGCCCTTCTGGAAAACCCCGAGGTCGATGCCGTCTACATCGCGTCACCCCATCCGATGCACCGGGAGTGGGCCGTCCGTTGCGCCGAGGCGGGCAAGCACATCCTCTGCGAGAAGCCCGCAGGCATGAACCGTGCCGAGGTTGAGGAGATGATCGGCGCGGCGCGAAAGCACGGGGTCTTCTTCATGGAGGCCTTCATGTACCGCTGCCATCCGCAGACGGAGACCCTGCGCAATCTGATCCGATCCGACGAGATCGGACCGATCCGCATGATCCATGCAACCTTCAGTTACTATCTCGGGGAGTATGATCCGAGTCACCGATTGGTCGCCCGTGCTCTCGGGGGCGGGTCGATCCTGGATATCGGTTGCTACGGGGTCTCGATGGCCCGGATGGTGGCCGGCGAAGTCTTGGGGAAACGCCATGCCGAACCGGAGGAGGTCCGTGGATTTGCCCGACTGGAGCCGGGAGAGAAGACCGATCTCACCGCCGCCGCGATCCTGCGATTCCCCGGTGGACTCATCGCCATGATCCAGAGCGGGATTCAACTCCACGGAACCAATGAAGTCCGCCTGGAAGGGGAACTGGGAACGATCACCCTGAACCGACCCTGGGGCGTTTATCCCGAGGAGGCCGAGATACGGATCCACAACCACAAGGGGGGTGAGACGCGCACTCTGCGGAGCGGAACCCCCGACCACGATCTCTACGGATTCGAGATTGATGCGGTGGCCCGTGCCGTTGCCGAGGGGAGACAGCAAACCCCGGAGATGGACTGGGAGGATTCGCTCGGCAACGCCGCTGTCCTTGATACCTGGCTGGCCGAGGCGGGCGTCAACTACTGCTGAAGGCGGCTGCGAGCTACTTGCAGCGGGTGGAGGAGAGATTTTATCCGTTGTGGAGCATGGCGTAGAGGGAGGATGATGCACTGGGATCCGTAACGTATGCGAAGCAACGGCCGGGGGCATGCCGCTCCCGGACGATGGCTTCGGCACACACCATGGTCACTTTCAGCGGGGAACCGAGAGAAGCGGGCATTGCTCTCGAAAAAATCAGCAGGTCACAGCATCCGTTCCAGGAACGCGGAGCGGTCGAAGAGCGCAAGGTCGGTCGCTCCTTCACCCGTTCCGATGAAGCGGGGGGTGATGCCGGTTTCCCGGGCAATGGCCACCGCGACACCGCCTTTGCCCGAGCCATCCAATTTCGTGAGGATGAGGCCGGTGAGCGGGGTGGCCGCATGGAATTCCTTCGCCTGCACGACGGCGTTGCTGCCGGTCGTGGTGTCGGCCACAAGGAAGACCTCGTGGGGTGCCGAGGGATCGAGCTTTCCGAGGGAGCGTTTCACCTTGGCCAGCTCCTGCATGAGATTCGACTTGGTGTGGAGACGCCCGGCTGTGTCGCAGATGAGAAAATCCACCTTCAGTCGCCTGGCCTTCGCAAGCGCGTCATGACAGAGGGCGGCGGGGTCAGCGCCGTATTCGCTGCTCACCACTTCGATGCCCAGTTTGTCGCCCCATGACTTGAGTTGTTCCACGGCGGCCGCGCGGAACGTGTCGGCGGCGCAGAGCAGGACCGAATGACCGCGGGCTTTCATGCGGGCGCCCAACTTCGCGCTGCTGGTGGTCTTGCCTGTGCCGTTGACGCCCACCATCAGGATGACGACGGGGCCGTCCGGGGAGGGGGTGAGTTCGGCGCCGCGTTCGGGAAGGTATCTGGCTGCCTCCGCGCGGGCTGTTTCGAGGACGTTCCCGGCATGCAGGGCGAGGCCCTTGGCCCGCAGTGATTCCAGGATCGCGGTGGCTGTCGGGGCGCCGAGATCGGACTGCCAGATCGCGGCCTCGACGTCATCCCAGTCAACCGCCTCATGGGCGCCGGTGATGCGCCCCAGGACACCTTGGAGCCAACCCGCCATCAGTCTTGGGGAGTGGCGGGCGCGGCGTGTTCGGGCGACTTGGAGGGCGTCCTGTCGGGCCGCTTGAGCGTCGCCTTGATCTTGTCGAGGACGCCGTTGACGAAGCGCCCCGATTCCTCGGTGCCGTATTTCTTCGCGATGTCGATGGCCTCGTTGATCGAGACCACCGGCGGGATGTCATCGCAGAAAAGCATCTCGTGGACGGCGAGTCGCAGGATGTTCCGGTCGACGGCGGAGAGACGATCCAGTTCGTAGTTTTGGGTGTGTTCCCTGAGGGCCACGTCGATGTCGGCCGTATGGTCGAGCAGGCCGCTCACCAGTCCTTCGCAGAAGCGGCGGGCCGAGGGGCTGAGGCCACGGAATGCATAGAACTCCTGCAGGTCGGAAACACCGGCGCCGCCGCCGAGGTCGCGCTGGTAGAGAAACTGGATGGCGGCCTCGCGGCCTTCGCGTCGTACTCCCATGGTTCGATGACTCTATCAGCGACCTGCCATGGCACGCGAGGCCCGAAGCACCTCGATCGCCGCGCGTGCCGCCTCCGTGCCGCGGTTGATTTCCTCTTCCAGGCATCGGGCGCGCGCCTGTTCCTTGTTGTCGAGCAGAAGGACCCCGTGAATGACCGGTGTCAGGGTCTCGACGGACATCCTGCAGAGGGTGTCGCTGACCGAGGCAGCGATGAGATCGGCATGGCCGGTCTCCCCTTTGAAAATCACGCCGAGGCAGATGACGGCATCCGCTTTGAGGTGGTCGATGGCCTTCCGTGCCAGATGGGGGATCTCGAAGGAGCCGGGAGCATGAACAACCTGGGTCTTGGTGTGCGGTTCGATGAGGGCGATTTCAGAGAGTGCTTTCGCGACCATCGGCTCCACGAACTCCGCATTGTAGCGGCTGGCCACCACGACGATGCGGTTCGTCGCGGCCGTCGAAAGACGTGGGCGTGTCGGGAGAGGGGTGATCATTTGCGGAAGAAATGATGAACGATGAAGGATGAATGATGAAGGGTTTTCGGAGGCGATAGGGTTGGTGGACTGCGGACCCCATCACCTATTACCGAGTCCCAATTACCTAAAAGAGGTGACCGAGTTTCTTCTTCTTGGTCTTGAGGTAGGTGGCGTTGTGCCTGTTGGGTTCGGGACGGATGGGGACGCGCTCCACGATCTCCATGCCGTATCCCTCGAGTCCCACGACCTTGCGCGGGTTGTTGGTCAGGAGCCGGATTTTTCCGATCCCGAGATCTGCCAGGATCTGGGCGCCCGTGCCGTAGTCGCGGAGATCGGGGGGGAAGCCGAGGCGCTCGTTGGCTTCAACGGTGTCGAGGCCCTGTTCCTGGAGCTTGTAGGCGTGGATCTTGGCGGAGAGTCCGATGCCGCGCCCCTCCTGCCTCATGTAGACGAGGACGCCGTGGCCGTTCTCGGCGATCTGCGCCAGCGCACGGTGAAGCTGGCTGCCGCAGTCGCAGCGGCGCGATCCGAAGACATCCCCGGTGAGGCATTCGCTGTGGACGCGCACGAGGGCGGGTTTCGATGGGTCGATCGGACCCTTCACGAGCGCGAGGTGGTGGTGGTTGTCCACGGCCGCCTTATAGAGGACCATCCTGAAATCGCCGTAGTCAGTCGGCATGTCGATCTCCTGCTCCCGGTGGACGAGCTTCTCGCTCTTGCGGCGGTAGGCGATGAGATCCCTGATCGAGCAGATCTTGAGTCCGTGTTTTTTGCGGAACTTCAGCAGATCCGGGAGCCGGGCCATGGAGCCGTCCTCATTGAGGATCTCGCAGATGACGCCGGAGGGATCGAGACCGGCGAGGCGCGCCAGATCGACGCCGGCCTCGGTATGGCCCGCCCGGCGCAGCACGCCACCCTGGGATGCCTGCAGCGGGAAGATGTGTCCCGGTTGGCGGAGATCCTTGGGGGATGCCTTCGGGTTGCTCAGGACCTTGATGGTTGCGGAGCGGTCCTTGGCGCTGATGCCGGTGGTCGTTCCATGGGTGGCATCGACGGAAACGGTGAAGTCGGTGGCGTGGAGCTCGCGGTTGTGGGCGACCATCCGCTGGAGTCCCAGGTGGGAGGCGCGCTCCTCGGTCACTGGAACGCAGATGAGGCCCCGCCCGTGGGTGGCCATGAAATTCACGGCCTGCGGCGTGACCTTGGAGGCCGCCATCACGAGATCTCCCTCGTTTTCCCTGTCCTCGTCATCGGTGACGATCACCATGCCGCCGCGACGGATCTCCTCGATGACATCGGGGATCGGATCGAACGAGGAGTTCTTCCCCCGGGATTTCCCCGTGGATTTCCTGGAGGGCTTTCCCGGGGGCTTGGACCCGCCGGATTTGGCCATCGCGGGTGATTTGCTTCGGGAGATCTTTTTCTTCATGCGAGCGCGGCTTCGGAAGCGGACGGCGAGGCCGCGAGCGTGCGGCGGGCAATCCATCCGCCGCCGATGATCCGGTCGCCGTCATAGAAGACCGCGGCCTGACCCGGGGTGACTGCCCGCAGCGGCTTCAAGGGACGGACGATCGCCGTGTCGTCGGGGCCGGCGGTGACCTCGGCGGGGTCGCCGGTATGGCCGTGGCGGACCTTGACGGTGATCCTGCGTTTGCCGGAAGGAGGTTGGTCGTGCCAGTTGACCCGGCCGACGGAGAATTCCCCGCAGAGCAGGTCCTCCTCGCCGCCGAGGATGACACGTCCGGAGGAGGCATCGATATCAACCACATAGCGGGGCGTGCCGGCGCCTCCGGGCAGCCCTTTGCGCTGGCCGATGGTGAAAAGCTCGATGCCGTCGTGATCACCGAGATGGTTCCCCTGCAGGTCGTAGAAGCCGCCCGCTTGGAAGGTCTCTCCGCGGTCGCGGAGGAAGGCCTTGTAGTCCTTGCCCGGCACGAAGCAGATCTCCTGGCTGTCCTCCTTGTCGGCAACCTTGAGGCCGAGCTTGCGGGCGATGCCGCGGATCTCCTCCTTGGTCAGGGATCCGAGCGGGAAGAGGGCGCGGGCAAGCTGCCCTCCGCGCAGGCTGAAGAGGAAGTAGGATTGGTCTTTTTTGGGATCAAGGCCCTTGCGCAGGATGGGAGAGCCCTCCGTCGGGTGCTCCACGATCGCGTAATGACCCGTCGCGATGTAAGCGGCACCGAGCGCGGTCGCCTTGTCCCAGAGATTGCCGAATTTCAGCTTCTCGTTGCACATGACGCAGGGGTTGGGGGTCCTGCCCGCCTTGTACTCCTCGGCGAAGTAATCGATCACGAGGCGCTCGAAGGGCACGGCCTCGTCGATCACATAGTGGGGGACTCCCAGCGCGTGAGCCACGCTGCGGGCATCGGCGATCGCCTGGGGACCGCAGCATTTGTCCTCGGCCCGGCTCATGCAGTCCTGGGGCCAGAGTTTCATGGTGACGCCGATCACCTCCCAGCCCTGCTCCTTCAGGAGCCAGGCAGCCACGCTCGAGTCGACGCCGCCGCTCATCCCCACGACGACGAGTCGGGAATCGGGCGATGGGGATGGTGTGCTCATGGAAAGGCTGTGCAGGGGGGGCTTAAGCTACTTCGTCAGGGTTGGTGCGTCAACGAAGTGGTTGGAATGGAGGGAGTCCCTTTTCCAAAGAATAAAAAGACAAAAGGTGCGTAGGAACGCAACTTAGTCATACGAACCGCTGAAAGCGGTTCGTAGTCCGAATAGGAGATGAGGATGGTTGGTTCGGGAGAACCGTCAGACAAAAAAAGGCCCCGGAGTTTCCTCCGGGGCCTTTTTAAATGCTAGCTTCTAAGATTCTTAGAAGATGAAGCGGAGACCGGCGCGGGTAAGAGTCTCGTTGAGACCGTTGTTGCCGTAGATGTAACGGGAATCGGCGAAGAGACCGAAGCCGCGGTTGATGCGGTACTCGAGGCCGCCACCAACGTTGCCGTTACCCTGAGCTGCACCGCCACCCCAGGTCGAACCGCCGCCAACGAGGGCGTAGGGAGCGAGGTGAAGGCTCTCGATCGGGAGACGGGCGATCAGGTTACCCTGAAGGTTGTTGTAGGTGCTGCCGTTGCCGTTGAGGCCGCCGAGGGTGTCATCGATGCCGATGCCGAAGTACTTCGTGAAGAAGTAGCTGAGGCCGAGACCGCCGCCCATGCCGTTGACGGATCCGCCTTTGTAGTTACCGGCTGCACCGGCAACGAAGGCATCAACCTGGACTTCACCGGCGCGGAAGAGATCCTGCTGGGGAGCCACGACGACTTTCTTGGAGGACTGACCAGCGAACGAGGTCGCTGCAGTGGCCAGAACGACTGCGAGGAGTGTGAGTGTTTTGTTCATGTATGTTGGTTTGTGGTTGGACTGACGTTGTCGTGATTAGGCGATCAGGAAAAAGGTGTCAACGGAAAATGCACGCATTTTTTCGCGTAATGCAGGGGATCCATAGAGATAAGCGGACTGCTTAGGGAAGCGCTGATTAAATCCCATGAAGGCCGCTGAAGAGCATTTGCTGATTTTTGAAGGCGCGAGTGCTGGGCGATACCCTCAGCGGTCTT
>Ga0208327_1000195_pt1 | contig 15855 bp, 10 predicted proteins | sample LakMenEpi26Jun08_FD_150733 | JGI IMG/M metagenome (GOLD analysis project Ga0208327, IMG submission 150733) | Freshwater microbial communities from Lake Mendota, WI - 26JUN2008 deep hole epilimnion (SPAdes) | ecosystem: Environmental > Aquatic > Freshwater > Lake > Epilimnion/Euphotic zone ...
GATTGTCCGCGCGCAACACCGCGTGGCCCGTCCGTAAAAAAAAGGGGTGGGATACCGAGTCTTTCGATGCCTGATCCTGCGCGATAAGGGCGAGCACCCCATAACCCGCCATCTTCGGCATAAGCCTTGAAAAACCCGTTACCCGACATCATCCCAACTTTTTCTGTCAGGGTTGCCGTGTTTAGCATTTCGTCGGCTTCTGCTTCAAAATCCATTATCATTCCTTGTGGTTGAGCCATTTGCGGCAAAATAATCCGACTTCTTTAACGGACGCTGCTGCTTCGGGAACTAGGTCGCCATAAGCGGGCCATGCATGGGTCATACCCTGCCAAATCTGCAAACGCACATTGCGGCCAGCAGCTTCCATTCGGTCTACTATCATCTGAGCGTCATCATATAAGATTTCATCGCTACCCACTTGCACTAGCAAAGGTGGCATGTCGTGAAGATCAGCTAACGCCGGCGATACATTTGGATCACAAGTTGGAACGCCTCCGCAGTAACGCTCGGCATCCAGCGTCAACCCGCGCTTTGACAGCATAATTTCTGCTGTAGCCTTTGTGTTGATAGAGTTATTTGCAAGCGTAAGATCAGCCCATGGGCTCACAAGTGCTATTGCTGCGGGTCGTGATAGCCCTTGGCTTAGAACGCGCCGAGCTAACGCCAGTGCCAACCCTCCGCCTGCGGAATCGCCGATTATCACGGTAGGCATATTCTCACTGACACCCCTCCAAACATTCGTCGCGTCATCGACTGCTGCAGGATATGGATGCTCAGGCGCTAATCTGTAATCGATAGACCAAACCCGTGCCCCGCTAGCTAGGGCATATTTTGCTGCCATCCGTAGATGCGTATCAGCCGATCCAACCACATATGCGCCGCCATGCAGATACACGGCTTGACCCGACCATGAAGGAGGATCGATTTGTAAGACCCTGACAGCGTTAATTACAGTGTCAGTTACCGTAACATCTCTGGGTCGGGGGACGGCGGCGGCCATAGCTTTGAGCCGGGCACGCCGGATTTCGAGGTCCGTGTCTGCATCGTCGCCATGCATCGCCAGCAATGCCCGAAAATGGGCCAGGCCTCTCAGTCCTTCCGGTGTGGCCAAAACAGTCTCGGTGGTCATGGTTAGCTAGCCGACGGGACGGAATCAGGAACCTGATTGACGCCGAGTGGTTCAAACATATCACGCGCGGACTTGAATTGTGCCGCCATTTGCGCAGCTATTGCAGGATATCTCGGCGCAAGGTTGATTGTCTCTCCTGGGTCGCGGGTAACATCAAACAATAAGGGGTATCCAATTGCGGCAAGAGGCACATTATAGGGACGATAATATGTACGACCAACATACTTCCACTGTGGTGTCCGTAATGCTGCCACGCGTTCGTTATTAAATAGGATCAATTGGGTATGTGGCGAAGCTGCACCGCCTTGCCAAGTTGGTAGCAAATCGCGCCCGTCGATCGTTACCCCCGAAGGCAGCGGTACGCCCGCGACGCTGGCGATTGTTGGCAGCAGGTCAATGTTCATGCCGATGGCGTCGGTTGTCCGCGCGCGAAGCGTTCCCGGCCAACTGACGATCATCGGAACCAAATAGCCGCCATCCCATCCGGCCCCGCCCTTGCGTCCCTGATGCGGGCCGGCCGATCCTTCGAACCAGGGACCGTTGTCGCTGGTAAACATTATGAGGGTATCACGCGTGAGACCAGATTTGGCAACTGCCGCTACGACGCGTCCTACAGCAGCGTCGAGTTCTTCCACGACATCACCGTAAACCGAAGCTGCGGACCTTCCTGCATGTGCGGGTCCCGGACGGAGTGGAATATGGGGGGCACTTGGCGTGAGCATAAGGAAAAAGGGGCGCGCCGCATTGGCTTTAATGAAGTCGATGCCAGCATCAAAAAACTGTTCCGTCAGCTTCTCCTGCACCGCAGGTTCATCCGAAAGACTGCCATCCTTGTTACTTCGGTAGAAGTTTAGTGGCCGCATATCATTTGAGTAAGGGATGCCGGCAAAGCTATCGAACCCGTGCACCATCGGAGGCCACGACGGCGCAGCATGGCCAAGGTGCCATTTGCCCGCCAGCATCGTTTTGTAAGTAGGACTAAGCAGGTCAGCTATGGTTACTTCACTAAGTGGCAACCCTTTACTGTCCTTGACCGCGATGACTTCATGCGCGAGTCCCGTTCGAATGGGATAGCGCCCAGTTAACATCCCTGCTCGTGAAGGTGTGCAAAGGTTGGCCGACGCGTAAAAGTCGGTCATCCGCACCCCGCGCCGGGCCAAGGCGTCCAGATGTGGGGTCTTGATAAACGGCGAGCCATAGCAGCCAACGTCGCCCCAACCGAGATCATCGGCGACTATCAATATGATATTGGGAGGGCGTTTGGTTCGGGCTAAGGCGGGTAGAGCGGTCACCGCCGTCGCAGCACCGAGTCCAAAGAGCGCCTGACGCCGGCTTACTGACATGCGGGCGAACCCGCATTGGGCAGCGCAACGAAACTGATCCCCGCGGCAGCCACAGGTGCGGAGCCGTTCGCCTTTACCGCCTTCAGCGCGGGCATCGTGTCGTTCCTTCCCAGGGCGAGCAGGCCACCGTTAAGGTTGGTGGCCGCACCATCTAGTGCTCCAGCTAGCGCATAAAGCTGCCCAGTGCCGACAAAGCGGATTGTAGCCGCGGTCGGTGCCAAGTTGACCGCTACCAAACCAACCCCACCGGGCTTACCCTTCAGGCAGTGAGCATAGACGCGCATTGTGGCGCTTTCCGCCTCGACCTTCAGCACCTTTGTTCCCATCAACCGCCCCCAAAGCAAAGCTGCCCAATAGCTGGGTCTGGGAGAAAAATCTCTCTCATCGAGCAAGGCATAGTCGCTTGCTGCCAAAGTGTTATGAAACACCGCCGAAACACCGGAACGGGCGAGCCGGCCAAGCTGGTCAATATAGCGCGGCACATCAGCAAAAGTCGCGGCCCATGGGCTTCCGCCGCACGCAGCCTGCGCCGTTTCGGTCACCCATATCGGTGTGTTGGGTGCATACTGGTCGCGTAAGCCCTTATGATAGGTGAAGGTCTCGTCGGTACGCGCCAGCCAGGCCAAATCGAGCGCATCGGTTGGCTTGGTCGCCAGTGGCCCGCTTGTCGCACAGCGCTGCGACACCGATCCGTAATGATGATAAGTATAGATATTGACTGGCGGTTGCGCGGCCGCGACCAGGTCGCGGGCCGGAAGGATCTTGAGCCCGCCAGCCGCTGCCAGCGGCTCCAACCCCGCGCCCCCGACCGCCCCTGGACCGAGCACGCGCACGCCAAGCGCGACGTTCCGCACAGCGGCCACAAAGCGGGCGTAATCACGTGCATAATCGGCCACATCATAATCGGCAGGTGCGCCCGTGGCGCCGATCAAATTCGGCTCATTCATGAACGCCACGCCGGCGATAGTCATGCCAAGCGCGCGCGATTGTTTCAGCAATGCTTCTAGTTGCGCCGAATCCCAAACCCCGTCGGCGTCGCGCGTGCCAGAACTGGTGGGTGCCGAGAGCACCAACTCCCCGCGCGTTGCTTTGGCAAAAGCGGCCATGCCGCGCCACTGGCTCGGCGTTAGCACCGTCGTAAACCCGGCCGGGGTGGCTTCGCCATCGCGGCGTGCAATATAGGTCGCACTCGCCCAGGTGCCGCTTACTCGGATATAAGCGGGCCCAAGCGCGACAGCGAGACGGCGCAGCCGTTTGTTGCCAAGGTCTATTGGCGGGCGATAAGCATAGCGATCGGCCGCATCTTTGGGCGGTCCAAGCCTGTAAGGCTTCCAGAACCGCCCACCCGTAACCTCCACCATCTCGACATTATAGGACTGGAACCGTTCGTCCACCGTTGCCACATGCAGCAACGCCGCCGGATCAACGGGTTGCGCCTGTGCCGCTCCGGCAGCCAACGCCAGAAATCCGAACATAGCAAATTGCATGTGATTTAGTTTCCGAATCGCAACCCTAGGGATACACCAATCAAACGCCGAGAATCCGGAGTGTAGAATTGCGAATATACACCGGGTACGTTCAGCACCGGCTGGCTGATGATGTTTGTCGCGTAGAATTTGTCGAAAAGATTTTTGACAAAGAACGTCAGATTCCATCGATCGTCAGGTCCATTTACACCAACACTAGCATTGAACATACCATAGCCTTTCTGTTGCAGGTTTGGATCGCCTGCCGCTGAAAAGCTAACTTTGTCGCGGAACTGGAAACTTGTCTGAACAAAACCAGTCAGGTCACCAACGGGCTGTTCATAACGGCCAGATAGCGAGAGCGTGAGGTCGGGTGCGTTGGTAAGGGCGTTGCCCGAGCCATTTGTCACGGCTGTGGCTCCAGCGGCCGCACTAACTCGGATACACTGCCGGTCGGATGTACGCGGTGTTCCAAAAGGCAGTATCGTTTGTCCAGTATAACACGCTATGTTCTTAAAGTCGGCGTACTTCGCGTCAAGATAGCTTGCGTTGGCCGACAGGGATAGTCCGGCGGCGGGTCGTACACCGAGTTCAACCTCAATACCTTTGGTGTTGAGCTGACCTGCGTTGGTAACCCGAAAGCGGCCTGGGACAACGCCTTGGTCGAAAACCTGAGCCTGAAAATTTTCATATTTGGTCTGATAAGCAGCAATGTTAAAGTTTATGCGGTTGTTCAACCATGCGCCACGACCCCCAATCTCATATGTGGTCGGTATTTCGGGTTTAACGACTTCCGTAACAGAGGTGCTGACGCCTAATGTATTAATACCGGGCCCCTTGAACCCCCGAGCGTGTGTTGCGTAGACCATGAACGACGGCGTTACGTCAACTTGAGCGGTTAGTCTGTAAGACCAGTTGTTAGCGCCAGTGTTGCCATTGATCGTACCACTGAAGCGACCAGGGATTGTTGCAACGGTACCCGGTGCCCGTAACTGGGTCAGATCAAGGTCGATTTCTTCTTCGGTGTAGCGGAATCCGCCAATCAATTTCAGGCCGTCAAGAGGTCGCACGGTGATCTGGCCAAAAGCAGCCTTGCTCACATTCTTCGTGTCTGTGTCGAGTGTCGTTCCAAGAAGTGATGGAAGCGCCACGGCACCCAGCGTTCCTGTCTGGTTACTTTTCGTACGGTTTTGCTGATTGTAGTAGAAAAGCCCGGCGACCCATTCAACAGGCCCTGCTGGCGATGTTAGCCGTATTTCCTGAGAAAACTGGCGAAGATTAGAAACCCCGTTGTTGATATCAAGTATGTTTATTGGCAACAAATCGGGATCATTATTGTCCGCATTTTTCCAACGCCGATAGGCTGTGATTGAGGTAAGTGTAGCGAAACCGAAGTCATAATCGATCTGCCCTGATGTGCCCCAGGCATCTACATTTTGAAAGAATGGCACGCCTGCTGCTATTTCGCGATTTCCAATAGATGGAACAACCCCCGCTGCAGCATTCAATGCACCAAATGGGGTGCTTGCAGGCGCCGATCTCGCGGTCCAAGCACAACATTTCGACCGTCGTTTTTGCCAGTCGCCGGAGATATTGATGACAAGCGCGCTATTGGGTTCGATCAATAGTCTAGCGCGCGCATTCTGCTCATTCCTGTCATTTACATCAACATCGAGCTTGCGGTTGTATACTGTGCCATCGGCTGTTTGGCCCCCAACGGCTATGCGGATTGCCGCGATATCGCCCAACGGGAGGTTTCCAACCGCCGATAGTTTAATTTCATTAAGTGTCGCGTAGGAACCCTTCAGCTCCATAGTCGCCTCGCCAAGCTGCGGGCGCCGCGTGTTTATTGAAATCAAACCAGCACTGGCGTTTTTTCCAAAAAGCATCCCTTGAGGTCCACGGAGAATTTCAACGCGCTCAATATCCAGCAGGTCACCCGTCGCTTGCCCTGAGCGTCCGACGACAACACCATCGACCACAACGCCAACGCTTTGTTCAACCGTGTCTGAAAAAATTGCGGTGCCGACGCCGCGGATAGCAAAGCCTTCACCACGTGCGTTTGCGGATGGCGTAAAATTAAGGCTGGGAGATACCAAACGAAGATCCGTAGCAGTTGTTATCTGCTGTGAAAGCAATGCGGTCCCACTCACTGCGCTGACAGCAAGTGGTACGTCGCGCAGCCGTTCCTCGCGCTTTTGGGCTGTTACAATAATTTCGCCTTCGTTGGCGGTTTCGTCAGACGAAGTTGCCGAAACATCCTGAGCATATGCCGGTAGCGCGGCAAATAATGCAGTCATCAGCGCGGTCTGCGCCAGTAAATTTGAACGCATAGTCTCTCTCCCTTGCACCCGCCCTTTTAAGCGGTTGATTCGGGATGTAGATCAGCAGATTTCAGTTGTCTAGTTATTTGTCCGTTCGGTCAGACAATGATTTTGACATCATTAAATCAACAACCAGTTTCATATTTTCCCGCAGATTTGCTGCGTCGGTTAGTTGGCGTGCAAACGTGCGATTCCACATAGCGCTCTGCGCAACCAAAACGTTTACGCTACTCGTCAGCAACGCCTGATAATGCGCGGGGTCACCTGGCCCAAGGAGCCCTTCATGCTGCATGGCGCGGATCATTTTGTCGTTCATTGAAACATGTTTGCCAAAGTGCCGGTCAGCCAGCCATTCGCTGCGCCATGACGGAGTTGCACCTTCAATAAAAGGGATCCGTACGTAAGCGGGCCACATGATCGACGCCTCAATGAAAAGTTCGATCCGAGCTTCCAGCAGCTCTCGAGACGGCGAAAGACCTTTGGGATGCCGCTCCAAAAAAAACGCATCAACATCCGCCCACAATCTATCTACCGCCAGCTTCCAAAGCGTTTCCTTGTCCTGAAAATGATACAACACGCTTGGTTTAGAAACACCTGACGTCGCTGCAATATCTGCCAGCGAGACGCCCTCATAACCCCGCTCAGCGAACAGGCTGGTTGCTGCTGCCAACACTGCGGCGTTGGCAATTTTACCTTTGACGTTTCGGGTGCGCTTAACTTTTTCAGGAATCGAGTTCATGCGCGTTCTTACCATGTCAAAAGTAAAACTCCACCAGACACAGACAATATCTATCATGACATCTATCATGACAATTGAGCATCGGCGGTCACCCTTATTGCCTTGCATCACACACCAATAAGACTATTATCTGACCGACTGGTCAATAATTGCGGGGACAATTGAGAATGCTTAGCAAACAGCAGATGGTGGACTGGGAAAAAGACGGCTTTGTCGTAATTCGAGGTTTTTTGGATCCCAAGGTCTGCATTCAAATGGAGGCAGAGGCCATTGCAGCCATCCGCAATGACCCGCCATCTGCGCATCAGGGTGAACCAGCCTATATTTTAAAAAATGGGATGCTGGTTCAGCCCGAAGCGCAAGTACCCGTCGGGGCCAATAATCCAGAAGATTTTGTCGCTAAAGTTTTCAACACGCACCTTCAAGGTACCGCGCATGATTTTGCGATAAGTGACCGCGCGGCTTCATTGGTCTCGTCCATACTTGGCGATGACATCGACGTTTTTCAGTCCATGTTTATTCTCAAAAACCCAGGTGCCTGGGGGCAGCCATGGCATCAGGACAGCTATTATTTTAATTTTGATCAGCAGCCGCAAGTAGGTTTATGGCTAGCGATCTCCGAAGCGACACTTGATAACGGTTGCTTATCGGTTTTACCCGGGTCGCATACCAACGCAGTTTTGGAACATGTGCCAGATCTTCGGGAGGGCGCAAACCAGGGCTATTTAGAAATATTGGGCGTAGACGAGGGTAGCGCGATTCCTGTGCTTATGAACCCTGGCGACTTACTTGTGTTTAATAGCTTCCTGCTCCATCGATCAGTGGACAACCGCGGCGGTGCGCGCAGATCGGCTATGGTCTACCATTATGGCCGAGCGGACAGTGTAAATTTGGCCAGTCCTGAAGTGCAAGCAATGCAACAGAGGGTCACGAAGTGGATACCGGCACGGCGATCGTCAGCAAAATAGCCCAAAACTTTTGAACCCATGCGCCAAAACGCGGCTAAACACATAAATTTTAGATGAAAATTCTGAGTTCCGCTGCTTGAGCACGTTAAAGAGACATAGGACAGTTTCATAATTATGGGAGGTTTGAGGCCATTTTGACGCCGCGCAGGTGGATTTAAGTGGTCCTGACGCTGGTCCCACAAGGGAGCTATGCGTGGCGAGGGCAGGTCGTTCCATGTTCGCCCGTTAAGGACATGGCGTGGGCGGTTTGAGCCTGCTTCCGGCACGCTTTACACCCCATCATTGCGTTCTTGTTTGCAACATTTGCCTTTCGCACTATCGAATGTTCCCGGGCCAAGCGGAACCTTTTTGCACAAGGGGGCGTTGGGGCCGGGGAATGCCTGATTGATCCGAACAATTGCCTTTTTATATTTGAGCAGCGCAGCCGCGCCCTTGCTTGCCCAAAATCCGGCGGCTGAGGCGCCTGCAACGGGTCCGCGTGCCCCTATCATAACCGACACGGAGTTTAACGCCGCCATTCCGTCGCTGGATGATGCCCCGTTGGAAAGCATCGAAGCGTGGCAGGCCGATCAGGATAATCGTGCGGCAGACGGCTCTGCGGCGCAGCAGGTGGCGCAGACCGCTGCTGACCCGGCGATATCAGAAGTGCAAGATAATGATCCGGTCGAATTACTGCCCGATCCGCCGGTGACCGACCCGTTGTTGGACGATCCCTTGTCGCCTATCGAAAATTTTGATGCCGAACCCCCGCCTGAACCCACGCAGGCTGGGGAACGCGAGGTGGGTGCCGTGCGCTACATCCTGCGCGTGGATGGCTTGGATGCGGCTGCAACGGCAGAGCTGGCCAAAGACGCCGATGGTATTGCGGTTGAGGCGACGGCCTGGAATGATGTCCGGTCGCGCTTTCACGATCTTTCGTCGCTAAAGGAGAAAGGCGGCCGCGCAGATAGCCGCGCCGAGATTGGCCAACGTGCGCGTGCGGACCGGCAACTGCTGCTGGACATTTTGAACGGGCAGGGCTTTTTTGATGCCGATGTTCAGGTGAAGACCGAACCATCGGCAACACAAGGCGGGCCAGTCAATGTCGTCCTGACCGTCCTGCCTGGCCGCCGTTATTATCTGGGGCAGATCGCTTTTGCAGGCCCAGCGGTGCAGCCGGCTAACCTTATAAGCGCTAACTTCGTGCCAAAAACGGGTGACGCGATCGTTGCGGATGTCATTTTGGCGGCCGAAGCGAACCTTTCTGTCGCATTGCCGCAAAATGGCTATCCCTTCGCCGCCGTTGGCCAGCGCGATATATTGTTGGATAACGCAAATGGCCTTGGCGACTACACCTTGCCGGTGGACCCCGGCGCACGCAGCTATTTCGGGCAATTGCGCACGGAAGGTAGCCCAGCATTTGGTGCGCAGCATATCGCAATATTGCGACGCTTTAAGACGGGCGATCTCTACGACAGCCGCAAAGTGGATGACCTGCGCGCTGCGTTGATTGCCACAGGATTGCTGTCTACTGTTTCGGTCGAAGCTGTTCCGGGCGAAGGTGTGGCACCGGACGGAACGCCTTATGCCGATTTGCTTGTCCGCCAAGAGGCCGCACCGCCGCGCAGTTTGGCGGCAAGTGCGGGCTATGGGACGGGGCAGGGCTTTCGCGCAGAGGGCAGTTGGACGCACCGGAACCTGTTTCCACCGGAAGGTGCCTTACGGGTAGCAGCGCTGCTTGGCATGCAGGAGCAGGCAGCAAGCGTCGCTTTTGACCGCGCCAATGCCGGACGGCGTGACCGCAATATCGAGATATCCTTGTCGGCATTACACAGCAATTATGATGCGTTTGAGGCATATACCGGACGGTTGGGTGTGACGATGGCGTTGGTCTCGACCCCAATTTGGCAAAAGAAATTCACATGGTCGATAGGTGCGGAAATCTTAGGCACGTCCGAGGATGCGTTTGAATTGGCGCGCGGTGCCCGCGACCGGCAGCTATATTATGTTGCCGCCTTGCCGGGCCAGGTCGGTTTTGACCGATCAAACGACTTGCTTGATCCCATTCGGGGCTATCGCGTTAATTTGCGGGTCTCACCTGAGGCATCGTTGGGAACGGGCACACAGATTTACGTCCGCGCCATATTGGACGGTTCTTATTATTATCCGGTGCAGGACAATATCGTGGTGGCGGCCCGCGCGCGCGTTGGAACCATAGCCGGCATTTCGCGGGATAATCTGGCGCCATCGCGCCGATTCTACGGCGGCGGCGGCGGATCTGTTCGCGGTTTTGGGTATCAACGGCTCGGTCCCTTGGACCCGAACAATGATCCCATTGGCGGCAGAAGCGTGAACGAATTCGCGCTTGAGGGACGCTATCGCTTTGGCAATTTCGGCGTTGTTGGCTTTGTCGATGCGGGCCAAGCATATGAATCGAGCATCCCCAAATTTAACGACTGGCGCGTGGGCGTTGGCATTGGTGGCCGCTTCTATACCAATTTCGGTCCGGTCCGGCTGGACCTTGCAACGCCGTTGAACGGGCGACCTGGGGATTCCCGCTTCAGCGTTTACGTGTCGATTGGGCAGGCATTTTAATGGTGTGGCGGCGGGTTGCCATTGGTGTAGCTGCCGTTGCGGCGTTAATGCTCGCGATAGTGATGGGCAGCTATGTGTGGCTTGATAGCCAGTCCGGTCGGAACTTTGTTGCACGCCAGATTGCGGCTTTTGAGATGGAAAATGGCCTCAACATCCGGATCGGTAAAATCAATGGGTCGATTTATGGCGACGCAGTTTTGTCCGACGTCCGCTTTCGTGACCCCAAGGGCGAATTTGCGCGCGCGCCCGAAATCCGGCTGGACTGGAACCCTTTGTCCTATTTTAGCCGCGGTATCGCTATCAATGCGCTGACGGCCAAAGAACTCAAGTTATCGCGCTTGCCCGCGTTTCGTATTGTCCCCGACCGAGGCGACCCGCTGCTCCCTGATCTAGATATTAACATCGAACGGCTGCAGGTGGACCGCATCGTCTTTGCCAAGGCCATTACGGGGGAGGCGCAAGTCGCCTCATTGGCTGGCAAAGTGAAGATTGCCGACAGGCGCGCAATAATTGAAGCGACCGCCGGCAGCCTGCGCGGTGACCGCATCGTTTTAAAACTCGACGCTGTGCCTGACGATAATCGTTTTGATGTCGACTTGAAACTCGATGCACCAGCAAAAGGCTTGGTTGCCGGTCTACTTGGCCGCGAAGTGCCGATGACGGCCAGTTTAACTGGTCGCGGCAGCTGGCGGAAATGGGATGGCGCGTTGACTGCGCAATTGGCGTCTGAGGACATTGCGGACCTTGCGCTTACCGCGCGCGAAGGGACGTTTACGATAAAAGGCACCGCAGCTTTGGCCAAAGTCTTAGCCGACAGCTTGCTGATGCGGGCGCTATCGCCAGTGGCAATGTTGGACCTAGCGACAAGCTTCGACAATCGCGTTGCGAAGATCACGGGCAGCATCCGTTCGGCTGCGGTCGCGGTAGATGCAGACGGCGTGGCCGATTTGGGCGAAGGCAGCTTTGATGACCTCGCGCTGGATTTCCGGATTCTTCGCCCGGCCATCATCGGGTCGAATGTCAGTGGCGCAAATATACGCGGCAGGGCATTGCTCAATGGCGCCTTTGTTGGTCCCACGGTCGCCTATTCCGCCAGTGCAGGTCGTTTGGCATTTGATGCCACAGCATTTGAGGATGTGACCGTCACCGGCGAAATGCAGGCGAAGGCGGATCGCTTCATCATCCCGGTTAACGCGACGGCGCGCCGTGTAACGGGCGTCAACCAAATCGCTGGCGGTTTGCTGACCAACGTTCGTGTCAATGGCGATATTGCTATCGCTGACGGCCGTGTGCTCTCCGACAATTTAAAAATCCGTTCCGACCGGATCAACGCAAAAGCGTTGCTGGTCGGTGACATTAATAAAGGCGTTTACACCACGGCGTTAGACGGAAAGGTCGATGGATTTCAGGTCAACTCGGTTGGCCTGTTCAATGTCGTTGCGGATGTCGATGTCGAAACCACGCGTGGCCGTGGCTATGCGCTGGTCGGCACCGTAAAGGCGCGTTCAACAAAGCTATTCAGCCAAGGCTTTCAGAATTTCCTTGGCGGCCAAATGTTCGTTAATGCCGGCATCCGTTATGGCACCAATGGCATATTGCGGATCACGCGCGCGACATTGGTGTCGCCCTTATTCCGGTTGAACAACGGCGACGGAACATATGTGATGGATGGCGGGCGGATCATGTTCAATGGCCGGGGTTATTCCAACCAATATGGCCCAGTGCTCGTGGGTATGACGGGGACATTCGACCGTCCGGAATATCGCATTACGGCAACCAATCCCGGGTTCGGCATCGGCATGTCCAATGTCGTTGGCATCGTGACGGCTAGCCCGCGGGGTTATGCCATCGCGATGACGGGTTCGACCGATTACGGCCCGATCAGCGGCGATGTCGATGTGCTGTCGGGGAAGGGGCCGCTGACCATGGATATCTTGCGCGGCAATTTTGCAGGCATCGGCGTAACGGGCCGTATCCGGCAGGCCGCGTCAGGACCATTTGTTGGGACATTGAAGGGCGCAGGTTCGGGCTTTGACGGAACCATCGCTTTGTCGGCGCAAGGCAAGTTTCAGCGCGTAGGTATTGACGCTGTTGCTTTAAATGCCAGACTTTCCGGCGAACGGAAGCTGGCCATTGGGCGTGGGATCATTAATGCGGACATCATATTATATGACAGCCCGCAGGTCATTGCCGATGTGCAAGTTGAAAACGCTGTTGTAAATGACATCTCGCTCGCCGCAGCACGCGCTAAACTGGATTATCGTGCAGGTACCGGTACGGCACAAATATTGGCCGAAGGCCGGAGCCAGGTTCCTTTTCGCCTTGCCGCCAATGCCGACTTCACCCCGCAATTGTGGCGGATTGCCGCCAAGGGCCGCGCCAATAGTGTTGACTTCGCCACCGATGGCCCAGTGCGCATTGTCCCGCGCCGGAACGGCTATGATATTTTACCGAGCAATATCAAAGTCGCGGATGGCAGCTTGCGCATCGCGGGCAGTTATGGCGACGCCCTTGTCCTTCAATCGCGCTTCGACAAGGTCGACATCGCCGTGCTCGATCCCCTCCTGCCCGGACTTGGCCTTGGCGGGCGAGTGAGCGGCAGTCTGGATTGGTCGCAAGCGTCATTGGCGGCCTTCCCGAATGCGGACGCGCGGCTGGAGATCAGCCGCTTTGCCCGGACATATCTGGGTTCCCGGTCGCAGCCTGTGGACATCAGCTTGGTCGCAAGATTGCTTCCGACCGGAGGCAATGCCCGCTTTATCATCCGACGGCGTGGAGCAGCGGTCGGTCGAATGCAGGTTGACTTGACGCCATTGCCCCCCGGAAATGCACGCTGGACCGAACGGCTGCTCGCTGCGCCTTTGTCGGGCGGCATTCGCTATAATGGACCTGCCGACACATTGTTTTCCTTGGCCGGGCTTGCGGACCAAAGCCTGACTGGCAACATCGGCGTTGCGGCCGATTTTTCGGGGATGGTGCAGACCCCGATATTGACTGGCGTCGTCCGCGCCAATGACCTTGTGTATGAAAATGACAGCTATGGCACGCGATTGACCGATCTGCGTGTGCGGGGCGTATTCACAAATGACCAGTTGGAAGTCACAGAGCTGAGCGCAAAGGCGGGCGATGGGACAGTGACGGGCAAAGGCATCGTCAACTTAAGCGCGGCCAAGGGCTTTCCTGTGCAACTTAACCTCGACCTCGACCGCGCCCGCGTTGCGCGCAGCGAATTGATTTCGACAACGGCGACTGGCCGGATCAGCGTCACCAACACGCCCGACGGCGCGGCCTTGATTAGTGGCACATTGCGTCTGCCAGAAACGCGGTTCAAGATTATCAGGCAAGGCGCGGCCAAGGTGGCAACCTTAACCGGCGTTCGCCGCAAGGCGCCAACGGGCCGCGCGCGTGTGTCCGGCGATGCCGATGCGATCAGCAGTCTTCCAAGCAATTGGAAACTCGACATCCGGCTGGAGGCCCCCGATGAATTATATGTGAGCGGCATGGGACTAGAGTCCGAATGGGGGGCAAGTTTGCGGATCACAGGGACCAGCGATGCACCATTGATTTCGGGCGATATGGGACTCGTGCGCGGAACGCTTGGCTTTGCAGGCCGATCCTTTGAACTGGAAAGCGGACGCATTTCCTTCAACGGCGGGCCTGCAAGCAATCCATCCATCCGCGTGACGGCCGCAAGCTCGGTTGATGGGACGACGGTACGCGTGAATATTGCCGGTACCGGTCAAAATCCTGCGATTAGCTTTAGTTCAACGCCTGCCTTGCCGCAGGATGAAATCATGGCGCGGATCTTGTTCGGAAACTCCATCGCCGAATTGTCTGCTATTCAGGCGGTCCAGCTTGCAGGGTCACTCAACAGCTTGCGCGGCGGGTCGGGCGGGCTAAATCCGCTTGGGGTGCTGCAATCGGCGACGGGTCTTGACCGCTTGCGCCTGTTGAATGCAGATGCGAATAGCGGTCGCGAAACGGCGGTTGCATTCGGCCAATATATTACCAATGACGTCTATATCGAAATCGTAACTGATGCCCGCGGCTATACCGCAACGCAATTGGAAATCAGTCTGACCCGCGCGCTTTCCGTGCTTAGCCAGATTGGCACCAGCGGAACATCGAACGTCAATGTTCGGTATAAAAAGGATTATTGATGCGCCGATTCCTGTGTTTACTCACTCTGACCGTATCTTCGCTGCTGGCGGCGGGGTGTCAGCAGGATTTCGACACGCAATATGCGGAGACGGAGCGCAAGGTAAAAGCGGCTGAAGCAAAAATCGATACAGAAATGGCAAAGGAAGCCAAGCGCGAACCGGGTGAAAGTGGTAATTCGGATTAATGCCTTTGCTTTTGGGGCGACGCCCCCTTCACTTTCTGTGTAACCAGCCCTAACAGATGCAAATGTGGCAACTCCATCAATATCCGCTCTGTCCCTTTTCGCGCAAAGTGCGTCTGCTGCTTGGCGAAAAAGGCGTGCCATACAGCTTGGTGCGTGAGAATCCGTGGGAACAGCGCGACGAATTTGTGCAAATGAACCCAGCGGGCCGGACGCCCGTGATGCGCGATTCCGAACGCAATATTACTTTGTCCGATTCGGTGGCGATATCGGAATATATTGACGAAACTGTTCCAACGAACCCGATGATCAGCGGCACCGCGCAATATCGCGCCGAGATCCGTCGCCTCGTGTCGTGGTTCGACGAACAATTTTATGGTGATGTCACGCAACCGCTTTTGCATGAACGCATGAAGAAGCGACTGATTGATCGTCAGCCGCCCGAAGCCAAAGTATTGCGCGAAGCGATGAAGTTGGCGAACGGCCATCTCGATTATATCGACTATCTCATTGACCACCGCGCGTGGCTGGCGGGTTCCACAATGACGATGGCTGATCTGGCTGCAGCGGCACAGATTTCGGTAGCTGACTATCTTGGCGGCATCGATTGGAATGGGCATGAGCAGACCAAGGCATGGTACGCCATGTTTAAATCGCGGCCCAGTTTTAGGCCCTTGCTATCCGAACGGATGGAAGTCATCGCGCCACCCAAGCATTATGAACAGGTCGATTTCTAGGGTCAGGACCACTTAAATCCACCTTCGCGGTTTGAGGCCATACTGTTCAGTGCAAGGCGGCAAGCGCAGGACTTAGTGGGTCTAAGTCCAAGCTTGCCAACGCGGCAATGGACAGTATGGGTCAAATCCTTCGGACGTCTTGACGCCGCGAAGGTGGATTTAAGTGGCCCTGACCCTAAGTCCCGAAAACGCCCGACTCTTCGACTGTTTCTTGCGCGCTTTAAGTGGTCCTG
>Ga0208327_1000196_pt1 | contig 15840 bp, 15 predicted proteins | sample LakMenEpi26Jun08_FD_150733 | JGI IMG/M metagenome (GOLD analysis project Ga0208327, IMG submission 150733) | Freshwater microbial communities from Lake Mendota, WI - 26JUN2008 deep hole epilimnion (SPAdes) | ecosystem: Environmental > Aquatic > Freshwater > Lake > Epilimnion/Euphotic zone ...
TAAATTATCCTAAGAAACGAACCACAGAGGCACAGAGTACACAGAGAGAGAATTTCTGCATCAGTTTTGGGACATTTTTTTATTTGGAAGTCTCTTACTCTCTGCGACTGGAGCGCCTCTGCGTGTTCGCGCAGCGTGCCGTAGGCATAACAAAATCATACTCTTAATCAGCAACGCCAGATTTTGCTAGCAGTTTCAATCCCTAGTAGAGATTATTGTAACAGGAATAGGAATCTCCACACACTACCTATAGCGGTTATTGTTCGGATGCAATCCAATTGAGGGCGGGGTTTCCCCGCCCCTACTAAATACTGGATTGCGTATCTACGTTTTCGCTGTGGTGTAAGGTATTTCTCAATCCTTGGCTATTACCTGTAATGAAGTCAAGTCATAATTTTGACATAAATTGATGAGTTTTTCTTGAATGCGCGATCGCACATCCTCCGGTGAAACTACAATACAATCAGAGGAATATTGCATGATTTCCCGGATAAACCAAAATGTATTAGATGTTTTTCTAATTACTCGCTTCACTTTTGATTTTTCTGGTATCCATTCAACTATTGTATCCTCTGGTTTAGATTGATAGGCAAAAGCTAAGTTGTTTAGTAAGTGCATTTCTACATCTATTTGATCTAAATGCGATCGCCATTTACCAGCAATTTCCGTAATAGCTGCTTCGTTAATTCTGTCTAAACGAAAACACCAATTATGCTGTAGTTCTTCTATGTCATGGTTATCTAATGTTTCCTGACACCAGCAATCAAGATAGAGGCGTTTTTCATGGGGGGTAATCTTAGCATAGTGAACCGTATAATTTAATATTCTTTCTGTTGCATCTTGATAGGAAAGTTGAAACGGTTGTTGACGCAAAATATAGTGGTCAATTTGTAACCGCCAAGATGGAAGTGAATTGTTTAAAACCTTTTCAATTTCTTTTCGCATTGGTATGGACAATTCACTGCGTTCGAGTAACAAATTGGCGATAATCTGCGCTTGTTCCACTTGTCCAATGTCTGTCAATGCACCTATACAACGGTATAATGCGCGGATACGTGATTCCTGCCAGTCATGATTTTTGCCAATGATTAATTCATGTTGAGCGATCGCTTTGATCAGTTTGGAGATATTGGGATCATCCCCCCACATCATCCCGAATTCGAGGGCGATCGCTTCTAGTTCGGCTTTGTCCCGTTCTGATACCGACAGGGTAATAGACTGACCTTTTCGACTCATTATAAGTGTCCGTATACTTTATACTTATTTTCTCTTGTCAACTTTTATTTTCGGTGTCATTATAGATTTTAACAACGAGTTACGGACAGTTTTTAATTACAACACAAAAACTGCAACTAATGGTTGCAGAAATTGAAAAGAGTTATTAAGGGTATGTCAGAAAATTACAGTATTCAACTCAAACCTGTTTATTCTCAAACAGTCCCCACACCTGATGGGGTTAAATTACCAGATGATTGGTGTTTATCTTGGCATCAATTAGAAACTTTAAAAGCCTTGCGCGATCCAAATATTGATGTAGTTTTCAACACTGCTATGACGGGAGATGGTAAAAGTTTAGCTGCTTATTTAGAAGTTCTTCAAGGTGAATTTTCCGCGATTGGACTTTACCCAACTAATGAATTAGCACGTGATCAAGAAACCCAAATTAAAGGGTACATTGATATATTTCAACCAGAAAATCAACCGCGTGTAGTTAGATTAAGTGGTGCAGATTTAGAAATTTATGCAGAAAATGAAGGCTTAAAAAAAGGTGCAGCGATCGCAACTTTAGCTAATCAAAGAGAAGCATTATTAAGCAACCCTGATATTTTCCATTATTTACATCGAGGTGCTTATATAATTCCTGGTGATAGTCCCGATAAACTATGGAATAGAATTGATAAAGATTTTGATTTGTTTATTTTTGATGAATTTCATGTTTTTGCTGCTCCCCAAATTGCCAGCGTAATTAACACTATGCTGTTAATTCATTGTACAAATCGGCGAAAAAAGTTTCTCTTTCTTTCCGCCACACCAGATAAAGATTTAATTTGCAGATTAGAAACAGCCGGATTTCGATGTCAAGAAATAAATCCTCTGGAAGAAAATAAATATCAATTTCCTGATATACCAGAACAAGAAGCAAAACTTAAAACTCAAGGTTGGAGACAAGTATCACGAGGTATTTCACTTAATTTTATTTCTTTAGAACCCAGTTTTAAAGCTTCGGAAACTTGGTTAAAAGCAAATAGTGATTTAATTGTTTCTCAATTTCAGCAATATCCAGGAAGTAAAGGCGCAATTATTCTCAATTCAATTGCAGCAGTTAAGCGACTAACTCCATTTTTTCAAGAAATTTTAAAACCGTATAATTTAACAGTGGGAGAAAATACAGGTTTATCAAGTAAAGGAGAGAAAGAGTTAAGTTTAGCGGCTGATTTAGTTTTAGGTACAAGTACAATTGATGTGGGCGTTGATTTTAAAATTAACTTTCTAATTTTTGAATCATCAGATTCGGGAAATTTTATTCAACGGTTAGGAAGATTAGGAAGACATGACGGATATGAAAAAAATGGTCAAGAAATTAAGTTTAACAATTTCACAGCTTATGCTTTAGTTCCTAACTTCTTAGTTGAGCGTTTATTTCAAACAGATTCACCACCATTACAAGTTGATAATATTTATGATCGTCCATTTTTACAACAAACCATAAAAGAGCAATATCGTAAAATCAATGATTTTCATGGTTATTATCGCCGCTGGGGTGCTGTGCAGTCATTTTGGTTATGTTGTAAATTGAGCGATCGCACTATTAAACAACAATATGCTCAAAGTCGAGAAAAGTTTCAAAAAGCCTGTGAACAAGTATTTGATACAAGTTTAAAATCACAAGCTGGACGTATTACAGGATGGGCTAAAAACTGGAAAGAACTGTCAGGTAAATCAGGAAATCCCATTGCTGATGATGCAGCTAGTTTTCGCGGTTCTAGTCCTTTGCAATGTGGTTTATATGATTTAACAGAAAACAACGAAAATGAGAGATTTAAAACCTACGATTTACCGGGGATTTTAAGCAATTTAGAAATTGAAATGTGGACAGAAGCGGGATTTATGCGGACATTAAAAGAAACCGCGCAAAGTACCGGACAACCCATAGCAAAAGGTAGATTTGCCCATTGTCTAGCATTTATCAAGTTACGTTCCTACCGTGAAGAACGATTGAACTGGAAATTTACCTATTCTGGAGACTTACAACCCATCGCTGATGCTTGGAAAGTACAAGTTTTAACAGGTATAGGAGTATGGCAACCGGATAACGCTTGGATAGGTCAAATTGATAAAAAACTGAAAAAAGAGGGTTTAGTTTGCTATGTAATTCGTCGTCCTGTTACTGAAGTGCGGATGCGGTTAAGGCTACCTATGCACTTTCAACTTTATCCCATCAGTGACCAGTACAGTATTCATGAAGCAACTCAGCCCTATTCTATAGCCTTTGGTCAATCTGCGCTGCTGCTGGATACGCTTGCTTATACATTTAAAAGCAAAGGAAACGAACTATGGATTGCTTGAGTTTTCGATCCCTAATAGGGATTAAGGAGTTGTATTAATGCCTTGATTACTTCTTTACTACAATTTCAATCCCTGATAGGGATTAGAGTTTATTCTCAAGGCTTCCTTAGTATATATCTTAAAAAGTCTCATGGAAAAATTCTTTTTATTGCCAGATTTTTTTGATATCTTTACCTGTGATGTTTAATACTGTTTAAGACTAAACTCATTTTAGTATAAATGAAATAAAACAAATTTAATCTTGTTTTAATACGCTGTTAATTTCTCAATTTCTAATCCTGTAAATATATTTTTTGTGTTTACATCTTTTCTACAGACCTTCGTATGTTATATTAAGGAGAACCGGAAAAAAGTTATCCCAGTTCACCTATATAGAGTCGCACCTTATAGGTTAGCACTAGCATGGCTGATTCGGCGCAAACCACTTGAGGTAATTTTTTATGAAAGAAAACCTTCCAAATCGTATGCTGAGGCTTTATATAGAAACCCATCAACAGATGGAACTTTTTGACTTGCAATCTTACACCTCAGAAAAGCCTATTGTAACTGGGGATGTACTGGAATTGGTAGAAGAAATTCAGCAACCACAACCAAGTCTCTATAAGCAACTTGAACTAAATTTATTTCCGCAGAAAATCTACTTGACTCATCTAGAGTTAATGGAATTAGCTGCGTAATGTGTTAAAGAGTTTGGAAATATAAACTTCTTGGTTTACCAAACTCCTTAATTTCAACTAGCTAGTAGGGTGCGTTAGCCATAGCGTAACGCACCAAAATAAATACTAAATAACTAAACCATAAACATTACTAGAAAGAATCACATTGTTGAAATATCTTCATCATGAATAACCCCATTGCTGATGATTACAGACATCTACTTATGGAAGTACAACAACGAATTCGTGCAGCCCAATACGATGCTCTCAAAGCAGTTAATCGAGAAATGCTTAACCTTTACTGGGATATTGGCAAGATGATTGTTAGCAGACAACAGAATGTTAATTGGGGCAAATCAGTCGTAGAACAGTTAGCAAAAGACTTACAAGCCGAGTTTCCAGGTATTAGTGGTTTTTCTAATCGCAACATTTGGAGAATGAGAGATTTTTACCTAACTTACCACTCTCAGGAAATTCTGCCACCAATGGTGGCAGAAATTGGATGGACTCACAATATAGTCATTTTGGAAAAGTGCAAAGATGATTTAGAACGAGAATTTTATATTAAAATGACTCGTAAATTTGGTTGGACAAAAAATGTTTTAGTTCACCAAATTGAAAATCAAACCTATCACAAAACTCTGCTTAATCAAACTAACTTTGATCAAACAGTTCCAACAGAGATACGTAACCAATTAAAACTAGCTGTTAAAGATGAATATACTTTTGATTTTCTGGAATTAGCAGATGAACACAGCGAAAGACAGCTAGAACAAGCAATTTTGACAAGAGTTGAACCATTCTTACAAGAAATGGGTGGTTTATTTGCTTTTATTGGTAGTCAATATCGCTTAGAAGTTGATGATGAAGAATATTTTATAGATATTCTATTATATCATCGCCGTTTAAAGTGTTTGGTGGCAATAGAATTAAAAATTGGTAAATTTTTACCTGAATATGTTGGCAAAATGCAATTTTATCTATCTGTCTTAGATAATACGGTAAAGTTACCAGATGAAAATCCTTCTATTGGCATTATTCTTTGTAAATCCAAACAGAGAACTATTGTTGAATATGCATTGAAAGATTCTAATAAACCCATTGGTGTATCAACTTATCAAATAGTTTCTACAGTACCGCAAGAGCTAAAAAATCAACTTCCAGATCCTGAACAAGTTGCTAAATTGCTAGAAGGATTTGAATAACTATTAACCAGTAGGCTACTCATATCATGAAAAACAACACTCTCACAATTTCAGAACTTCAACAGTTATCCTCACAACTTCCTGAAAAAATACCTTACTTAAAAATGTTAGTCCTGTTTGGTTCTAGAGCAACTGGTAACACTAACGCTAATAGTGACTGGGATTTTGCTGTTTTATGGGATGAAGAAAAATATAACTCATACATGGAAGAACATCCATTAGCTTTGTTTGAATTACCCATGCTAATTGGGGAATTATTTAAAATAAATTCTGATAAAATTGATATTGTTCAATTAAATCAATGTTCTTGGTTAATTTCTCATTTTGTTGCTCGTGACGGAATTTGTGTGTTTGAAAAATATCCTGGAGAATTTGATAATTTTCGCTCACATTCCTTAAAAACTGAATCAGAGTTAAAAAAATTCCGTCAAAAACAACATCGGATAATTGAAATACAACTAAATAAGTGGGGAGCATGAATATGATGATATAGATACAAATCAAGTTTTTAAAGCAATTAATTTTGCTTTACAGCAATATCCAATTTACGTCAGACAAATAAACTCTTACTTAATTTCATGAGAAAAAGACAATGGCTAAAAAAAGTAAACCTTTAGATGAATTTCAACAATTATCACTCTTAGAAATAGAGAATAATTCAAATTTTGAAACCTCAGATGATGATTGGTTATCTGGTGATTTTGGTTTTGATGGAGATAATGACAGGACTATTGAAACTAAAGGAGAATTGCTCACACTTAAACTATTAAAAGAAGCAATACAATCACAAAATATCAATGATCAAGTCATGGCAGATTTTAGCGAATATGTATTACCCAATTTGCTTAAAATAGCTATTGGTGTAACTGCTAAAGGTGGTAAATTCTTTGATGAAATTGATGAAAAACGAGAAGCCGAGGGGAAAACTAAAGTTAGACGTGATAATGCTGCTGACCAATCTTTAAATACTCATTTACTCAATGGCTTATTTCCAGCAAATTTAATTGAACAAAGATTAGAAAAACTGGATACCACAGTTAAGCGATTAGTAAAAGATAAAGAACGACGTTTAGTAATTGCTGGCTTTATTTTACATGACTTTGAAAAATTTCCAGATGCACCTGAAGACTGTCGCAAGTTACCTTTAGATCAACATAGAAAAATTATTGATGAAAAAGTTAAACAATTAGGACTTGATAAATTTATCAATCCAGATAATTCTGAAGAGTATCAAGAATATATTGATGATTTATTGTGTATGGCTTATAATGCACAACGACGCTGGGATACTAACTGGAATTTTTCTGAGTTTGGCTTAAATTCTGCTCTTAAAGACCGCACTATTCGCAGTTTATGTGATTTAACCTGTTTAGCTGATTCTCTCGCTTCAATTATCAAACATCCCCAAGATGCAGAAAATACGAGACTTAATGAAATTCTCCACAGTCTCAGTGATGGTAAATTGAAATTTACCTATCATCACATTGCCGAAAATAGAGGCGTTTTAACCAACGTTGTTAATAATGCAGTAATTGAAGCTCACACTCACTTAAATACTGCTGAAAATACATATTATCAACCTTTGTTATATCTACCAACAGGGGTAATTTATCTAGGGTTGCGTGATGCTCCTCCTATTTCACCAGAAATATTACCAGATATGGTAGTTAATAAGATTAAATCCCTTTGTTCTGGTCAATTAAAACTCAGACAAACGGGATTTGGTAGAGATGGAAAAGGAATGAAATATGCTGAATATTACAACCTCTTTTTTGATTCTCCCGGTTTAATGCAAGTTGCGTTAGATGCTACCTTACGCATTCTCAATTCTGGTAAAACTTCTGTTGCTAAAAGTCGCAGTGAGAATTTAGTTAAGTTCCAAAAACAAAATGTTTTATCTGCTGACTATGATTTTCAATTTGATGATGATATTCGCATTGATCAAATTGCCGAATTTGGTGATTTAATTACTCGCAAAATTTGGGAAGAAACCGTTGAAAGAATTGAAATAGAGAGAAAGAAAGATAAAAAGTTACCAGAAGTCCCGAATTTTGATTTAACTCACAAAGTTGCAGAGTTTTGGAACTTAACAGAATATTTACCGCAAGTTCGAGAAATTCAACGCATTAATGAAAGTTTAAAAGAACAAAAATTAAAGGGTAATACGGGAGGTGTACCTTATGAATGGTATTATCTAGCGGCTAAATATTTGGAAAAATATCCCGGTATTGAAGATGTCCGCGAAAACTGTCAACAGGTAATTTATTACTTGACAGATTTAATTTCCCCAATTCTGGCACAATATCAATTACCTGATGGTTGGGATGATTTAAGGTTGTGGGTATCAAGAGTGATCATGTTACCTAATACTAATAAATCCACATCTGTCACCACTGAAGTTGATAATTTCATTAATGAGTTGAGTAATTATAATGCTGCCAAAAAACCAGGTAGAGGTAAACAATTAATTTGCTCAATTTCTCATTCAGCTTATACTGTTACTGAACAGATGGAATCAGCAGTTTTATTTACACCTCAAGTTTATACAAATAAACAAATGTTAGGAGGTTCTAACGCTAAACGCAATATTTCTAGTATTGCTGGTGTAGAAATGATGTTGAGACAAATATTAATGAATCAAACGCAAGCTGTAGGTAAAAGATTTGAAGATGGTAAATATCGCTATCTCTATTTTTATCCAACTTATTACTTTACCCCAGAAACTAATAAGTTTTTACAAAAAGCTTACATGAACATTGCTCAAACTCGTTTTGATACTAGCATCCGTAATCATTTCATTAGTAAAGATTTACAGGTTGATTTAACCAAAGAAAATTATCAATGTGTGGATAGTTTCTTAATTGATGAGAATTTAGATAGTGAAAAAGATCGCACTTTTAAACTTTCTTATCCAGAAGATCAACCTTTAACTTTTTATTTCATGGCTTTACCTCCTGGAAGGGATAGCACTGATACAGAATCTTGGGTAATGCCGAGTTGGTTAGCGTTCGCTTTTCCGATGATTTTAGATGTGAAAACTGTGGTTTCTGAGTCTCCTATTCCCCCATTTAATGATGGTGCAGAATTTGAAGAAACGGTATTTCTGGATAGTGCGCCTCATGCTTTTAGAACTTTGGTAAAAAGAGATAGATTCAGACTTGATTATATTCTTGAAGGTTGGGAAGAGTCCGGTATTGAATATCCTGCACCTTTAAATGTTTTAACGGCTGCTTATGCTATTCATTTAGATGTGAATGCTAGACAAGGTAAGACTGGTTATGATGCTAATTGGGGGAAATTTACAGAGTTAGCAAAAGATTTTGAAACCAGTCCACTTAATGTCTTTGCTTATCTGAATAAATGGGTGCGTAATCAAAAAGTTGAAACGGCAAGGATTGAAAAAATCAAACTTTACACCTATCATTTTTATCCTTGTTTTGACCCTTATGCAAAATTTGATTCTACTCAGGAGAAATTAATTGTGGAAGAAAAATCAACTTTGAATCATCCAAAGAAATTAACGGAACTTTATCGCCGATTTTATCGGGCAAATAAAAGGTTTAATCCTAAAGCTAATGCTGTTTTAAAACCCATTGATATTGCTGCGGAAACTATTCTCAAAGCAGATTCCAGTGTGTTTGATGGTGAAACTTTAATTATAGCCGTAGCAGCAGAGGTTTTTAAACTCATGGATCGGGTACATTCTTCAACTGCGGAAGGACGTTGGATGATGAATAAAAGGGAGGAAGAAAGACAAGCAGTTTTAGAGTTTGCCAACTATTTTGTAGTGGAGGTATTTGAAGGAAGTTTTAAGAGCGATCGCGCCCGGTTAGCAGGCCGTCAATTAAACCTAATTCGAGATACTTGTGAGTTTCTTTATCGTTTAGCAGATGATGAAGAACGTAAAGCACGACCCCAAGATGAACCTGATGAAATTACCGAAATTGAAACTGAGGAAAATTAGATTATGACTATTCTTGATCCTTCTCAGTCTTATACTTTTAGCAAATATTTTGAGATGCACATTTCTCCTCAAGATTTTGCTCAAGAATTTGGCTATACATTTACTCGAAAACGTTTGAGTTTACCCCAATATCAAGAAAATCTAGACCGATTACAAGAATTGCAAGAAAGACTTGATGAAATTCTTCCATACTTTGATTTGGCCAATGAGACAAGTCGCAGAGAAGTATTAATTTCTCCCATAATTTTGGACTTAGTTCACTATACTAAATCACAAGTGAGAATTGAATATCAAATTAAAGTCAGCGAACAACTACAAGGTTACTTTGATTATCTGATCAAAAATCGCAATAACCTCTTAGTAATCGCAGCTAAAAAAGAGGATTTAGATTATGGTATGACACAGATTTTTGCGGAATTAATTGCCCTAGATAAATGGCAAGAAAATCAACAACAAACTCACCTTATTGGTTCAGTTACCACTGGCAAAATATGGGAATTTGCCCAACTAGATCGCATTAATAAACATCTCAATCAAGGACTTGATAGTTATCGTGTTCCTGATGACTTAGACCCCTTAATGCGGATTCTGGTTCAAGCTCTCATTTAATTTACTTTCATCGCCATTAAAAAATTATGCCACTTTTGATCTCATTTGATCTCGTTCCCAGTCTCTGACTGGGAATGCCTAACAGAGTCTCTGACTCTACCTTTACAGAAGGCAGAGCCTTCAAAAATTCATTCTCATACAGAGTATGGGAACGAGTAATTTACATCTATTACCTAACCTTTGGAAAAAAACATGGCACTTTTAAAAACCGTTGACGCTAAATTATTTCAATCAGAAATTCCTTACAAACCAATGGGAAAATATGCTCATTTTTTAACTGTTCGCATTACCGAATCTTATCCATTATTTCAAACAGATAGCGAACTCAATAAAGCAAGAGTAAGAGCAGGAGTTAAAGACAAAAACACCATTAGCCGTCTTTCTATGTTCAAACGTAAACAGTCTACACCAGAAAGATTAGTAGGTCGGGAATTATTGCGGAAATACGAATTTATGACAGCAGAAGATTGTGAATATAACGTATCTTTTGCAATGGATAATCCTGATTGTATTATTTACGGTTTTGCTATTGGTGATTCTGGTTCAGAAAAATCCAAAGTTGTGGTAGATACCGCATTTTCAATTACTGCTTTTGATGAATCTCATGAAACCTTTACTCTCAATGCTCCTTTTGAAAATGGGACAATGGCTTCTAAAGGAGAAAGTGGTTCTAAACCTGGTGAAGTTACTAGCAGAATTAATCAACAAGATCACATTAGACCACAAGTTTTCTTTCCCAGTATTGTAACACTGAAAGATCCCACAGAAGCTAGTTTTCTTTATGTTTTTAATAACATCCTCAGAACTCGTCACTATGGCGCACAAACAACCCGTACAGGTCGCGTTAGAAATGAGTTAATTGGTGTTATTTTTGCTGATGGAGAAATTACCAGTAACCTGCGGTGGACTCAAGCAATATATGATCACATGAAGGCTAATAATACTCTCAAATCTCCAGATCCCTTAGATGAAGATGATGTAATTGCATCTGCTAAAAGTGCAATTGAGAGTTTAATGAATGATGAATTTATTGTGCATACAGATTTAATTGGTGATGCTTTTATACCTCTAATTAATGAAGTTAAAAACATCACAAATAACGAAGAAGGAATTAAATCAATTTTGCAAAAAGCTAATACAGAAGCTAAAGAATATGCCAGTAAACATATCAAGAAGAAAACAGCCACTAAAACTAAGTAGTTGAATATTCAGATCCCCGACTTCTTTGAGAAGTCGGGGATCTATACTCTATCATCACCACTATGACCATTATCTATCGCTGCAAATTAGAACTACACGACAGCCTCTATTTTGCCACCCGTGAAATTGGCAGACTTTACGAAACAGAGGCAATAGTTCATAACTACGCCCTCTGTTATGCACTCGGTTTAGTTGATAGTCAAATCTACTCAACAACCGTTGCAGAAGAGGATTCTTATCGCTATTTCTGTCCCGAACAAGTGCCAAAATATGAAGCACATTTAACTCCTTTAAATGAACAAGAAATTTACATAACTCCGGCTCGTTCTTTGCATCATTCATCTATGCTCAATACATGGAAATATGCAAATAATAACTACCATGTAGAAATGGAGAAAACCCAAAAGAATATTCCCAGTTTTGGACGAGCAAAGGAAATTGCACCAGAAAGTCAATTTGAGTTTTTTCTAATTGCTCAAAAAGAGATTAAATTACCTAAATGGATTCGTTTAGGTAAATGGATGAGCAAAGCAGAAATTACGGTTGAGAAATTACCACAACCAAAAATCAAAACTGATTTATTTACTTGTACTCATCCTTTAAATCCTTTGGATGTCATGTTTACTAATCAAGTTATTAGTTATGATGTGGTAAATATGCCCCCAGTAAGTCTGATTCAAAATGTGCAAATGCAAGGAGAATATTACTATTTTGATGCTGTCAAAAATGTAAAAATTCCTAAACAAATGCAATACAGATTTCGTGCTTAAAATGTAATTGGTGGGCAATGCCCACCCTACTTTCAATTATTAATTATGCCCCATAGTCTCATCCTCAACATCATCCCCCAATCTCCAATTTACCCCAATTTCCTCACAGGTAGACATTACCACGCCTTATTTCTTAACCTAGTGAGTTCTGTTGATAGAAAATTAGGAGACTACTTACACGAATCAAACGCCGATAAAGCCTTTACGCTCTCACCATTGCAGATACAAAACAAACATAAAACCCAATCTTATCCTTTGCAATATGCCCATCAAAATCCTATTCCTGCTGGTACTTCTTGTTGGTGGCGTATTTCTTTATTAAATGACAATTTATTTAGTCAACTGACACCTTTATGGTTAAATATAAACCCCAAACAACCTTGGCATTTAGGTTCAGCTAACCTATATATTACTAGCATTCAAGGTACACCCCAATCTAATCAACCTTGGGCAAATGCTTGTAGTTATTCCCAACTTTATCAACAAGCAAGCGAAACAGAACGCAATCTTAATTTCATTTTTTCTACACCTGTAGCTTTTCGTCAAGGTGCATTTGATAATGTTTTACCAACAAAAGAATCTGTATTCAATAGTCTACTAAATCGGTGGCATAAATATAGCGATATTGAATTAACCAATATTTCTTTTGAATCAATTTATGCCAGTGCTTTTAATATCAAGACTGAAGTTATTAGCAACTATGACAATAAATTTATTGGTTGTTTAGGTGAAATCAGTTATCGCATTCTTGGCAATGTAGAAACAACGACAATTAAACAAATTAACGCCTTAGCTGACTTTGCTTTATATGCTGGTATTGGCAGAAAAACAACAATGGGAATGGGAATGGTTAGGAGAAGGTGACAGGGAACAGGTGACAGGTGACAGGGAAGAGGAAAGAAGGTAAGAGGGAGAGTTAATAGGTTAGAGGCAAAAGTAAATAAGGGAAGAGGAGTTATTTATGAAGATTGAATCACATCGAGATTTAATTGTGTGGCAAAAATCAATGGATATGGTAGTAAATATCTATCAATTAGCATCTGCATTTCCAAATACAGAAATTTATCGTCTTACTTCACAAATTACTCGTGCTGCTGCATCTGTTCCAGCCAATATTGCCGAAGGTCATGCAAGAGGAACAACTAAAAACGATTTTGCACATTTTTTATCTATAGCTAAGGGTTCATTAATGGAAACAGAAACTTTTTTAATGCTTGCAGTTAGGTTAAATTATCTAACTTCAGAACAAGCAAATCCCACATTATCGCTGATTATAGAAATTAGTAAAATGCTCACTTCTCTTCGTCATCGAATCTTAAATAATTCATAGGTAGTTATCTTCCTAGTGTCACCTGTTATCTAAGCTGTTGTGCATTTAGTTTGTATAATTCTAGCGGGCAAGATGCCCGCACTATAAAGTTCAAGTAAATTATGGTTATCAAATTTAGCTGCGTAACAGCTTATCAACTTTTTTAATTAACTATGACTAAACAAAATCAAACTAACTCTCTTCCTACTGTCACCTGTAACCTGTCACCTGTCACCTATTACCAATCACCTGTCACCTCTGATGATGATTACGTTAATATCGCTTCTTTAAATCAATATTCCTATTGTCCTCACCGTTGTTGGTTGATTCATTGTGCAGGGGAATTTATTGATAATCAATACACAATTGAAGGTACAAGTTTACATGAACGAGTTCACACAGTTGGAGAACAAAATCGTGAGGAAACTTGGCAGATACGCGCTATTTATTTGAAATCAGAGCAATATAAACTTATCGGTAAATCTGATTTAATTGAGTTTGAAAATGGCGGATTTTACCCTATTGAATACAAAAGAGGACGCAGGGGAGAATGGGATAATGATGAATTGCAAGTTTGCGCTCAAGCTTTGTGTTTGGAGGAAATGACGGGCAAAAATATCAATACGGGCTATATCTATTATGCTCAAACTCATCAACGGAAATTAGTAGAAATTACCCCAGAATTACGAAGTAGTACGATCGCTACTATTGAAGCTATCCAAACCTTACTGTTTACAGGTGCTATGCCAAAAGCTGTAAAAACAAAACGCTGTGATGGTTGTAGTCTTTATTCTCGATGTTTGCCCCAAGTTGCTGATAAAGTTGGGCGTTATCAAGAAGCAAATTAACCCAGATCCCCGACTTCTGAGATCAATTCATAATTTATGTAGAAAATAAAAAAGAAGTCGGGGATCTTATTTAGTCACCTATTATCTATTTTGAGGATTTAATTATGGGTACTCTTTACATCGTACAAGATGATGCTTTTATTGGTAAGGTTGATGAACGGATTAATGTGAAATATGAAAAGAAAATTCTTCAAGATGTTCCGTTTATTCATCTTGAGGGTGTAGTTGTTTTAGGACGAGCAACTATTTCACCGGCTGTTGTAGATGAATTGATGCAGCGTCATATTCCTCTATCTTTTATCAATAAAGTTGGTCATTATTTGGGACGGTTAGAACCAGAAATGACTGGTAATATTTTCATTCGCAAAGCACAATGGCAAGCAGCAGGAGAAACCCCCCAATCTATTCATCTGGTGCAAGGGTTTGTTAGGGGAAAATTAAAAAATTATCGTCAAACTTTGATGCGTTATCAGCGTGAATTTAATGATATTGATCTATCTAAAAGTATTCCTCGTATTGAACAGGTAATTGCTGCAATTAATTCAACTGAAAGTATCAATTCTTTGCGGGGTTTAGAAGGTTCTGGTAGTGCTGCTTATTTTGGTTGTTTTGATAGTCTGATTCGTAATTCTCAATTTTCTTTTACTAAGCGTGTCCGTCGTCCACCTACAGATCCAGTAAATTCATTGTTAAGTTTTGGTTATTCTTTATTGCGTCATGATCTGCAAAGTGCTGTGAATATTGTCGGTTTTGATCCATATTTAGGATACCTACATTTCGATCGCTATAATCGTCCTTCTTTAGCTTTAGATTTAATGGAAGAGTTTCGCCCTTTAGTGGTAGATGCGGTAGTTTTATCTATTTTGAATAAGCAATTATTAACTCCAGCAGATTTTGTAACTGAACCGTTAAGTGGTGCTGTTTCTCTGACTCCAGAAGGACGTAAGACTTTTTTAACTTTGTACGAAAAGAAAAAAATATCGGAGTTTAAACATCCAGTAATGGGGCGTAAATGTAGTTATCGAGAGGCTTTTGAATTGCAAGCGAGATTACTGGCTAAGTATTTAATGGGAACAATTGATAAATATCCCCCTTTGTTTTTGAAGTAGCTATTTAGGTGACAGGTTACAGGTGACAGGTGACAGAAAAGAGTTTTTACCAATTACCAATTACCTATTACCTATTACCTATTACCAATTACCAATTACCTATTACCTATTACCTATTACCCATTACCAGTTTATGAATGTTGTTGTTTCTTACGATATTTCTGAGGATAAACGCCGGACTAAAATCCATAGTATCCTCAAATCCTATGGACAATGGGTGCAGTATAGTATTTTTGAATGTCAGTTAACTGATACTCAGTATGCTAAGTTAAGATCGCGTCTCAATAAACTCATAAAACCTGAAACCGACAGCATTCGCTTTTACTTTCTTTGTGCTTGCTGTTTTGGTAAAATAGAAAGAATCGGTGGTGAACAGCCCCGTGATCAGACGATTTTCTTCGCTTAATGCGCGGGGGGGTGGGTGTAAAAAATTCAATTTCTCAAAAAATGCCTGAAATCATGTCTACACAAGCTTTTCATGCAGTTCATGGAGTTCACCCATCCGCGCACCTTGCACAGCAGGAGTTTCAGCTATTTTACTCCTTGACACTTTTCTTGAAATGGATTATCATAAAAGCATCCGCGCAACTGAACCTTGAAAAC
>Ga0208327_1000198_pt1 | contig 15784 bp, 10 predicted proteins | sample LakMenEpi26Jun08_FD_150733 | JGI IMG/M metagenome (GOLD analysis project Ga0208327, IMG submission 150733) | Freshwater microbial communities from Lake Mendota, WI - 26JUN2008 deep hole epilimnion (SPAdes) | ecosystem: Environmental > Aquatic > Freshwater > Lake > Epilimnion/Euphotic zone ...
GTTAATATTGATGTGCAAACTAACGGAGATATGTTAGTTACGGAAACACAAAAGTATGTTTTTACATCAGATTGGACAAATCAAAGATATCGCTATATTCCTTTGGATAAAGTTGATGAAATTAAGGAAGTAACGGTTCAAGAAAATAATCAAATCATTCCTAGTGAAACTGGAATTGAAAATAATCAATTTTGGATTCGTTGGCAACATCAATTAAAAGCACCAGAATCACATATTTTTGTAATTAAATATCGTGTAGTTGGTGGACTGCATATTAATGGTGATAATACTCAAGTTTACTGGAAAGCCATTTTTGCTGATAGAAAAGCCCCCATTCAAGCAGCAAAAGTTCAGGTACAACTGCCAGAAGCTTTATCAGGTAAAGTCGAAGATTTTCAAAATTTTGGTATACCAGCTACAGCCAGTCAAGTAAATCCAAAAACATTGGAATTTGTAGCAAATCAGGCTATTCCACCCCAGGAAGAGTTAGAAGTTCAGGTAACATTCAAGAGTGAAACTCTCAATATTCCTCAAGCTAATTGGCAAAAAAGCGGGTTTTTCGACTTTGATAAAGTTTTTAATTTAACTAACTTTATGTTTCTGATCTTTTTTGCCCCAATTGCCTATTACATATTTTCAGCAATCAATGATCGAAAATGTCCTGAATGTGAAAAATTTACCCTCAACCGGAATTCTAGAATATTAGTTGCTGCAACCACTAGCCATACAGGAAGGCAAAGAGTAACCCACCACTGCACAAACTGCTCATACCATAACGTGTCTGAAAAAATAATTCCAGTAATTAGTGAAAGTAGTGGTGGTGGTGGCGGTGGCGGCGGTGGCGGCGGTGGCGGCGGTGGTGGTGGTGGTGGTGGCGGCGGTGGCGGTGGCGGTTGATAGCCAGTTAGCATTTACACCTCATCTCAAGTAGCAGTTATTAGTAGCAATTCTCATGTTTTGCACTATAGCGAAGGTATTGATAAATCTGAAAAGTTCTTAATTGAAGAAGGAAAACAAAATGAAAATATCAAAATTAACAAGTTTAGTTTTTGTACTAGGAGCAATATTATATAGCCCTAAAGTTGATGCTCAAAATGTGCCGAATATTTTAGATTCAGCAAGAGAATCAAGATTACTGTTAGTACAAGTTAACCCTCAAGATGCAGAATTCTACTTGAAGCGAAGTCTTACCCGTCTTCAATCGAGAGATATAAAAGGGGCAGTTGAAGATTTGAATCAAGCCTTGCGTATTAATCCTAACTATGCAGACGCTTATCTCAACCGGGGTGCTACCCGTGCGTTATTAGGAGATACAAAAGGGGCAATTGAAGACTACAACCAAGCTATACGTCTTAATCCTAATAATGAATCAGCCTACCTCAATCGGGGTACGGCCTATCGTGAATCAGGAAATTTTCAAGGAGCAGTTGAAGATTACAACCAAGCCCTACGTATTGATCCTACAATAGCATATGCTCTCCTAAATAGAGGTGTTGCTCGCAGTGAATTGGGAGATTTTCAAGGAGCAATTGAAGATTTCAACCAAGCCTTACGTCTTAATCCTAACGATTCAAAAGCCTACAATAACCGGGGTGCTGCCCGCAGTGAATTGGGAGATTTTAAAGTAGCGATTGAAGATTTCAACCAAGCCCTAAATCTTGATCCTAACTATGAAAATGCTTATCTCAACCGGGGTGCTACCCGTAAGTTATTGGGAGATCCAAAAGGAGCGATTGAAGATTTTAACCAAGCCCTAAATCTTAATCCTAATCTTGCACAAGCCTATTATAACCGAGGTGCTGCCCGTCATGAATTAGGAGATTTGAAAGGGGAGATAGAAGATTACAACCAAGCCTTGCGTATTAATCCTAACCTTGCCCTAGCTTACCTCAATCGAGGTGCTACTCGCCGTGAATCGGGAGATGTGAAAGGGGCAATTGAAGATTACAATCAAGCCTTGCGTATTAATCCTAACCTTGGAGCAGCCTACGTTAACAGGGGTGTTGCTCTTGCTCTATCAGGAGATAAGAAAGGGGCTATTACCGATTTACAAAAAGCATCTGAACTATTTCAAGAACAAAGAAAAATTGCTGAATATCAATATACTCTCAATTTAATTCAGCAGATAAATAATAAGTAAATTTCAGCATATTCCCCGTTATAATTGTCGAAAAGTCTACAAATTGTGAAGCTAAAACCAGACGTGGATGAATTAAATGATTTACCGCAAGGGAGTTCCAAGAAATAAATTATCCCAAATTAGAAGTATAAATTGACCCCTCTCCAAACCTCTCCCCTTGCAGGGGAGAGGCTTTGAAAACCCCATTCCCTTGTAGGGAAGGGGGCAGGGGGGTTAGGTTTTTAGAGATTATGGGTTTCATCTAATACTTTATGGCTAACGCCACGCTTCGCTATCAAACAACCTCTAAACATCAACCCCTTTTTCTGCTTCTATATTCTTTCTTGTTCCTGACTCCTAACCTTCACGATAAATAGCATCTGCTACTAAAGTAACTTCTTGCATTTCTTGAACATCATGAACTCGGAGGATATCTGCACCATTAAAAATGGCCGCACAACAAGCTGCGGCTGTTCCCCAAATCCGTGCTTTCGGATCTGGTTGATTAAGAATATTACCTATAAAACTTTTACGAGATGCTCCTACCAAAATTGGAGAATTAAGTGTTTTTAGTGATTTTAAGCGGCGAAAAATTTCTAAATTCTGCTGATGATTTTTCGCAAAACCAATACCAGGATCAATAATTATTTTATTTTTGTCAATTCCCAAAAGTGTAGCTTCGGTAATTTTCTCAGATAAAAATTGATAAATATCAGGAATTAAATCTTCATAATCTGTGGATTTCTGCATAGTTTGGGGTTTTCCTCGGATGTGCATTAACACAATCGGCACATTTAAATTAGCAACAGTTGGCAACATTTGGGGGTCAAATGTGCCAGCAGAAATATCATTAATTATATCTGCTCCAGCGATAATTGCTGCTTTAGCTACTTCGCTTCTAGTAGTATCTATAGAAATAGGAATATCAATTACTGGACGTAATAACTCCAAAACTGATAGCACCCGCTCAAGTTCTGCTTCTAGGGATATTTGTTCTGCTCCTGGACGGGTTGATTGTCCACCAATATCAATAATATCAGCACCAGCCGAAACCATTGCTTGTGCCTGGGTTAAAGCCGCTGAGGTGGTGTTAAATTTACCACCATCACTAAAACTATCCGGGGTGACATTCAAAATTCCCATGAGATAAGTCCGCTTTCCCCAGGTAAAACAGTGATCTCGGATAGTTAAGTTGTTAGACATGAAATTTTTTAACTTTTAATTGATGTATCCCCAATCCCCAATCCCCATTATTGATAGTTGACAATTCTGGCAAAACTATCAGCTTTTAGACTAGCGCCACCAACGAGAGCGCCGTCAATTTCTGGTTGTGCCATAATTTCATCAATATTATTCGGGTTGACTGAACCGCCATATTGGATAGGAACTAGGGGATTAGTTAATTGACTGCGAATTAAGCCAATTACCCGATTTGCTTCCTTGGATTCACAGGTATCACCAGTACCAATTGCCCAAATTGGTTCATAAGCAATAATTAGGTGAGTTTGATCAATATCTACCAAGTCTTTTTTTAATTGGTTGCTAATTATTGATTCTGTTTCCCCTGCGTCTCGTTGTTGTTTAGTTTCCCCAACGCAAAGAATGGGTGTGAGTCCATGCTTTTGGGCGGCTTTAAGACGGAGATTGACAGTTACGTCAGTTTCTCCGAAGAATTGCCGTCTTTCACTGTGTCCAACAATGACAAAACGCACACCAATTTCCGTGAGCATGGGCGCAGCAATTTCGCCTGTATATGCTCCATGTTCTTCCCAGTGGACGTTTTGCGCGCCCAAATTTACACGGCTACCATGTAAAGATTTGGACAGCAGGCTTAAGTCGGTGAAGGGAGGACATAATACCACTTCTCGTTCTGAGGGGGTTTCCTCCAGGTGAGGCAAAAATCCGCTTAAAAATTCTGCGGATTCTGCCTGGGTTTTAAACATTTTCCAGTTTCCAGCAATAACGATTTTCCGCACAGGTGATTTAATCAAGATTTTAATGCTACTAGATGCACTTTTCAATGTACTACTTTTTTAGGACTATTCACAAAGCAGAATTCACTGAGTCACAGAAATAGTCATCAGTAGTAATATAGGCTAATGGTTGGTTTTTTAACTTAGATAGAGTTTTTGTATCAATCAAAAATTCAGCTATTTGCCAAAATTAGGTGAGCAGTTGCGCTTGATTACGTAAACGCAACTACTAAATTAGACTAACTGCAAACCAGCTTTTGCTTCTTTGGCAATTGCCTCTACTTCGTCATTTACCAAGGTTGCTAGAATAGATTTAGCTTCATCACTACCCAAACGAGTTAAAGCTTGTACTACTCTGTAACGTACTTGCCAATCTGGATTAGTGCTGTATGGAACTAGGAGAGGAACTGCTGTTGGATCTCCCAATTCACCAAAGGAACTAATGGCCGCAGTTTGAATTAAGCCATTATCGGAAGCCAGTGCTTGGGTAAGCAATTCAAAGGCTCGTGGATCTCCTAATTCTCCTAATGTCGCAATAATGCTAAACTGTACCAGCCATTCTGGTGTTTCTTGGTAAAGCTGTTGTAAGTCTTCAAAAGCGTCATGTAATTTCAGCGCACCTAAACAGTCTGCTGCGGCTGCTTGAACATCTGCTTCTGGATCATGAAGTAAACCCCGGAGGATATTCAAGGATAATGGTAAATCCTGTGTTCCCAGGGTATCCATTTGACTTACGGCCGAATAACGCACACGCGCACTTTTATCCTGAATGGCAGTTTGTACTAATTCTAAACCGATTTGTGGTTCTAGTTCCCGAATTTGATTGACTGCACGCAAGCGATCGCCTAAATTGTCAGAACGCAGTAATTCTCTTATACTATCAGCAGACACACTCATTTAATTGTCCTTTGTCAGTTGTCAATTGTCAGTAGGGGCGAAGCATTTGGAAGATAAATTATCGGTCATTGCCAAAAATAGTTCTCCAAATGCTTCGCCCGTACAGTTGTTAGTTGTCAGGTAATATTTCTCTCCTTTGCTACTCTGCGGCCATAGTGCGAATAATATCACCACGAGTTAGAATACCAATTACCTTACCTGCATTGTCAAGGACTGGGAGACGATGAACTTTGTGATCTTGTATTAATTTTGCTGCTTCTCTTAATGGTTTATCAGGAGAAATAGTTAGGGGATTTTTACTCATAACTTCCCCTACTGTTTGTCCTAAAGCTTTATGTAAATCTCGTTCATAGGTTGCAGGATTTTGTAAATAAATCACACTATCCAAAATCATGATATATGCAGGGGGAGTTATACCAGTTTCTTGCCACATCAAATCTGTTTCTGAGATAATTCCGACTAATTTACCTGCGTCATCAATTACAGGTAAACCGCTAATGTGTTTTTCTGCCAGAATTTGGATAGCTTCTTTTAAGGGAGTTTGAGGATGGACGAGGATAGGATCACGACTCATTACGTCAGCAACGGTTTTAGACATTTTTTTACTTACACCTTTTATAAAAGTCTTTTTAACTATTGTAGGAAATTATTGGTAACAAATAAAATACAGTTAATAGATTGTTACTTTTCATTTTAAAAATAAACGTTGTTTTTGTTGAAAAAGCATTTTTAGCAATGCCATTATATCATAAAAGCCTAAAGATTGTATCAAATAATGAGTTACAACTGTGTTAGGCTTTTTGATCCAAAATCAAACTCCATTATTTAATTAGTTTTATCTAATCAAATAAACTTAGTTGTTTAGGGGCTTCAGTATCTTCCGTTTCTAATTCCTCATCATCTATAATAGAAAATTCACTAATATAGTCTCTGACTACTCTTTCAAAAAATAGAGGTGCTGGTAATGTTGACCATTATTTATAATGACCAAAACCGTAACGTAAAGATTCAACAAATGCAGCTAAATCATCAGAATTATCCTCTTCTTGTCTTAATGTAACAACAATTTCTAAAGGATTAGGCGTTGGATATTTATCAATAAATACAGGTTTTTTTATCATTTCATGAATTTTTAAACTTGCTTGATTTACAACTTCTTGCTTCTCATCATTTTTGATAACTTGATGAATTTCCGTTTCTCGATAACAACTTTGTCCCCTTTGTTTTTGATGTAGAGTTTTCTGACCAATTGACAGATAAGTAACACAACCTGTATTAGATTTTGCTGTTAGTCGAAATAATCTCTTGGGTGGACTGGTTGCTGAGGGAATTTCATAATCAAAAGTTAATTCTTCCTTTTGACGATTATCTTCTAAGGTTGTTTCTGCATATTGTCTTACTTTTTCTTCAATAAAACCTGGTGCTAAATCTTGACGAATACGAATAATCCTTGCACCTTTCCAATTATCTTCCATGTGTTGATATTGTTGATTTAGATTAATATTACAAGTCGTAATTCTCACATCAGCTAACCAACCACAAAGTTTAGAGCAATTAGAAGAATCAATCATAACAACGGGGTTTTTATTGTTGCTTACAGATTCAGAAATTATTTTATTAATAAATTCAGCAAAGCGAACTTTAGCAGTTTTCTCATCTTTAGCAAGTTTAATGGGAGAAATTTGAGAAACAAAAGCAATCCCATTAGCAAATGTATACCATTGACTAATTTCTAAATTATTATTTTTGTCATAAGCACAGCATAATTCACAAATTCCAGTTTCTACATCTAAACGAATTGCTATTAATAGGTAAGTTTGTTCTAACTGACTTCTAACACGACCTCTTTGTTTGCGAATAATAGTAACTCCAATAATTTCTTTTGGTCTTTTTTCTGGAGTAATATTTTTCAGATAAGTATTAACTTTTGTCTGTATATTATCAATACGTCCAGAATGAGCAGAAAGTAAATCCTTAAGTGCAGATTGAACTCTATGAAAGTAATCTTCTAATTGAAGTAATCCTTTTTGCGTTTTTTCTATAGGTAAAATAAACTGTGAAGTAGAACCACTTAAAGAAGCTAATGCTTGACGAGTTGAAGGTTTATTAACAAGATCATCATGTTGTTGATTATACCATTTCTTAGCTAGAATTAAGCAAAAAGTTCTCTGATTAAGATCAATTAATTGTTGAGTAATTTTTTTCCATTCTTCAATTCTTAATTGAGAACGTTCTTTTGCTTTTAGTTGCTTACCAGGTAAACTTTCTTTTGGACCATGAACATTTTGAGGTAAACGCTGAAGTTGAATATGAATTTTACTTCCCCAAATAATCTGAGCGATATTTTTCACAAAATTAACATCGGTTTTGATATTTTCTTCATGAAAAATAATTAATTGCAATGGTTCATGGGGATATAATCTTTCTAAAGATTCATTATTAGCTTTAATTATTGCTTGAAATTTTTGAATTTGATATGGTAATTTCTTACCTTTGTTATATTCAATCCCTTTTGTTTGTGTATAAATATCTTGTAAAGTAATATCAAAATACTGTTTAAGTAAACTATTTTTTTCATCATCGGTTAATTTAGAGAAATATTCAGGAGTAAAAGTTGAAAAATCATTATTATCAAGGCTTTCTAATATTCCTCCTAATAAAGTAACATGATTAATCATGCCTTCATCACTATCATTTGAAGAATGACAAGCTTTTACTGGTTGATAATCTTGAAAAGGAATAAAACCAATCGGTGTAAGAATGTTACTAATAGCTTTATAAGCTTCTAATTTATCAATTTCTGGTACTCCATCTTGAATATCATAACTTTTTTGTAAGCCATTACGAAAAGTTAACATGACTTGATTTTCTTGAGTAGATGCTTTACCTAAAGCAATATCTTCACCAGATTTTACTGTTAAAGGAATATTCAATTTTTGACTTAAAATTTCAAAAGTGTTATCAATATTCCAAATCCATTTTTTATCTTGATTTTCTTCACAACTTAGCTGATATTGAAAAGCTCTATCAGGATAATTTTCAGAAAAAATAAAACCATTGATATTTCCTAAACCATAACGAGCTTTTGTTAAATCATATACCCATCTTCTTTTAGAAACATCAATTCTTAATACAGGTTGATGAACTGAAGGAAATGTGACAATTTCTAATTTAATGACTAAACTAAATTTACCTTCTTTCTCTTTAATTGAAATAGGAATAGTCATTAATTCTGCTTGACCACCTCCTGGATTGGAAGATATTACTCGTTTCATTGTCCCACATTTTTGAAATATCTCTTTTCCTGCTATTTGACGAGCAATAAACTCTACTAAATCTTTATATGAATAACCATAACTTCCTTGTGTTGTACCTGTTCCAGACCATTTCCAAGGTAATAATTGAGATTTAATATCTTTAATTTTAACTAAATTGTTTTCTTGCCATAAATCTTGTAATTTATTGAATGATTGAATATCAGAACTATTTTTATTTACATAAGGCTGTAAATAATTAGTTATCCATTCATCCATAACAGGACGAATTTTCTTAGCAATAAAATCATAATTACCTTCAGTGAAATAAGCAAAGGGTTCATTTTTTTCTTCGTTAGTGATTTGATTAGAACTAAGACGAATACTAGAATGTAAATAAGCAAGATTATCAAACTGAATTTGCAATAATCCTCTCAGAGAAGCATAAGGTAAATTCTGGTTTTTGTCGCTAATTTAATTTTTGATTAATTCAAATTCAGCTAATGCTTCCAATGTCCAAGAGAGAGTATAACTATTAATTGTTACTGGTTCAATATTATCAGGAATTGTTAAAGCAAGAAACAGGGAATCAATTGTTTTTTGTCCGATGGAAATGTACTGTTTTGTATTCATGAAATTATCCTTTTGTTTGGAATTGGGGTTTATCCCTAAAATTATTTATTTTCAACGTAACTAATTGTATACTTAAAGTTCTAACAATTCTGAAGAATCAAAATTCTCATCATCATCTTCAAAATCATCTATTTTAGTTAAATCATCAGGGTAAATAACTCCTTCAACTCTTTGTAATGGTTGCAAAAAAGCTCCATAGAGTTCTTGATAAATTTCTCTTTTAATTGTATCAGGATGATTGACACATTCTTCTAAAATAATTCGCATTCGTACTAACATACTATTCCGTCCTGATTCAGTTTTTTCTTGAGCAGAATTAGAAGCCCAAGCAGCATCAACAAAAAATACTTGAACAGCGCAACCATTACGCATTCCTCGACCAATTGTTTGTAAAATATTAATCATTTGATTGGCTGTAAAAGCTTTAAATAAACGTGGACTTAAACGAGAAGCTATGAGCGGTTCTCTTAATAAACGATGAACTTTTTTATGTAGTTCTTTCTTAGCTGTTTTCCATGCTTGTACTAAACTATCTAAATCATGATTTTCGGTAAATATCTGATTATCAAAATTTTGACTTGCTTCTCCTGCTAAACTATATAAAAGTTGTAAATCATCCATGGTAGGATGGGGACGAGTGAGAAAATAAATTGAACCAATAGCAGCATCTAATTTTCTCTTTCCTTGAGTATAAACTATGTTAATTCCTCTCCCAATAGCTAACATGGGGAAAATTAATATATCACAATTTTCATCATCACCAAGTACAGGACATTGAGCGGTAGTAAGATAATCATTATTAGTTTCTCCTTCCTTTAGGAATTTAACTAAGGCTTTGGTTCTTTTACCTATTTCTGGATAATGGTTATTAAGATATTCTTTAAGAGTACGAGCTTGTTCATAACTATTAACAACTAATGCTACTTTCCGATGAATATTATCTTTAGCATCAAAGTGACGTATTTGTTTATAAATGTGCGAATTTTGACCACCTTTAACTAACTCTTCTACCATTTTTTTTAAATTACGATCTCTTAATTCTCCTGCTCCACTATAACGTAAAGGTTCATCTCCTCTTTCTTTATCTGCAAGCCATAAAAAAGAATATTTACTATTATTTGAATGTTGTTTCTTTTCAGGTTTAAGTAAATAATTAGGTTGTGTTTGAATATGGTAAGCTGGACTAGCTTCTAAAAAAGAAGTAGCAGAAGTCATTAAAACCGCAGGACTTTTTAGGGGATTTTCCGGTTTAAATAACTCATGAAAACGGTGCATTAACATTCGAGGTGCGCCCATAAATGTACTATAGGAAATTTCTACGTTACGAGCATTTAAACGGGTAGAAGATGCTTGAGAAAAACTATATTTAACTCCAGAAAATGAACCTAAAATATTTTCAGTAATAATTCGTTTTAACGTGCTGCTAGGATTAGGAGTAATAATTGATTCACGAATTAAACCTTCTGCTATCATTGTTCTTGTACCAGGGACTATTTTCTGATAACCTAAAATCATAAAGGTAATACAAATTAGTAGTTTAATCACATCTTCTGCACCAGGTGGAGTTGTCTTTTCAGAAAAACAACGGTTTAAAAATAGTTGAGTAATATTTTCAACAATTTCATCTCTTTTTTTGAGTAAATTCTCTGCTAAATAATCACGAAAATAATTAATCAATTTCAACCATTCTTCTTTAAGTTTGGCTGTTTCAATTCCTAAGTTTTTAGCTGATATATTAACCTGACTCCATTCTAAAGATTCACTTCCAGTACGATTATAAAAGGCTTTGTAGGCTGCTTCTAACCAAAAGCTAGTTAAAGCATCATTTTTTTTGAATATATTTTTTAGTTCTTCTGCTGATAATTGATCTCTTGGAGAATAACTTTTTTCTAATCCATCTAATAAATCAGTAATAATTTGGAAAACTGTTAATAATTGATTTTCATATCTTTTACCAATCCGAGAATTAGATAAATTTGATACGGTGTGAATTAAGGTATTATTATGATCACCAAATTCTGATAAATCTCTGCTATAAAGTTCTACGTCTCTATCAAATAAACGATGGTTTTCTCCCTGAGCAAACGGAGTATGAATTGATTCTAAAATAACTCGATGAATTGAATCTTTTGCACCAGAAATACTTAATTCAGCAACGCCATAACTATCTAATACAGATTGGATTAAATCAGCTTCATCAAAAACTACTAAATCAAAGGTACGAGCGATTAATTCAAAGTAGTGAATTTCTTCATCTATTGCATGATAAGGAATTTTAGTATCTAAGGAGAGAATATGACTTACCCAAATATTAGCATTAATTAAATCTCTTGGTGCTTGATTTCGTCTGCACATTGTCCATAAAGGACATAAGTGTTTTTGCATCTTTCCGTTTTTATTACTACCTTGTAAAATCTGTGAACAAGGTGCTGTTCCAAATTTCCAGAAAGAAGTATCTTGTTTAGTAAATGCAGGTAAAACACAGTTTAAACTGAATAATTCTGCACCTTCAATTGTGTTACCAAAACCTCTATTTTCTCCAGAAATAGCAATTGCTTCGGCTAAATTTTCAGCATGACGACGACGAGTTTGATCGCTATTTCCTACTAACATTCCTGTTTTCACTTTATGAAAAGTTAGTTGAGTATAATATTGTCTTGCTACTTCAATAGAAGGAAACAAAAATAAGGCTTTATATCCTTTATAACCTAGCCATGTTGCTATTAACATTAACAGAGTGGTTTTTCCTGATCCCGGTAATCCTAATAAATGTTTAATTCCTGTTAATTCCAAGGTATCAGTTGCTTCTAAATTTTGTCCGTTTTCAGTAGTCATTAAAGCAAAATTTAACCGCTTTGACCAATTTTCTTGTTTTCTTTCAGGTGCTTGTTTTTCCCTTTCATCCATTTCCATTGCTAAGGTTTTTAATTCACTGATAGGAACGGTAATTTTATTTTGAGGAATAGTATTAATTAAATGTTTAATTTGATGGGTTTGACGCGGTTTTAAAGGTGCTGTAATTGGTTCTATAGGTATTCTAATTCCTAGATTCTCGTCTTCTAAACCTACTGTCATTTCTTGTAAAGGATTAGCGACTTTTCTCGAATGTTTTTGATAAGCTAAAGGTTGATTTAAAATTTGTTTAGCTTGAGTAATTTTCGGATCTTTTAAAAAGTCAATGCGTTCAAAGTTAAGATTTTCTGAGTCAATTCTATATAGTCCTTGAGTTTGTTTCTGGTAATAATCATCGTTGTAAATATTGACAGCTTTTCTTAGGGAAGATTCTGTCATAAAATCAGGAGTAATTTGTCGTAAATTGAAAATTGCTTGACTATATCTTTTAAGTTGTGGTGCTTCATAAATACTATTCATTCCTGAAAGAATTAAAGGAGCGTTTTTTAAACTTTTAATGCCCATAAATTCTTCCATGAAAACGCATAACCAACAAATACGGTTGATACCTGTAAAAATCTCTTGTTTAATTCTCATAATATCTCTCTTTTAATTTTTGGATAATTTCTGAAACTGACATAATTTCCAGAGTTGATTGAGGATTTTCTGATTCTAATTGTTCTCTGAGAATATCAAGATAATAAGGATTATCTATAATTAAGTGATCGCTAATAGCAATAATTCGATGACGATAATGAATTAAACCACCAATACTATGATTAAGTTTAGCTGCTAAAGCAACAGGACTACTATAAGATTTTGCATCTATCCCAATTAAACGATCATTAATAGCAATATCACATAAATCAGAATTAGGATAAAGCTCTACTTCTAATCCTTCTTGTTTTGCTATATCATAAATAGCTAATTCATCAATTGCTGGAGCAGTCCAATATGTCAAAATTTGCGGTCTTGCAACTAATAAACGATCTTGGTTTGGGTCTAATTTTTCTCTTATCTTGGGTTTTAAATTACCTTGACATTGCCAAATTGGACATTGACCATCAGGGTATTTATTTTTGTGAGGATGAGGACGCATTAACGTACCACAATAATCACAACGATGAGCTAAATTTTTAATTAGCCAAATATCAGGAATTGACGTAAAAAAATCTAAAATTACTCTCTGCAATGGGGTAAGATTATGTGCTTCTAAATAAACAATTAATTGATGTTCTCCTATTAATGAAAACCGTCCTAATAATTCTCGAATTGCTGTATAAGCTAGATGTTGACGACGCGTACCTAATTTTTCTGTAGCTTGACATAATTGTTCATAAAGACGATGTTCAATGAGATTATTTTCTCCAAAACCACCATAATGACGGGCAATTTCACCACAGTCAGCCGTAGGAACACACATTTGAGAATCAATGAGAATAACATCTCGATGAGAAAATTCAGGTTGTTGAAAAATCGCTAAATTCCATTGTTCATGTTTAAGAGGAAACCGAGCTAAATCTAAGACTTGATGCACAGAAGCAGCTTGATCTGTTTGTCCATTTTCAATATATAAACGTCCGAGTTTACACATTGCTTGATGTAATTCATAAGGAAGACTATCATTCTGTTTAACAATCTTTTCACCTGATAAAAGTTGGGTATAAAGACGAATAATTCCCTGTGCTAATAAGGTCACGGCATTTTCCGCCATGTCTAGCTGTTGACGATGATTTTTAACTAAACTTTCAGGTAGCCAACTTATTTTTTGATCTTCGGATTCTGCTAAAATTTGCCGTTCTAAATTTATATCAGATAAGGAAGGTAATACTTGTGAAATCGCTGCTAATGTCCAACCTTTTTTTAGTAATAGTACAGTCGCTAAACCTTCTAAGATTTGTCGAAAACCAAACCTCTGTTTTTGAGGTTGGGAAAAGATATTTTTACTTCTCCACAACCTTACAGTTCTCACTGCTGGAATTTCTACAGATAGCTTCAGTTCCTTAATTTGATGGTTAAGTTCTTCTGTTAGTGATTCTGCTGTACCTTGCCACTGACGAACTGTGTCTAGCATTTATCATTATTTTACAGTTTATACTGTTTACACTAAATGATGTAAATAAAAATGTCAAGCTAAATACTTGTAAAATTTTGTATCTTATCCAACTTCTCTGGAAATGCAACACTAATTCGATGTCTCAAATTCCCTTTACCTAATATTATGGTTAAAAGTATTATTTTATACATTTTTTGCAAAATAATTAAACATCAAACGCGATTAATATAGGTTTATCTGGAGTATTAGGTTTTTTGGTTGAGATAATTAGTATGTATGGAAATAGCTCATTAATTATTGTTTTCACCTTTCCTCAAAGCCGCAATAATTTCCCCATTGGCTTCTGGGAAAGTAAAATTATCCAATTCATCCAAACTTACCCAGCGAATTTCATCACATTCTATGGCTTGAGGAACACCTGCTAAATGTTGAGAATGATGAACTGTCAAAGTCACCCGCAAATGAGCATAAGTGTGGTCAATAGTAATCAGATGTTCTCCAACTACAATTTCTATACCCAACTCTTCCGAAATTTCTCGTTTAATACATTCTTGAATAGTTTCACCAATTTCAATTTTTCCCCCTGGAAATTCCCATAAACCACCCATTGTCCCAGTAGGAAGTCGTCTATCAATTAAAATCTGTTTTTGGTCATTCCAAATAACAGCAACACCAATAATTTTATGAGGAATAGAAGAACTACTTTCATTCATATAATTACTCAGTACCAATAAATAAAAAAACTCAGTAGACTAATTATATATCTACCGAGTTTATATTTATTTTGAGAATTTTGCTAAATGTTAGTTTGATGTGTTAATAAATTAAATAAAAAACACCCGTTGGATTATAATCAAAATTATTGTAAAAAAAATAGTTGAGAATATCAAGTCCTGAAATGAACGTTTTTAGGGGCAATTATTGAGAATATTCTCAAGATTATTGACAATAGAGAGGAATGCGCTTTTTTTTGAAAATCTGATTGAAAAAACTTATAGGTTTTGGAAAAAACATAAGTTAAAAAGTAGTTGGGTTGACAGGAGAAAACCCAACTTGCTAATTGTCAAGTTACGGTAATCATCATACCTGCACTTTCATTCCCTAATCTATCCACAGCACAGACTGCATAAGTTCCTGGTAGAACTGTCGCAAAGGTAGTACCAGCGGATAAAATGCGTTGAATTAGCCAATTATTGCTATTTTGCAAATACAGAGTCCAAGAACGCACAGGTTGATCATCTCCTGCTTCCCAGTTTAATTTACCATCCATAAACTTGAGGTTTTTGGGAGGTGGTGGCGTAATGGAACTTTGCCATGACATAGTGGGAATTAAGGCAGGTGTGGGATAATAGGTTTTAAATTGGTCAGCGATGCCTTGGCGATTTTCCTGAATGCCAGTCATACTAAAAAAGATATTACCTAAAGACAAATTACCTGCTAAATTCCGAGAAATCTGAATTTGCTTGGCAATTTCGCTATTTTTCCATTCCTTACCATCTAATTGTCCGAGATTATTACCTGCATAGATGTGACGCTGTTTAGTATTGATTTCAGTCCACCATTGCAGTAAAGTTTGATAGGCTTGTTTGGTTTGGTCAGTACGCCAGTAGAGTTGAGGAGCAATATAATCTATCCAGCCTTGCTGTAACCATTTTTTAGAATCTGCATAGAGGACACTGTAGGCATCTAAACCGACAATTCCCCCAGGTTCTCCAGAACGATAAATACCAAAGGGACTAATTCCAAACTTTACATGAGGTTTGGTGGCTTTAATTCCTTGAGAAAGTCGCAATACCATTTGATTGACGTTTTCGCGTCGCCAATCTTCTATATTTAGTTTACCCCCACTGGTTTGATATGCTGCGTAGGTTTTATGATCAGGAAAAGGTTGACCAGATATGGGATAGGGGTAAAAATAATCATCTAAATGAATAGCATCTAAATCATAACGACGGACAAC
>Ga0208327_1000200_pt1 | contig 15751 bp, 15 predicted proteins | sample LakMenEpi26Jun08_FD_150733 | JGI IMG/M metagenome (GOLD analysis project Ga0208327, IMG submission 150733) | Freshwater microbial communities from Lake Mendota, WI - 26JUN2008 deep hole epilimnion (SPAdes) | ecosystem: Environmental > Aquatic > Freshwater > Lake > Epilimnion/Euphotic zone ...
CGCCCTTCGACAGGCTCAGGATCGATGGGGAGGATTTATAGTGTTGTCCCGAAAATTTGGTCGTGAAGTTCCCCTCCCGCAGGCGGGAGGGGAGATGCATGTTGGCTAACGGGCGCGCTGGATGTCTCCTGCTGACGCGATGGGCAGATAAACCGTCTTGCCAACACAACACAGTGTGCGCATATCAGCGGCATGACCGATGACGCCCCGCCGGAACTTACGCCGCTTGATCCTGCATTCATAACGACAAGCCGGATAGCTACCGCGCTTGGCTTGCTGCCATTTGTTGTTGGGGCAGGGGTGTTGGAGTTTGCAAAGTTGTTACCGCCCGGCACCTTTCTTGTACCCGTACTTTTGGCCTATGCGTTCGTCGCATACACGGTGCCAGCCCGCAAATATCGGCATTGGGGCTATGATATGGGAACGGACCGGCTGCGCGTTGTGCGTGGATATATGTTCTACAGCGATACCATTGTCCCCTTTGGACGCATCCAGCATATCGACGTCGACCAAGGCCCCATCGACCGGCGCTATGGCCTTGCCAAGCTGACGGTTCACACGGCGGGTAACCACAATAGCACGGTTACGCTGCCGGGCTTGGCGCATGCCGACGCGCTGGCGATGCGGGAGACCATTCGCGCCGCCATTCGGCAAGATATGCTGTGAACCAATCCACGCACGACCCTATTGATGGGACAGGGCAGGAAGGCGCGCGGTTGCATATTAGCGGCTTGTTCGTCGGTTTTGTTTCGGGCCTGCCGCAATTGCTGATCCCTGTGCTTGCTGCCGTTTTTGGCGCGCGCAAATCAGATAATCCTGCGCTGATCCCCCTCATTATCGCGGCGGTATTGATTCTTAGTCTATTCTTCCGCTGGCTAATATGGCTGCGTTTTCGGTATCATGTCGGTGCGGATGATATCCGCGTTGAAAAAGGCCTATTGAACCGCACGGCCCGCTCCATTCCGTATGAACGCATTCAGGATGTGAGCATTGAGCAAAAGCCGCTGGCGCGCATGATGGGGCTCAGCGAGGTCAAGTTTGAAACAGGCGGCGGGGATGGCGATGACGCGACGTTACGCTTCGTCACTTTGGAAGAGGCGAACCGGTTGCGCGCATTGATCCGCGCACGCAAGGCTGGGGTAGCGGTGGCGCAAGATGTTGCACCGATGGTCGAGGCGGAAGATGCAGAGACGATCTTCGCGATGGACGGTCAACGCGTCTTTATCCTTGGCCTCTATTCCTTTTCACTCATCATATTTGCGGTTCTTGGCGGGCTTGCCCAGCAGTTTGATTTTCTCCTGCCGTTTGATTATTGGGATTTGAAACGCTGGGCTGGCCTTGCCGTAGAAAGCGGCGTGAGCGTCAACACACTCAATGGCGTCGGCATACTGGGGCAATTGATCCTGGCCTTTGGTGCGTTCAGCAGTCTGATTTTCATTGGCTTGGCCTCCGGCGTTGTGCGGACATATTTGCGTGAACATGGCTTTCGCCTGACCCAGACGTCAAAGGGATTCCGGCGGCAGCGCGGGTTGCTGACGCTCACCGATGTCGTGATGCCCACGCACCGGGTGCAGGCGGCTGTCGTGCAAACTGGCCCAATCCGCAAACGGCGCGGCTGGCATAGCCTGAAATTTGTGAGCCTGGCACAGGATAGCAAGGAAGAGAGCAATTATGTCGCCGCGCCATTGGCCACATTGGATGAGGTGTGGCGCATTGCGGCGGCTGCGGGGATTGACGCACCTGATGGCGACGAACGGCTACGCAATGGCGCAGCTTTGCACTGGATAATCCAGTTGCTCCTGCTTGTGCCGCCCTTATTGGTCGCGATGGCGGCACTGATGTTATTTGCAGATACGCCCTTTGCAACGACCTTGTTGCTATTGCTGTTGCTGGTCGTTGCCGCATTGCTGTTGTGGTGTGACTGGCGCAGATACCGCTTTGGGCTAGATGATCAGCAATTATACCTTCGGCGCGGTTGGTGGCAGCAGCAATTTACGCTTGCACCGCAATTAAAGGTGCAAAGCATCGAGATTGCACAAGGCCCATTTGCACGGCGCTTCGGGCTAGCCTCGCTCAGGTTCGGGATAGCCGGGGGCACGCTGGAAATGGTTGCCCTGCCGCTGTCTACCGCGCGGGCCATTCGCACGGTGGTTATGGAAAAGGTCGCAGACGTCGATTATTCAGCGATCAATCAATCGCGTTAGTTTGCGTTTCGATAACGCTGCCATCATCCTTGCGCAGCGTCATCGTCACCTTCCTTGCCGCCCAGTCAATGTCGATCTGACCAAAGTTGGGGATGCCCCAGAACCCGCCCGTGCGGCGTGGGTCGGGTTCCCTTTCGCTGCCATCGCCCTTGCCAAAGGCAAAATTGAGCGAGCTGGATGTAAAATCCCATAATGGCTTGGAAAGGCCGGGGGCGTTGGTCTTGTAAAAACCGCCGCTATGCCGGTCGCCGGTAAGGAAAATAGCGTTATTGACGCCTTTTTGACCGAGCAACGCATAGAGGCGTTCGCGTTCCTTGGGAAAATTGGTCCAGCCTTCGAAATTATGCGCGTCGGTAATCACCTGAGTCGATGAAATGATGAAGCGCACCTCGGCTGGTTTTTCGAGTTCCTGCGCTAACCAGTCCCATTGCGCTTGGCCCAATATCGTCGCCTTGGGGTCCATGTTGGGGATATACCAACCCAGCGTCGGGCCGGGGTCGCGATAGGGCATGGTCGCAAGGTCGGACCGGAAAAAGCGGCCATCAAGCATGATGAACTGCACGCGCTTGCCCTCTGGCCCGACTATGCGGCTTTCATACACGCCGGGGCGGGACTTTACTTCGTCCGAAGCGCCCCAATAGGTTTCATAGGCTTTCTCCGCCCATTCCTTGAACGCAAAAGCGCCGCCAGCGTCATTGGCGCCATAATCATGATCGTCCCATGCCGTCATCATCGGCACGCTGCGACGGAAACGGTCAAACTCGACGCGGCTGTTCAGCTTTCTATAGCTTGCGGCCAAGGTCGGGATATCTGCGCCGTTTGTCGGCCTTGTGTCGCCATAAACATTGTCACCGATCAACAAAAACGCCTGTGGCTTTTGCGCGGCGATGACGTCCCAGAATTTCATATCGCGGTTTTCGTTCACGCAACTGCCAAAGGCGAAGCGCGTGATCACCGTATCCGCCGCCAGAGCGGGGTTGGGGGCCGCCTTGGGCAAATTGGCGCTCAGGGTCGCGTAATAAGGCCGAAGCGCCTCCTGCGCGCTCTGCGGGGCAACTGGGGCCATATTGGTCGTCGACGTGACGTTCATGGCGCAGCCGGAGAGCAACAGAGCGATGATCGGGAGGGCATATTTCATGATCTGACCTTGCCTTTGATGAATAGCTGGACTGACCCTTCCTCGTCCTTGAAGAGATTCGCGTCAATCCCGTAAACATGCGCCAGGTTGGCAGGCGTGATGACGTCTTCGACGCTGCCCTGCGCGAACAATCTGCCTTCATGCAGCAACACAAGATGGTCGGCAAAGCGCACCGCATGGTGTAAGTCGTGCAGCACCGCGACGACGCCTTTTCCGGCTTCGACCTGCCGCCGCAGCAGGTTCAATATGTCGAGTTGAAAGCCCGGATCAAGGTTTGCGAGTGGCTCATCTGCCAATATCCAATCGGGTTCCCCCGCCAGCACACGCGCCAGCAGAACGCGGGCGCGTTCGCCGCCCGAAAGCTGCGTGACCGGACGATAAGCGAAGCCTTCGGTGGCGGTCGCCGACATCGCCGCCGATATGGCCCTGCGGTCGTCTGTGGATGTCCCCGCACCGCGCATATGGGGAATGCGGCCAAGCGCAACCAAGGCCATTGATGTGATCGCCCAATGCGTTTCTGCGCCTTGTGGCAAAAGGCCGATTTGGCGGGCGCGTGCGGTCGGGGCCATGCGGGTGATGTCTGCATCATGCAGGCTGGCGGTGCCTGCGTCAGGCTTCAAAAGGCCGGCGAGGCATGCGAGCAAAGTAGATTTGCCTGCGCCATTAGGGCCAAGAATGACGGTGAGCTTTCCAGCCTCAAATGTAGCATCAATCCCGTCCAATATGGGCTGACGCGCATGGGTAAAGCCAAGCTTGCGGATGATTAAAGTCATGCGGCACCCTTGCGATAGCGCAGCAACAGCAGAAGGAAAAACGGCGCGCCCAGCACAGCCATGGCAATGCCCAACCGCACTTCGCCGGGGCCGGGGACCAACCGGACAAGGCTATCGGCGGTCAGCGTCAGGATTGCGCCGCCCAATGCCGATGGCAGCAATATCGTCGATGGCTGCTCCCCATAAATGGCGCGGATGAGGTGGGGGACGATCAATCCGACAAAGCCGACCACACCCGACACCGCGACCGATGCGCCAACGGCAAGTCCAACGCCAAGCACAATGATCCACTGTAGCCGGGACAGGTTGATGCCAAGGCTTTTTGCGCCATTTTCGCCCAAGGTCAGCGCATCAAGCGCGCGGCCCGTGGAGAGCAATAAAGCGACGCCCAGCGCCATGAAGGGCAATGCGGTCCCAACATCTGCCATCAACCGGTCGGTCAGCGCGCCCATCAGCCAGTTGATGATTTCATTGGCGGCAAAGGGGTTGGGCGCAATGCTGATGACAAAGGCGGTCAGCGCGCCCGCCAAAGTCGACAGCACCATGCCGCCCAAGATAAAGCCAACCGACCCGCCGCCACGCGAAATTGCTAGCAATAACAATATGCTAAAACCGGCACCCAGCATGGCGCAGGCGAATAGGCCAAAGGGCAGCAGGTTAAGCCCGACATAAATCGCAACGACACCGCCCAGTGCCGCGCTGGCCGAAACCCCCAACACGGTCGGGTCAGCCAGTGGATTGCGCAGATAGCCCTGTAGCACTGCGCCCGAAAGCCCGAGTACCGCGCCAATGCAAAGGCCAAGTAGCGCCCTGGGCAAGCGCAGCTCGAGGAAAATCCAGCCATCGGCATTGTCCGCCGCCCAAGAGGTAGGCCAAATCCAGACCTTGCCTGCCATCAACGACAGCAGGAACGCCGCGAGCGTGAGGAGCAGGAGGAGCGATGTTAAGGCGCGCGCATTCATGGCCTATCCTGATAGAAATGAGCGCGTGTCTTCGACAAGATGGACGACACTTTGATGATCGTCGGACCGCCGCAGAATAACAGCCTTTCCGGGAAATCTATTATGCGTGTGCGACCATCCAAATGGGCCAGCAGCTTTTGCCGTGCGCGCATGTCACGGATATCGGAACCGCTTTTATGCGTTGGCATGAAAATCACCACTGGCGGGTTGCGCATCAGGGTTTCTAACGGCAATATTCCCCATGAGGATAGGCCATATTGCGCGCTGGCGTTGCGAAAGCCGTGGCGCGCCAGCAATTCGTCCTGCAACGTGCCTTTACCCGCCACAAATCCACCATTTTGCCAGATAATCGCCGATACGGCCGGTCCAGAAAATGGGGTGCTGGGTAGCGATTCCTGAATGTCGGAAATCAGGGCTTCTCCGGCATCGCCCCTGCCGAGTGCGGCAGCGATTGTTCGGATCTGTTGCATGTCGTCGGTTATGGTTGGCGCGACCCCCAATGCCACGGTTTTAATGCCCGCCCGCGAAAGGACAGCGTTGGTGCCAGAGCTGGCAAGGTTTCCGGTGAGCACCATGCTGGGCCGCGCCAACAACAATTCCTCTGCGCTGATGCCAATGGCGGGCAATCGCCGCGCCCATGCCAGTGGTGCGGACGCGCTATCGGGGTCATGCGAATATATGCTGACGGCGCTGACTTGTCCGGGCAATGCAATTTGCGCCAGCACGGCATCAATGCACGGATTGTTCGACACAACGCCATGCGGCGCAATGACGGGCTGGCTGGCGCATCCGGCCAAGGCAAAAGTCCAAAGGAGGCACCAGCCAAAGCGCATCAGAATTTGGCCCGCACGCCAATGGTCGCGTTGCGGCCGAAGGTGCTATAGCCCGTGACGACAGTGTAATCGGCGCCCAGCAGATTATCGATGCGGCTATACATCTCCAGCGCGTCGGTTAGCGGCATGGACGCCCGAAGCCCGACCAACGCATAGCTATTAAGGCGCAAACTGTTCGCGGCATCGTCGAAGCTGTCGCCGATCCACAGCAAGCTGCTTCCGACGGACAAGCCGAAAGGCGTCTGCCAATCGGCGGTGAGGCTCATGCTATGCTGCGGGCGTAATGTCTGCCGCTTGCCGAAATTTGCGCCTGCGCTGCGGTTGATGGCGTCGACGCGCGAATAGCTTGCGCGGATATCAAGATGGTTGGTGGGGTTCAGGATCAGCCCAGCCTCAAGCCCTGTTGCTGTCACCTTGTCGATATTTTCCGATTGGAAACTGATCGCTGAAAACGCAATCAGGTCATTGCTGCGGCGGTTGAAATAAGTTGCGAAAACCTGTGCCTTGCCCTCGATGAATTGATGTTCAACGCCCAGATCGAAATTGCGGGCGGTTTCCGGCTTGAGGTCTGGATTGCCATATGGCGGCTGGCCTTCGGTCAAGCTGGGGGCGCGAAACCCCTCGCCATAGGTCGCACGAAACATGGTCCGCCCGGCATTGGGCGTAAAGGCCGCGTTGCCGCCAAGGCTCGTCTGCCCGCCATAATCATCATAGGCATCATGCCGCACGCCCGCCGTTAGCGTCAGGCCGGCGACAGGGCGCAGGATGACTTGACCAAAGCCGCTACCCACATTGTTGCGGGCGACATCAGGTGCAGCGCCCTCAAAAGCGGTGCTGGCAAAGCTACGTTCATATTCCGCGCCCGCCACTAAAGTCAGCGCATCGTTTACATCAAATGCCGCATGATATTCGGCACGGTCAATTGCGCCGCGCACGTTGAAATTGTTGTAACTGAACGCCACTGGGTCAGTGCCAACGCGCTTTATGTCGGTGCGCGTAAAAGCGATGCGGTTTTGTAGGCGTCCATCGAGCAGGCCGAAATTCGCGCCGATATAGCCAACAAATTGCCGATTGCGCGACACGGGCAAGCCATTGGCACCAACGCCAAAGGCCGAGTCATATGCGACTGTGGCGCGGTTGTAATAGCTTCGAAAATCCAGGTCTAAATTGTCGGCAACATGCACCTTCAACCGCGCATTGCCCGTCAGATTGTCATACCCATCGCGTTCGGTTCCACCCGCCAACGCAGAAATGCCGTCGCTGTTCACAAAAGAGCCGCCGACGCTGCCTTCCAACCGGCCGCTGCTGCCCGCAAGATTGGCGTTCACCCTCTTGGTATCATAGGCCCCATATTCCGCACCCATGCGGCCTTCAAAACCACTGACGGGCGCAATCGATTGGACATTCACGACGCCGCCAATGGCTTGGCTGCCCCAAATGACCGAGTTTGGCCCACGCAGTATTTCGACGCGGCCAATATTGCCCGTCATCAACGCGCCAAAATCGAATGCGCCATTGGGGCTGGTGAGGTCGTTGATCCGGACGCCGTCGATGAGGACTAAGGTCTGCGCGCTGCTGCCGCCGCGCATGAAGGCACTGCTCTGGCCGCCAAGGCCGCCGCGTGTGGCGATGCTGACGCCCGGAACGGTTTGCAGAGCCTCGTTTATGGTGGCGCTTTGTAATCGGTCAAGCCGGTCGCGATCAACAATGTCGATGGCTTGTCCGGTTTCAGATCGCGGCTGAGCAAAGCCGCTGGCGGTGACGACAATTTCATCCTCTGCCGTTTGCGCAAAGGCACTTGTCGGCAGCATCGCAAGCGCGGCTGCCGTAAATTTTAACATTGTCATGACTTTATCTCCTTCGCATGACGTCCAACAGTATGTCGTCACGCGGAGGAAAACCCCGATTGCGCCAGTGTCCCGCAAGCACAAAGGACAAACCGCAATCAGGCAGGTCTCCTGGCTCCCGGGTCACGGCTTTTGCCCCGCCTTCCCAGTTTCACGGTCACCCGTTTTTCCAGTGGCATTTGGAGCAAAAGCTCGCCGGTTACAGTTGCGGGAACAGCGCCGGATTTCCGCCGGCTTCCCTATTATCCACGCTCTCGCGCAGACCTGGTGCGTGCGTCGGGGTTAGGCGGGTTTTGGATGGAGGGCAAGGGGGGGGTGAGATGGGGAGCCTCCGTTCCCATATCGTTTGCCCAAAGCAAAGGAAATTGTCGCGGCGATAGATGTCGCCCAGAGTCCGGCACTGCGCGGGCCTTACAAAAAGCGTGGAAATTAAAAATAGTTTGCCGTTCCGAAAATTTTGCAGCATAAAAATTGTGATTGTCTGCTACGATGAAGTCACAGTAAGCAAGATCTTCATGTTGAAATGGACCAAAGGAGGCTGCTGCAATGACCCATGAACAGCGCAACGCGGCGATTATGGAGAAAATCAAAATCTATACGCAAAAGCATGCTGATTCTCGCGCTTCTGCCAACACCGCATTGAAGCGAGAGGGGTTTACCGTCGAAACGCGCTCGCGTAAGAAGGATAATGCTGCTGCTTGAGCCGATTAGCGACCTCATTTGTATTGGGTTACCATGGTTGTGAGCTTGAACTGGCCCGCAAAGTGGTTGCAAGAGAGGTTTCCCTTGCGCCCAGTGACACATCTTACGATTGGGTGGGTCCGGGCATATATTTCTGGGAATCAGACCCGCTAAGGGCGTGGGAATGGGCTAATGGTCGAGCGCGTGATGGCGATTACGACCAGCCAGCTGTGGTCGGGGCAATTATCGATCTTCGAAATTGCTTAGATTTGCTGAATCGACAAGATCAGGAACTCGTTAAGGGTGCCTATGAATCTCTGGCGGAACTTTATCGGGCGGCCGGTCGGCCAATGCCTAAAAACATAAACGCAAAAAAGGGAGATGATAAGGATAGACGGGCGCGGGCCTTAGATTGCGATGTTATAAAGCATCTCCACAAAATCATGGACTATCCGATTGATGATGACGCGGACACGATGTTGCCGCACTTTGATACTGTGCGGGGCATGTTTACCGAAGGCGAGGAGCTTTATGACGGCGCCGCCTTTTATCATCAAAGCCATGTGCAGGTGGCGGTTCGTTCGGTCGACTGCATAAGAGGCTATTTCTTCCCGCCAGAGATTGAACGTTTTTTCCTCAATCCAAACTAACCACCCCCCGCATGCACTTAATGCCGCGTCTTGCCCGCCCTTTGCATGCCCCAAAATTGGGGGCCTTCGGGGACTTGCCAGCTATGTTTGATGGCAAAGCCAAAGCTTTGGTACAAAGGGATATTATGTTCGTCCGCCGTTTCCAGATAGGCAGGCAGGCCATCTTGATCTGCGCGCTCTAAACCTGCGCGGATCGCCGCGCCGCCAAAACCCTTGCCCTGATAATCGGGGTCGCAACCGGCAAAATGCAAATACCAGACAGGTTCTTGCGGCAAATGCTTTTCAATCAAATTGGATATTTCAAGCCCGCGCAAAATCGAGAAGCGCAATTGCTGCACAAAGGGGAGCAACAGCCGTGCGGTGTCGAATAGCGTATCGCGCGCTTGGCCGGGGCCGCGCCATAATGTGACCGCTTCTATGCCGTCGGTTCCAAACACCGCGCCTTTGCGATGTTCGTCGCGCAAGAACAGATGGAAAGCCCCCGTCAGCCGCCGTGCGCGCAATTTGGGGTCGGGGATGACATAGCTCCAGCCGGACTCATTCTGGAACGCGCGCGCCAACGTTTCGGCAATCTCTAGATTGTCTGTGGGCTTGAGTAATTTCGCGTGCGGCAAAATTATCCCTTCGCCTGCGTCATAATCGGCAGATTGCGGATGCGCTTGCCCGTTGCTGCGAACAAGGCGTTGGCCAATGCAGGCGCGGCTGGCGGAACGCCGGGTTCGCCAATGCCGCCCATCGGTGCGCCGCTGTTCAGAAAGTGGATATCCTGCACTAAGGGTGACTGCGCCATATTCAGCAACAGATAATCGCTTAGGTTGCTTTGCTGCACTTTGCCTTTTTCAAGCGTGATGGCCTCGCCAATCGCCGACGACAGGCCCATGATCGTGCCGCCCTCTATCTGCGCCGTCGCGGCGTCGGGGTTGACGATGCTGCCTGCGTCCACGACCGTGGTGACCTTGTGCAATTTTGGCATGCCGTCTTCGCCAACCGAGGCTTCCACCACCATTGCGACGATGGTTTTGAAGCTTTCGACCAAAGCAACGCCGCGCCCGCGTCCGGCAGGAAGTGGCGTGTTCCATCCGCTGCGCGCCGCGACTTCGTCGAGAACACGCAAATGCCGTGAATCCGCCTTCAAATGGTTACGGCGGAAAATCACGGGATCTTCGCCTGCGGCATGTGCCAGCTCGTCCATGAAGCTTTCATTGTAAAAGCCTTGCTGCGTCGAATTGACCGACCGCCATGCGCCCGTATTCTGGTTCGAAACATGCGCAAAATGCCGACGCGACACAGCGGGCAGGGTGTAGGGGAATACCGTCTCGTCCTCCGCGCTTTCGGGTTGCGCATAATCATTGCGGTAAGCGGTTATGCGTTTCTTGTCAGTCAACGATGCGGTCAGAACAGCCGAACTTTGTGGACGATATGCGCCTTGCGCGACTTCTTCCTCCCGGCTCCAGATCAGCTTGACCGGATAGGGCAACTGCATGGCAAGCTGCGTCACTTGGCTAACGATTTCCATATACATGGGCAGGCGGCGGCCAAAGCTGCCACCGATGATCATGGGATGGAAAGTAACATTATCGGCATCAAGGCCCGAAACCTCAACCGCCATCATTTTGGTGGCCAACGGGTCTTGCATCCCGCCCCAAATGTCGAGCTTACCGTCCTTAAATTGCGCGGTCAGCGCAAAGGGCTCCATCATCGCATGGTGCAAGAACGGCACCTGATATTTGGCTTCTATGGGTTTATTACCAAGGCCGGCTTGCACGTCGCCTTCGCCTGCTTCGCCGTCGGCCTCTCCTTTGGCAATCAGCGCGTCATGTGCCTTGAAAATCGATGCGGTGGAAATGCCCGCATGGCCACCGTCGCTAAAGCTGGGCACCAAGGCGCGCAGGCCGGAAATTGCCGGCCAATATCCCTTGGCCACCACGGCGACGGCATCATCGAGCTTGATCACTTTTTCAACGCCCTTGATTGCCAAGGCAGGCGCGGTGTCGACGGACGTCAGCTTTCCGCCGCGCACGGGCGCGGCCTGAATCGTTGCAACGCGCATGTCGGGGATCGCAAAATCCATGCCATATTGGGCAGTCCCGTCGACCTTGCCGGGAATGTCGAGGCGCTGAATTGATTGCCGCATCAGGCGATATTGGGCGGGGTCTTTCAACTTTGGTTCGTTGTCGAGCGACAAGGTCGCGGCTTGCGCCGCCAGCTCACCATAACGCAACGACTGACTTGATTTGGCATGAATGACGCGGCTGTCCTGCGTGGTCAGTTCGCCGACGGGGACATTTAGCCGCTTGGCGGCGGTTTCGATCAACGCAAGCCGCGTCGCCGCGCCAACCTTTTGAAAAGTCACTTGGCCAGTGAAACGCAAGGCGGAGGAACCACCGGTAACTTGCAGGTTCATTTGCCGCGCGATGAACGACAGAAAGGATTGCGGAATGCCGTTGATGATTGCTGGCTGCCCAGACATGTCGGCGATAAATCCACGACCCAAGCCCACATTGGCAAAGGAGGGTTCGGCGGGTGCCGACACGACACGCACTTGGTCCCATGCCGCATCCAATTCTTCGGCAAGCATTTGCGCTAGGCCCGTGTTTGACCCCTGACCAATGTCGGTGTGCGGCGAATAAATGGTGATGACGTCATCTTCGCTGATTTTCAGCCAAGTCGCAAAACTATGCTCGCCTTCGCCTGTTATGCGCGCCTTGGCGTCTTTGGCGGCGTTTCTGTCGGCGATTGAGATGCCGAACAGGCCAGCGCCGACGATGGCGACGCCGCCGATCAGAAAGGCACGGCGCTTTACGCCTTTGCGCTTGAGGGGGGCTTTGGGCGCAGTATCTGCTATGGGGGTATCGGTCATCAGACGGCTCCCTCAACAGCTTGGGCGGCCTGCCCGGTGGCGGCGCGAATGGCCTTGCGAATACGCGGATAGGTGCCGCAGCGGCACAGGTTGGTCATCGCTGCGTCAATTTGCGCATCACTTGGGCGACCGGTTTTTTCGATAAGCGCCACGGCGGCCATGATTTGTCCGGACTGGCAATAACCGCATTGCGGCACTTGCGCTGCAATCCAGGCCTTTTGCACCGCGTGCAGCGTGCCATCGGCGGATTTCAGACCTTCAATCGTGGTAATCGATTTGCCCGCGACGTCGCTGACGGGCACGCTGCACGAACGGGCGGGTTCGCCATCAACATGGACGGTGCACGCCCCGCACGCCGCGACGCCGCACCCAAATTTTGTACCCGTCAGGCCGAGCTCTTCACGGATGACCCACAATAACGGGGTGTCCGGTTCGGCAGACAGCGTGACTGCTTTGCCATTAATTGACGTCTGAATTGCCATGCGAACAAGCTCCCACCCGATATCGCGTTTCATATAGCAACGCTTCTTTCACTTTGCTAGCGGGTAGCCATGAAAACAGGCAGCGCCAATCATGATCGCATCCTTGCCGCCGCGCTTGATTGGGCTGGCGCGCCGATGGCGATTGCGACGGTGGTCGAAACATGGAAGTCTGCACCCTGTCCGACCGGCACGCATATGCTGGTCCATGCCGATGGGCGCTTCGTGGGTTCGGTGTCCGGCGGATGTGTGGAGGCGGACGTTCTGGAACGCGCGCAGATGGTATTGGCTGGCGCGCCAGCGGTGTTGCGGCGATATGGCGTTGCCGACCACGCGGCGTGGGACGTGGGCCTTCCTTGTGGCGGCGATATTCAGGTGCTGGTGCAGCCGGTGTCGGCGGATGGTTTTCCAGAAAGCCTGTTTGCGGACATCGTGCGTGCGCGCAGCAGCGGAGCGACATTATCCGTCATGACGAACCTTGCCACTGGCCGCAGCGTTGCTTCGCAAGACACGCAGGCCGATGGCTTTATCAATGTCTATTATCCGCCCCGCCGCTTGTTGATTGTCGGCGCGGTCGAGATTGCCGCGGCATTATCGGCGATTGCGGTTTCGCAAGGCATCAATGTTACTTTGTGCGACCCGCGTGGGCGATTTTTGACGGCGGATCGTTTCCCCGGTGTCCGCTTGGATGACCGCTGGCCCGACCAAGCGGTAAAGGCCTTCGCGCCCGATAGCCGCAGCGCGATTGTCACCTTGAGCCATGATCCCAAGATCGACGATCCCGCTTTGATTGCAGCGTTAGCTAGCCCCGCGGCTTATGTGGCGGCTTTGGGTTCAGTGCGGTCGCATCAGGCGCGGCTGTCGCGGCTGTCTGCGGCGGGTGTCAGTGCGGAACAATGCGCGCGGATAGAAGGGCCAGCGGGCGTTGCGATAAACGCGATCAGCGCGCCCGAAATCGCGCTCTCGATTGCAGGTGGCATGATCTGCGCGTTCAATATGGGCCTGCGGTGATGGAGGCCAAGCAGGTCGCAATCATTGTCCTGGCTGCTGGTAATGCGCGGCGTTTTGGATCGGATAAGTTGATGGCGGATTTGGATGGCGCGCCGTTAGGCTTGCGGGCCGCGCGCAATTTGGCGGGCATGGACGCCGCAGCGCATTTCGCGGTGTGCCAGCCCAAAGCAGTCATCTCGTCGCTTTATGCCCAGGCTGGTTATGCGGTGGTCGAAAACCCGCATGCAGAACTTGGCCTGTCGGGGTCGCTGCACCTCGCGGTTGCGGCTGCTGCCAAGACGCAGGCGCACGCGCTGTTGATTGCGCTGGCCGATATGCCGTTTATCACGGCCTCTCATATCGACGCGCTGATACAGGCATGCGACGGCGAAATCATTGCGTCATCGGACGGAAACCAACTTATGCCGCCCGCGATATTTCCGCGCGCCACTTGGCCATTTTTGCTGGAGACCAAAGGCGATGCTGGCGCGCGGCAAATCCTTGGGCGCGCCCGCAGTTTGGCCGCGCCAATTGGCAGTTTGCGCGACATAGACACGCCAGATGATTTGGCGGCTTCAAAATCTCTGCCGCTTGGCATAGACCACGATATATGAACCAGCCCTCCGCTCGCCCCGCGATTGAAGCCGCCTTGCGCAACCCCAGCCTCATGGCGGCGGCTGTAGCTTTGACAGAAAACAGGTTGGAGGATGCAGAGCCGATTTTGCGGGCCCATTTGCGTGATGCGCCCACCGATGTGGCGGCGATCCGCATGATGGCCGAACTGGCCGCACGCGTTGGCCGGTTGAAAGATAGTGAGGCTTTGCTGCGCCGCGCATTGGAACTGACCCCTGATTTCGGTGCAGCGCGGGCCAATTTGGCAACGGTGCTGTATAAACAAAATCGCTTTCCAGAGGCGCTGGAAAATCTCAACGCCGTTTTGGCGGAAGGCGGCGACAATCCGGTTCAGCAAAATCTGAAGGCCGCAGCGCTTGGCCGGATTGGCGGCTATGAAGAGGCTATTGCGCTGTATCAGGAGCTGACCGCGCGTTTTCCGGACCATGCCAAATTATGGATGAGCTATGGCCATATGCTCAAGACCGTCGGCAATCAGGATGAAAGCGTTGCCGCCTATCGCCGCGCTCTGGCGGTGGAACCCACTTTGGGTGAAGTGTATTGGAGCCTCGCCAATTTAAAGACGGTAAGCTTCTCTGAGGATGATGTAGCCGCGATGGGCGCGGCTTTGGCGGCGGAAAGCCTTGGCACGGAGGATGCATATCATCTCCATTTTGCACTGGGCAAGGCGATGGAGGAGCGCGCCGATCATGACGCGGCATTCGTCCATTATGCAAAGGCCAATGCGTTGCGCAGTGCCGAGCTGCATTATGATCCGCAAGCGGTGCGCACGCAGGTCGACAAAATCATCGCTTCATGCACGCCCGCATTTTGGCACGCGCGCGCGGGGCAGGGGCATGATGCGCCCGACCCGATTTTCATCATTGGAATGCCGCGCGCGGGTTCAACGTTGATTGAGCAAATCCTTGCCAGCCATTCGATGGTGGAGGGCACGATGGAGTTGCCCGATATTCCGGCGATGGCGCTGCGCGAGGGGCGAGAGGGGCGCGAGGGGCGCGGGTCGGACTGGATTGATGCGACCGTTGCGCTATCCGCCGATGATGCCGAACGGCTGGGCGCGGAGTTTATCGAACGCACGCGTATCCAGCGCAAGACCGATAAGCCGTTCTTCATCGACAAGCTGCCCAACAACTGGAATTATGTCGCGTTCATCCGCCTGATCCTGCCCAATGCGAAAATCATCGACGCGCGGCGACACCCACTTGATTGCTGTTTTTCCAATTACCGGCAGCATTTCGCCAAGGGGCAGGCGTTTAGTTATGACCTTGCCCATATGGGGCAATATTATGCGGATTATGTGCGGATGATGGCGCATTTTGACACGATTACGCCGGGTCATGTCTACCGCGTCATTCACGAAGAACTGCTGGAAAACCCAGAACGCGAAATTCGCGGGCTGTTGGATTTTCTCGGTCTTCCGTTTGAAGATAATTGTCTGAATTTTCATCAGAATACGCGCGCCGTGCGTACCGCGTCGAGCGAGCAAGTGCGCCGCCCCATCAACCGTGACGGCGTGGATCAATGGAAACCCTATGCGGCGCATCTGGAGCCGCTGAAGCGCGCGCTGGGGCCGCTTTGGGAAATCTATCCTGCAACATAACATAGGGTCAGGACCACTTAAATCCACCTTCGCGGTTTGGGGCCATACTGTTCAGTGCAAGGCGGCAAAGCGCAGGACTTAGTGGTTCTAAGTCTAGCTTT
>Ga0208327_1000201_pt1 | contig 15744 bp, 13 predicted proteins | sample LakMenEpi26Jun08_FD_150733 | JGI IMG/M metagenome (GOLD analysis project Ga0208327, IMG submission 150733) | Freshwater microbial communities from Lake Mendota, WI - 26JUN2008 deep hole epilimnion (SPAdes) | ecosystem: Environmental > Aquatic > Freshwater > Lake > Epilimnion/Euphotic zone ...
GATGGCTCTCCCATAGGGTACAAGACCAGCCGGTCTGTTTGTCTGCCGGATGATTGAAATTGCCACTATGAGGTCGGCCTTCCACGACCTGATTTGAGGGCACCCTCCTAAGCACACGTGCGTCAGAGGTTATTGTCAGGTCATCAGCAGTATTTGGTGGCAAGTCGGCCATCAACTTCTGATATCATCCGGCACGCCAGAATTCGTCGAGCCATTTTTTTGACTCAATTACATCGACAGGTTCCTCGGTCTCATTTTCAATCGCCTGCGCGTCATCCACAAACAAAATATCGCAAAGACCATCCGGTCTGACATCCACTTCCAGTTCCCTTCCCTCACTGGCCCAGCGCAATCCAATGCCACCATTTTGTAGAGGCACAATGCTTGGGAAACTGCATCGGCGATTGGCGTAAAAGATCAACTCCAGTGACGTCTTTTGTGAACGGAAATCGTGCGGCATTGCGCCATAGCTGTCCCAGTTCGGCTGAAGGTTCTCAAATCCACGAATTTTATTAACTAGCTGTTGAACTTCTGTTGGGAAATCCCGACCGTCTGAGGTCCATCTGATTTTTGCTTCAGATTTAAGGCCCAAATCAACTGGAGGATATTCGACCGCTTTTTGGTGAGTTGTCTGATTAAACTGCCGAACATTCTTACTTGGGTCGAGATATGCACCGCCTTTGGCCGTCGCCAGCGGAAAATAGCGGTCATCCATTGCAAGATTAGTCATTCTGCTCTCTCCATTTAGAACGCATTTTCGATGTTGTCGTAGCTAAAAAAGCTGCGTTTAAAGCGCTTCGCGCACTGTCCAAAAACTCATTGGCTTTCTGAATAGTGTCTAACGTCGGTCCGCTGCGCGCTGTTAGCTCAAACTTGAAAGCTGCAATGCTTTTAACCGGATCAAACACCGGGGTAATCACGCTGTGAAGTCTGCCAATTGCCTGATGGCTGTCATCGACAATGCGATGTTGTCTGGCTCTTGTGTATGTTTCGTTGATCAAGAACGGAACTTTCATATCCAACGGATCGACAACAAAAGCCTTCCCAATATCAGCGAAGCTGTCGCCAAAGTCTTTGACCGGAATAATGTTAAGATTGGTCACCTCGCATTGGCGAATCTTCAATTCCGGCAAATCGCGTGTCCGGCAATAAGAAACAAGTTTTTCAAACAATTTATTAAATGTATCGCGAGTTGACTCAAAATGAGGATATTCATTCGCATCGTTTTTTACCCAATTGTAACCGAGTCTATCGTTTTGAAGCTGAACTAATCCACCGGTGCTGTTCCTGTAGAAGGCACGGGGCATAGCCATCGGCATAAAAGTTATGCTGGTTTCCAGCATCATATTCTGGTCAAAGCTTTCTACAGCTGTTTCAAGCCTGGAAGCTGTTTCCGTGAGGGGGAAGTCCTCACGTATCTCCCTCCAGAACAGCCCGTAATCAGATAGTTCAAAGCCTTGCACCGCATCAAATGCTACTACAATAGCCTGCTCGACGAGCGGCGGCTCGTTAAATTTGGGATGGACAACAGGGACTACTGGCATGATATTCCACACTTGACTTGATGCTGAACACGCTCTCGCATTTTTGCGACTCGGGCGCAAGTGCTGCGATGGTAAGAGGCAAAAGGCACGCATTAGGCGGAGCAGGGCCTTGATCTATGGTTGCGAGTATTTCTCAGTTCCTCATCCACGTCAGATACTAATACGCTCTCCAAGAGTCAATAAAAATAACCTATATGGATAGTTAAATTTAGGTCACTCCGTTCCCTCAACCTCCCGCACCCCGAAATCGAAACGAATACGCACCCATACGCCCAGTTGCGGTTTGTTGTCGATGCGCGGGGGCTTGACCAAAAATTGCCACGCGGCGAGGCGCAATGCCTTGGCAAGGCCAGTGCCGCGCGGGTTTTCGCCGATGATCTGGCAATTTTCCACACGGTTACGTTCGATCATGCGGCACGCAATATCCGCCGACGCGCCGGGTGGGATGCGTTTGACCGCAGCCAGATAGGGCGCAAGTTCGCTGTCATACGGTTCGCGCAGCCACGCCACCGGATAAAGCTGCGCCCCGCCGGGGCCAAGGCCGGGGCCCATGTTGCCCTTGGCCCCTTGCCCGCTGCCCTTGCTCTCCCCGGACCCACTGCCGCCGCGCGCTGGCAATTTTGACAGGTCCATCGCGTCAAAATCTGATTTGCTGATCTTGATAAAATCCGGCCTCGGCGGGGGCGCTTGGACCGGGTTGACCGGCGGCAGCAGCGGCGGAGGAATGGGCGGCGTGATTGTGCTTTTCTGCTCTTTGGTGACGGGCGTTTGCGTTTCGCTCTTTTCAGCGGAGGACTCAGATTCCGCCTCTGCCTCAAGCGAGAAAGTGCTAAGGCCACGTGAGCCCGCCGCCGGCCCGCCGGAACGCATGCTCAGGCTCAATATCGCAAGGATGATGATGACCTCAAGCAATATAGCGACAGCCAAGCCAATGCTGCGCCGCCGCAGGTCGTCCCGGCTCCAATCTGTCTGTTCTGAATAAGCCATGCGCTGCGCTGCGACCTTTACGGCATCAGCCGTGGCTTGCAATGTAGGATTTGGCCTGTCAGATTGGCGGGCAGTCCGTCATGCCATGCGGCATCGCGGCCCAGACATGGTTAACCCGCCTTGGCTGTGGGCGTTGTTATCAGCCATGTTGGAACATCGTTTAGGTGAGACCATAGTGTGACTTTTCACGAATATCACAGCGGCGTGAACCGTACTTTCAGCCCGTCCTTTGGCTTGGGGATAGGCCAAGCCTGCCAATCGGGGGCATAACCATCGGCAATCTCGACTTTAACGGACGTGAGCAAATGGTGCATGAACAGCTTTGTCTGCATATAGGCAAAGTGAAGGCCAAGGCACATATGCGCGCCGCCGCCAAAGGGCACCCAGGCATATTTATGCCGCGCTTTCACCTTGTCTGGCGTAAAGCGCATGGGGTCGAACGTTTCGGGGTTCTCCCAATATTCGGGCATCATGTGGACATAAGATGGGCTGATGCTGACCGACGTGCCCTTAGGAATATGATAGCCCATAAATTCAAAATCCCGCAGTGCGCGGCGCGGGATCGACGGCACGGGCGCAATCAGCCGCAGCGATTCTTTAAACGCATATTCGGTCAGTTCGAACTTATCGAGGTCGGCAAAGGCGATATCCGATCCGGCAGGCGCAATCGCCAGGCATTCTTCGCGTAATTTTTGCTGCCATTCGGGGTGCTTGGCAAGAAACCAGATCATCGATGTCACCGACGACGTGACCGTGTCATGTGCCGCCATCATCAGGAAGTTCATATGATCAATGAGCTCACCATCGGACATATAAGCGCCGTCTTCACGCTTTGACCGGCAGAATTGGCTGAACATATCTTGCCGGTTTTCATTGCGGCGGCGCTCGGCGATTTGCGGGCCGAAATAATCGATGAGATATTTGCGTCCGGCAACGCCCTTGCCCATCGGCGTAAAGGGCAAAGGCGCGCGAATCGGCGCGACCGATGCTTGCACCATGTCGACAAAGGCCTTGTTAATCTTGTCCGCCTCTGGCCCCAATGGAATGCCTAAGAAACTGCTCGCCGCCACATCAAGCGTCAGTTGCTTGATCGCCGGATAGAATAGCATATCGCCGCGCCAGTCCTTCAACTGCTCGGCAAAAATGCGGTTCATGTCTTGGGTGTACGCACGCATCGGTTCGGGCTTGAACGCGATACCAAGCGCGCGGCGGTCCATGCGGTGATGGTCGAAATCCATCAACATCAATCCGCGCGGGAACAATAGGTTTAGGACTGGGCCCCAGCCTTGCTCCGACGAAAACAGCTTTTCACGGTCAAACAGCAACAGCTCATTTGCCTCTGCACCCACAAGCGAAACCGTCGGGTTGCCAAAGGAGTTGGTGCGAAACACCTTGCCATAGGTTTTGACCATATGCGCGCCATAGCCGGGCGGGTCGCGCAACACGCGGAACGTGGTGCCGATAATCGGCGGACCATTTTCGCCGGGGATGTGCGACAGATCGCCAATCTTTGTGCGTGGCACCCAATGCGGGTTGGCAGCTTCGCTATGGGCAAGGGCCATGGACGTGATTCCTGTTTAATTGCGCGGTTAAGGTTTACTGCCATGGATGTCTATATGGCGCAAGTGGGGCGTGGGGGTGGAGAGTATAGAAGGTTTCGAAGCGCCTAGGCGTAAGGCAGAACAATGACGACGGCTATCAACAACCCGACGGACAAACCTGGGAGGTGGCGGAGACACCTGACGTTGACCGAAGCGCCCCTTCGGCTGAGTAAATAGCGTGAAATTTAAAAATCATTGTAGACCACTGAACCTTTAAAGAATAGTGGACGCCCAAATATAAAATACAACAAATCATAATGGGCGGGCGCTAACCTGTGAACAGCACTTACTACATCGCTTTGCTTTCCGTAGCTTTAGTTTCGGCAACCCTTCTCTGCTTGAATGCGCCGAGAATCTGTAGTTCATTGAATTTAATGGATATCCCTGTCGGTAGAAAAAAACACGGTGTCCCAACCCCTCTCATGGGAGGCGTTGTCCTGCTCGGCGCATTTGTGCCCGTTGCTCTTATCTGCATTGCCGCTTTTGCGTCGGAACGGTGGTTCGGCTCACTGCTAATTTGGCTAGGCTGTGTATCGGCGATGGCATTGGTGGGCCTGGGTGACGATCGACACTCTCTTTCCCCCCGCCTGAGGCTACTGATTTCGTTCGCCGTGTTTGCAGCAGCGGCGGCATTTGACCCCACTTTCAATGTGAGAGTGCTGGATTTTAATATACCTCCGCTGACCCTAGGGTTGGGCACGTGGTGGTTGGCGGTCATCTTCACTGTAATCTGCTGCGTCGGCCTTTTAAATGCAGTTAATATGGCGGATGGAAAGAACGGCCTTGTATTGGGGCTTTCCCTAGGGTGGTTGGCGATACTGGCGACCCGTGCGGTCGGCCCTTTGTTGCCATTAATCGGCCTGTTTGCAGCGGTGCTCATGGTTTTGTTTGTTTTTAACATGAGGGGCAAGCTATTCTTGGGCGACGGCGGAGCTTACGCAATCGCGGCTGCAATCGGTTTACTGGCTATCATGGTCTACAATACACCTGGCACCATCACACTCCGTGCAATAAGTGCTGATGAGCTGATGGTGTTATTTATTATACCCGTAGCTGACTCGTTCAGACTATCGTACAAACGAATTCGCCAAGGACGGTCGCCAATGTCTGCAGATAGGGATCACCTGCACCACCATTTGCAGGACCGATTCGGTTGGCCGGGTGGATTGTTCATAATTTGGGTAATCTCATTGATGCCAGCATTAATAGTATTTGCTATACGGAACAGTTAGGAAGTGATTTTTAGCAACATTCCAGGATGAGAAAAATGTCAGATAGCCCGATGTGATAAGGTAAATGATACAAAATTCATTTATCTTCGGCGTTCGTCGACGGCGCTCTTTAATTTCAATTTACGACCGATTGTTGACAAAGCTTCTATTATATTTGACCATATGAAACGTAGATGTGCATATCTCGATCTGGATAACAGGACAGGTTTGGCCTTTTCATAAATCATTTTTATTTCAGCCGAGCTTTGTTGGACCGAGTATTTGCTTGCCCGCTCCAAGGATTTATGACGATATTTATTAAGCTCAGCGTCGTCTAACAGCGAGAATCGATGAATGACATCGACGATGTCTTCAAGCTCTTCATCACCCGCCAGATCGGAAGTGTAGTGCCCAAGACGATCGAAGAAGAAGCCCGGCGTCGTCGCCGTAGGATTTTCGTCCAGAGCCACCAATGAAGGAACACCTAACGCCGCAGCCTCGATTAGCGTTGTTCCTCCGCCGACATACAGGTCAGCTTTTTCGATAATCTTGTGAATCTTTGAATATGGGACCGTTCCTGCTAGCTTTGCTCTCGAGCCAACATTAAACTCGGCGATCTTCGCCTGCACATGAGCTTCTTCCGGTCCATCGCCATAATGGGTCCAGTAAGCATCCACTCCACGCTCCACCAATTGCTTTATAACTCCCGGCATTTGGTAATTAGATGTTTTAAAACTTACAATCCGGCTAACTGAAACGATTTGTATCGGGTCTTTTTGCTTTCGCCGCCTGCGGGTGGAAGGCGTTGGCAAGTCGACCAACAATGGTGAAACTATCGATACAGTAAAGTCCATGCCTAGCTTAGTTTGATGATATGATCGGCAACCCTCAGTACAAAAAACTGTATTAGTGGGACCTATTTTATTAAGGATCTCGGAGGCAAGACCCGATTTGGGGTTTGCCGCGTCAGAACAATATTCCCATTGTGAAAATACACCGGCTACTAACCGGACGGGCCACGCTGCTTTAACGCATGCATATGCTGCTATTAAAAGCGACAGACGACCTGTCGTAAACACCAGATCAACTTTTGGAGGCAAGGCGGGCGAATGCATCCAAACAGGGTAATGCGTCAGCTTAGAAATAAATGTTACGTCTGCCACATCTTTCAGCAGCGATAAAAGTTCAGGGTCCCAAGACCGTTTGACCACCCATATGCTAACTTTACCGCCCGCCTTTGAATAGGCGCGTGCCATTCGGACAACGTACGTTTCAATTCCGCCGATGGTTAATTGGCCGACTACGAACAAAACATTAGGCAAGCGACTTGCTTGGCGCAGATCAGTGACCCTCTTAGTCATTATATCATGGCTTAATGAAATAGTAACATACCGTATCCACCCGGCCTAAAAACACACGAATGCCCCTCGACAAAAGAAATTCATCTACAGCTTTCCGGCAACCTTCATATGCTAAATAATCGTCGATTACGATTATTCCACCGGACACCACATTGTCATAAAATGCTTCGAGGCAAACTTTGGTCGATTCATACCAGTCTCCATCTAGCCTAAGCAGGGCAATTTTTCCGATAGATTTAGATGCGGGCAACGCCGTATCTTGGAACCAACCAGGGTAAAAATGCACGTGCTTGTCTGGATAACGTGCTTTGTCGACGATTACAGTTGTGCAGTCCTCGATCGTACCATGACCACCTTTACTATTGTAAATGCCATCCAATGAACGAATTTCCCCATCTTGATAGCTCCCAAACTTCTCAGTCTCGGCCAATGCCTTTGCGCCATCTACCGACGGATCCGGCGCACATATGTCGGTGAAAGCATCTAGCAGATGTAGCTCGCGATCTTCGCGACCTGTGATTGTGTTAATATATGCCATCAAGGCGACGGCGCCGCCCTTCCAAACACCACATTCCACAAACGCACCAGGGATATTGCTTATATTACAATATGCTACCTGATCGGCGAGCGATGTCATGCAGGTATGGCTTAGCATCGTATGCCCTTGCACAATCAACTTCGCTCGTTCCAGGTTCATCTTGTCTATATAAATAGGCTCAGCCGGGTATTTCACCTCGAACCCTAGTCTCCAAATTAGGCTCTTTAAGACATTTTTCACTGAAAATCCAATCATCTTATTTAAAAAATACATACGAAATTAATCGTTTCAGCGTGACGCGAGAATCTAAGCAATTGAAGCTGATATAGATTGCTAGCGTTCCAATTACTGAGAGCGCCAAAAATCCGATCGGCTGAATAATATAATTATAATACAATATTATATTGTATACTATGGATATTATTGCAGCAGCAAAAAAGCTTTGTAAGGCATAAATACAGTTGATCGATATTCCTACTCGACTATTTACTATAAGTAAAAGAAAGATTGTGCCAAACCCAATGGTCAACGCACTATTACGCGCTACAAATAATGCCGTGCCGCCAAACATTATGCTAATCAATACATTTACCAATAAAACGGCAAATGTTACCCACACAACTAACTTTTTATGACCAGACGACAAGAGGATCAGGCCTGCTGCACCAAATGCGGAGCTAAAAATTGTTGTGGCCGCGACCCATCCCAGCGGCGACGGTACCAAGGATGCCAATTCGCCGCTGGACAGTTCAGAAATCAAAGATGGCCCGACAATCCACAAGGAGGTCAAGCCCGGTACCGCAATGAGACCAATCGCGCTTATATAATCGCTGCTCAACTTGCGGAAATTTTCGGTATTTCCATTGTTAAATGCTTTAACAACAGCTGGTGCCCACGCCAAATGTATAGCTTGGAATATTAAAACAATCGGTCCATTTGCCAGGTCGGTCGTCGCTGCGAATACGCCCAGCTCCCGCAGGTTATTCCCTGTGTAAAGACTGAGTCGGCTCACATAAGTAGAAAAAGTCCAAAGCCCGGACGCAACCATGCTAGAGGCGCCAAACAAAAACATTACTTTAAGCGTTTCTCGTACCGCCCTTATTTCAACCGAAAGTGCCATCCAAAGTTGGTGAAAAACCTTTGGAAGCGCTAAGGCGACCAAAGAACCAAGAGCTAGCGCCAGTAGAGCATTTTCCCGCCCTGCGGCAGTGTACTTAACGGCCAGCCACACCCCGATCAGACCAAAAACGTAACGACATATGGTCGACCACGAATACGAGTCGGTCCTTTCGCGGGAGTTCAATATATACATCTGACCTTCGTGTATTCCAAATGCGAAACAAAAAATAACTGACGGTACAATAAAATGGGAAGGGATAAGTATTATAGAAAACGTATATAGCAATAATAAAACTAAAGCGGAGAAAACACAGCAAAAAAAACTAACAAAAGAAAAAATAGATATACTCAAATTAATTTTTTGTTCCGACGATCCAGGAATGATCAAATTTGCTGCAAGGCCAACCCATGTAGATCCAAGCAATGCGCAAACTTGCGCCGATGACAACGCAATACTGTAAACACCATATTGCTCGGCACTATAATTTTGAATTATAATAATAGAGCAAAAAAAGTACGCTAATCCAGATATCGCTCTAGCAAAAAAATATTTTAATGACTTAGTTATCACGCATTTTTGCTCATCAAATAATAGATTTTACGCACAGATAAATATAAAAAGTACGGAAGTGGGTAAGATTTTACTCTAGCAAAGACACCGGTTGAGCTTCCTTCATTAGAAAAAACGCTGGCAACAACCTTATTTTTACGGGCTAACACATCCAATGTGTATGCTGCTCGATGTCTAAGCGGAGGATACAACGGATGGGCAATATACGATGGCAAAGGTGCGTTGTTTTTTCCCCAAGCCGTGATGGCAACACCATCTGAAAATGTCGAAAACAAATCTCTAATTTTTTCAATGTCACCATTTACGAAATGTTTTGTACCGTGAAAATAAATTGGTACATTTTGCGCTACTAGGCCACCAAATTTACAAACCCGAAAACATTGAAATAAGCCCCATATATTTTGGCAGCCATATTCTTCCCAATGTTCCATAGTTTGATTGCCAAATACAAAATCAAAATATTCGTCGTCGAACGATAAGCTGGCTAAATTCTCAATACGCGTTGCGACGGACTTTTCGCTACCATAATATTCTTCTGTATCGATGCCCTCATACTCAGCGCCTATTGCATCACAATGATCCTTTATCGGACTCCAAGCGCCACATCCAATTTCAAGAACGCGCTGTCCCGGACGAATCAGTTTCTTGTACCCTTCGGTTATAGGTATTATGCAGCCAGAAAACGGTGCTGGGGGAAGCTCTCTTTTTTGTGTAGAGGAGAATTCAAGATAACCACCACATTCCTCGCCCTTTCGCTTGTTGCAATCGATGCAGTTTATTTGATTGTTGATCATTTTGGCTCCGGTTGGCTGCAAAAGTGCGTGTAAAATATCGAGAATGAATAACTAGTCAGCATAAAGTTTTTGCTTTGTGATGGTTTCCGTGAAATAGTTTTTATAAGGTTTATAAGGTTCACTATTTTGAGCGAATGTTAGCCACACTACGAGTACACCTGTCGCGCCAGTGAGTATTCCAACTCTAAGTAAAAACGCAGTTATTGGCGTTTTATACGCAGTAATCGCAGTACCGCCGACTATTATCGGTAGATACGAAAAGTACATCGCAAGACGGGTCACGGCTGCTGAGGAGAACGGAAGTAACGCGACCAAACCTATTGCCACGATGCTTGATGCCAATAACAATTCAGTATTAAAATTTACAACGCTAAATTTTTTCCGCGTGTATAGGTACCAAGCTGCAGGTATCGCAACTAGCAGCCAGTGAAAAGCTGCAGCGGTTGTCTCAACGACAACTCCTCCTACGCCTTCAATATATCGGTCGTTATAAATCGCAAAATAGCTTAATAGATCTATGCCAAATCCTAAAGTCAGCGCCGCTCCCATAAAGGCCAAGACCCCACGCTTCCACAGAGCAATTTCTAGTGACGCGAGAATAACACCAAACATGATTACCGCACTGATATGAAAAGTCATCGCAAACGCTACCAACGCAATTCGTTGCCAAAGCCGCAGCCGACTCCAATATGCGACGAGTAGAAATATGATCCCCACAGCCGAGCCTTGCCGGATGATACCCATAGGCAGGGCGGGAACATAATAGCAAAAGGCAACTGCGATCGCGCACCAAGGGTAGGGCGTCTTTGCAGCCAAAGCAAACAGTCCGAACAGAAATATGAATGCGGCAGCTAAGTTGACTCCGACAATGCCCCAGCCAAATTCTTCGGAGGCGATGCTGATGCCGGTAAAGCTTGGTTCTGATAGAAGTCTGAGTTCGGTAAGCCCCGAAACCAGATAATTCTGATAGATGATATAGCTGTACCAGTCCGGCCCGACCTCGATCCGGGCACCGCAAAAAATTAGCAGCCCAACGAATGCCGCTAGACGCATGGGCCATTGGAACTGTTGGGGAGCAAAGACACCGAGTCCAACAGTTATCATCATGACAATTAAATATGCAGTCATGCCGCGTGAGACCGTGTTAGGTCGCTCCAAGCAGCAGTAGGCATCATTAAGCTATCCCTGCTTTCCAGCTAATATATGCGATCAACGGCCAAATTTGACCGGAACAATCCTCGGATCCACCTTGATGACGAAGCCATAACTTGCGTGCTTCTGGTAAATTCAAAAAAGGGTCATCTCGTGCGTCCGATGAAGCCAGAATATCTGACGCCCATTCTTTCAGAGGTCCAATTAACCAGCTTCCCATGGGAACGGCAAAACCCTGCTTCGGTCGTGATAATGCTTCGCGACCGACAAAGCTGGCTGCCAGTTCACGAGTTACGGCCTTGCCATGACCGTTTCTTACCAGAAATGACGATGGCAAAGACCATGCAAACTTCAAAAGCTCAGGGTGCAGAAATGGCGCCCGCGATTCAAGGCTCACAGCCATTGACGCCCGATCCACCTTAGTCATTATCGTTTCCGGCAAATAGCAATTGACGTCCGACAACATCATATTGCGAAGGAATGATGAATCAGCTTTATCAGGCGGAATGACGTCCTGATACAGCCGCTCGGGTTTAAAAGCTTCGGCACAAAGAAGCCTGTGTGCCGACGGTTGCGAAATAAGCGAGCCATAAAACTCTGCTTCGGAACGCGAAGTCAGCGACCGGATCGCTTTCTGGATACGGTTTTTGGTTTCTCCATTTGGGGTTTTCCCGCCATACCTCATAACATTGGTTGCCAACGAGGCAAGTCGACCTTCGCCGACAAGTTTAGAAATAGCGGTCGCTGCATTCCGGCCCGGTCGAGGAACTCGACGGATTTTGCTCCACAGTGAAGGCCCCGCGATATGCCGCGTGTATCCCGCAAACAGCTCATCCCCGCCATCTCCTGACAGCGCGACTGTCACATCGTTTCGTATGGCGTTCGCTAAGATATAAGTGACGATTTGTGACTGGTCGGCAAACGGTTCATCATATTTAGCGGCAATATTCTGCGCTGCAGCAAGGCAGTCGGAGAGGCCTACATTTATCGTATGATGCTGCGTTCCCAATTTTTGAGCTATCTCTGCCGCAGCATCAGCTTCGTTAAAACCCTCCCCTTCAACACTTATGGTGTATGTCTTTATTCGTCTCGAAGAGGCCGCCTGTGCCAGCGCCGTAACGCATGTACTGTCGGTCCCACTCGACAGCATTGCACCCAGCGGTACATCGGCAATCATCCGCGATTTCAAAGAGTCCTTCAGTAGCTTACCACTCTCTTCGACCGCGTCCTCGAATGTGCCAAGAAATGGATTGGTCGCCGCCTCCAATGCAATGTCAGACGTGCTCCAATATGAAATTGGATCCGGCGACTTACTGGAATTTAAGTCATTTTGCGAGATTTCGAGCCAGCATGCAGCCGGGAGCTTGCGAACGCCACCAAATATTGACATTGGCGCGGGGATAGCCTGAACGCTCATCAGTGCAGCCAATGCCCGAGGGTTGATGTCAGTTTTGCCGAGATGCAAGGCGTGTGATACGGCCTGTAATTCCGAACCGAACGCGAAAATCCCGTTCTTCATTGCATAACTTAGCGGCTTCTCACCGAAGCGGTCGCGCGCCAACAACAGTGCTCTAGTCTCGCGATCCCAAACTGCGATAGCGAACATTCCGTCAAGCCGACCCAAGCTTTGCGTCACACCAAAGCACGAGAAGAGGGCAAGTAAAACCTCAGTATCGCTTGTGCCCCGCCAGTTCCAGCCACCTGCGCGCGTTTCTATCATTTGCCGTAATTGCAAATAATTGTATATTTCCCCATTGTATGAAACCCTGTAACGTCCGCAAGCAGAAGTCATGGGCTGCGCCCCGCTGGAGGACAGATCTACAATTGCTAAGCGTCGATGAGACAACGCTACACCAGCTTCCCGATCAACCCAAGTGCCGGCGCTGTCTGGCCCTCTATGCACCAGTGACTGGGCCATCCCTTCGACGAGTAGCTCAGGGTCGGCGCGTAACGTCGCAGATTGGGTCCATAATAATCCCGCTATGCCGCACATTTCTAGGACATCCCAATTCGCAACGGAGCAAACTGCATTCTACCCCGTAACTTACCATACTTTGAACCGCTCATTAAACTGCAAAACGAAATTGTCGCTGGTAAAGAATTGCGGGAAATGAATTGGCCGCGAGGCATATGCATCAGCCTCATCGGGCAGCAAAAAAATCTAAACAAATTTGCCCTATACGCCGTGCAACCTCGGGTTCAAGATCGTTAAAGAGCGGTAATCGGATGAGACAGTCGCCATATCGTGTTGCATGGGGTAGTTCCGAAAAGGCATTGGTTTGTGTAAAAAACGCGCTTTGGTGTAGAGGCTGATAATGGAATGCAGGCGATGCGCCTTGTTCTCGTAGATATTGTATAAGCTCGGTCCGGGTCGAAAGAGAATCGACAACCAGATAGTACATATGGGCGTTGTGGTCAGCCCATTGCGGAATATGCGGCGTTGAGACATCTGTGCGGCTTGACAATGGTCTAAGCATCTCGTCGTATACATTCCAGATTATGTGCCGCTTGTCTTGGATGATATTGATGCCTTCCAGTTGCGCATAAAGGAAGGCGGCTATCAATTCCGATGGCAGGAAGGACGAACCAATATCTACCCAGTTATATTTATCTATTTCGCCGCGGAAAAACGCAGACCGGTTTGTACCCTTTTCCCTAATGATTTCGGCTCGCGCGACCAGCTCAGGGTCGTTTACATGCAAAGCCCCACCTTCACCCGAATTAATATTCTTGGTCTCGTGGAAAGAGAATGCGCTTAACGCGCCAAATGTCCCGAGTGGTCTGTTCTTGTATCTGGCTGCAATTCCTTGGGCCGCATCTTCGATAATTTTAAGATTATGCCATTTTGCAATCTCCATAATCCCATCCATATCGACCGCAACGCCAGCGTAATGAACTACACAGATGGCCTTGGTACGCGAAGACACGAGGCTGGCGACATGATTGACGTCCATATTCGGATTATCTGGTCCGCTATCGGCAAAACACAATTTTGCGCCGCGTAAGGCAAAGGCATTCGCTGTGGAAACGAAGGTGTAACTTGGCATGATAACTTCGTCGCCAGGTTCGATACGAGCAAGTATCGCTGCAGCCTCGAGCGCATCGGTGCAAGACGTGGTAAGAAATGATCGGCCTGTTCCAAGCTGTGCCTCGATACTATCCTGACACAATTTTGTATATTTGCCATCGCCGGACAGCTTTCGTTGTTCGATAGCATCTGCGATGTACTGCAGCTCTTTACCGTGTACGTAGGGTCTATTGAATGGAACTTGCACTACAGAATTCCTCGATTATTCTTGAATGGCCCGCTGCCGTCATTTTGTGCGGCTACCCAGTATTCTCGAAACTCGTGTAACATTTCGACCGCACTTTGTCGCGGATTGTTCCGAACAAATTTTGCCGGTGCGCCGGTTACGACTTGCCCGGGGCTGACGTTGCGAGTGACGACCGCACCAGCCCCGACGATCGCTCCTTCGCCAATACAAATATCAGGAAGAATAGTCGCATTGGTTCCGATTGTTGCATAGTTTTCAATGATCACGCGTCCGGCAATTGCAGCGCCCCCCATTACGTGCACTCCCATTCCAATTACGCACTCATGATCTATAACAGAACCAGTATTAATAATTGACCAATTTCCGATTGATACGAATTTCTGGACGGTGGCACGAGGCATTATTTGCAACCCAACCCCAGTTAAAACCGTATCATCCACCCAAGCTGTCTCATGTATTATTGAAAGAGGATTGAGTCCAATTTCCTGCAATAACATTGACGTTTGTGTTCGCGCAAAGCCAGCGTAATTACCAATGCAAACAACGAAATCAGACAAGTAAGCGCAACTTTCAGCAGCAGTTTTAAAGCTCTGAACGAACCGGACATCGGTAGTAAAAAAAGATTGTTCAATTATTGGATCAAAAATGGTCTGAACCGAACCGAGACTAAGGTCGCCAATCATGCTTTCTATCATGCGCGCCTGTGAACCGCCGCCCCATAGCATGATACCGGTTTTGCAGGGTACACCCATCATTTTACGGCAACCAAACGTTTTAAGTATCCGCCGTAATCGCTGCTACCATGTCCTTGCATAGCTTCCAGCAAGTCAGAGCGATCTATCCATCCTGCGTTAAAAGCAATTTCTTCGAGGCATGCAATTTTCAGATCTTGTTGAGATTCGATGACACGAACAAATTGGCTTGCATCTGCAAGACTTTCATGTGTTCCAGAGTCGAACCAAGCGTAGCCTCGTCCCAACACCTCTACATTCAGTTTGCCAATTTCTAGATATACCCGATTGACTGAGGTAATTTCTAGTTCACCTCGCGCGGAGGGCTGTATACTTTTCGCTATTTCAACAACGTCGTTATCATAAAAATATAGGCCCGTGACGGCAATATTTGATTTGGGATTTTTCGGTTTTTCTTCAATTGATAACGCCTTGTAATCGCGATCAATTTCGATGACGCCAAACCGGTCAGGGTCAGCAACATACGCGCCAAAAACGGTCGCCCCGCTTTCGTGTGCCGCAGCTTTTGCAAGAATTGATGCAAAACCGTGCCCGTAAAAGATATTGTCGCCTAAAACCAGCGTGACCGCACTGTCTCCTATAAATTCCGAACCAATTAAAAATGCCTGAGCTATACCGTCCGGAGAAGGCTGGGTGGCGTAACTAATCGAAATCCCAAACCGTGACCCATCCCCTAGCAGCCGAATGAACATTTTCTGCTCATGCGGCGTGGTTATAATCAATACATCACGAATACCGGCAAGCATCAAACTCGACAACGGATAGTAGATCATTGGCTTATCAAATACAGGTAACAATTGTTTCGATACCGCTTTGGTTAGCGGAAAGAGGCGGGTCCC
>Ga0208327_1000205_pt1 | contig 15580 bp, 15 predicted proteins | sample LakMenEpi26Jun08_FD_150733 | JGI IMG/M metagenome (GOLD analysis project Ga0208327, IMG submission 150733) | Freshwater microbial communities from Lake Mendota, WI - 26JUN2008 deep hole epilimnion (SPAdes) | ecosystem: Environmental > Aquatic > Freshwater > Lake > Epilimnion/Euphotic zone ...
ACATTTTATCAATTTAACCCTGGGGTTAATGTGTTGGGTTTCACTGCGTTTTACCCAACCTACAATTTTAACAATTTTTAGGTTTTGGGAAAAGATACAAAATAAAAATGTTTGGGTTAATTTTCAGTTAAATTGACACTGATAAGCGTTGCTAAACCCGTACAATTAACAACCGACAACAAACAATTAACGAAAAATGCTGGATATTAAACAAATTAGAGAAAACCCCCAATTGATACAAGAGAAGTTGAATACTCGTAGTGGTAAATACGAGATTCAGCCTATATTAGATTTGAGTCAAGAACAACGGGAACTGGAAGTCAAACGCAATGAATTGCAAGCCCGGAGTAATGAAATTGGCAAATTAGTGGGTCAAAAGGTAAAATCTGGTATTAGTCCTCAAAATCCAGAAATACAAGCCTTAAAGGATGAAGGAAACGCCATTAAGACTACATTAAATGAGTTAGAACCCCAGGAAAAAGAGTTAAAAGCCCAAATTCACGAATTATTGTTAAAACTCCCGAATTTACCCAGTGATTTTACACCCATTGGTAAAAGTGAAGATGATAACCAAGAGGTGAGAATATGGGGAGATGAATATAAACCCGAAAATCCGCATATTATACCACATTGGGAAATTGGGGAAAAGTTAGGGATTTTGAACTTTGAAAGAGCGGTAAAAATTGCCCAAAGTCGGTTTGTGAGTCTTATCGGTGCGGGTGCGGCTTTAGAAAGAGCGTTAATTCAGTTTATGCTTTCTCAACATATTGAAAATGGCTATATTGAAGTTAGTCCTCCGTTGTTAGTAAATACTGATTCTTTAACGGGAACTGGACAATTACCGAAGTTTGCGGAAGAGAGTTTTAAATGTGCAGAGGATGATTTATGGTTAATTCCTACTGCGGAAGTGCCGGTTACTAATTTGTATCGGGGGGACATTATTAACGCAGAAGAATTACCAATTTATCATACAGCATATACGCCATGTTTTCGGCGGGAAGCGGGAAGTTATGGACGGGATATGCGGGGTTTAATTCGGTTACATCAATTCAATAAAGTCGAGTTGGTGAAGTTAGTAAAACCGGAAGATTCTTTTGAGGAATTAGAGAAGTTATTAGGAAATGCTGAGAGTATTTTACAGGCTTTAAAATTGCCTTATCGAGTGATTAATTTATGTACTGCTGATTTAGGTTTTTCGTCCACAAAAACTTATGATTTAGAGGTATGGTTGCCATCTTCTGGGAAATATCGAGAGATTTCTAGTTGTTCTAATTGTGTTGATTTTCAAGCCAGAAGGGCGGATATTCGGTTTAAGGAAGGGGGGAAGAAAGGGACGCAATTTGTACATACTTTAAATGGTTCTGGTTTAGCTGTGGGTAGGACTATGGCGGCCATTTTGGAGAATTATCAGCAACCAGACGGGACGATTAAAGTACCGGAGGTGTTGCAGGTTTATTTGGGTCGGGAGGTTTTGTGATTTAGGTTTTGTCAGTCGTATTAGCTTGGGAATATGAAATTAATTTCATATTCCCATTATTTATTTCTACTTATAGACATTCCGTTAACTAAATGTTACAGTTTGTATGTGCATTAAGTGTGTTTGTTTATCACAGACATTTTTAAAGAGGTTGAATCAATGAATCAGGTAGTCATAAAAATTTTGAAAGAGGGAGACCAAGTTCTGAATGTTGGATTTAGAGATGGGGGGATGTATGTAGTTGTTCGGCAACCTAATGAAGAAGTCTTGGTCTACTCAATTGCACAGGATGAAAATGGGCAACCAAGACTTTCTACAGAAACTCTAATTCAAATTACACATGGTGAGGGGGAAGTGGAAGCATTGGTGACTGACAAGAATGGCAATCAAATTTTTTCTTTAACTGCTTAATGAGGTGAATTGTGGGTAAAAAGTCTCTCAAAATCAAAGTTGATGGTCTGTCGGATGAAAACTACATAGAAGTTGCTAGCCAAGCAGCAAAAGCAATTAAAACTGCTGCGCCCGATAGCAAAGTTTCTATTTTAGGTGCAGACCCAGAAACATTTGAGGAGAAAAATCAAAAACACATAAAGGACAAATAAAATAGCAGGTCAAAGAAGACCCAGCGAGCATATCAAAGTACAGAAAGAAGTCAAGCAACGAGACAGAAAGGAATGTGAGATATGCGGTTGCTTTTCTGAGAACGCGCATGGACATCATGTCATTCCTTATAAAGATGATGGACCGGCAGATATCAATAATATGATGACACTTTGTCCAGAGTGTCACAGAGGATATCACAGCGGAAAAATAAAAGTTGATATTTGGCGTTTTTAACTGATAATTCAAAAATTTGCTGATTGGCTTGTCTAATGTATATACAGTGCGATAGCGAAGCGCTCCGCAGGAATCGCTCATTTCATGAGGTGCGTTAATGAAATGTAACGCACCGTTTTTTATTAATATTTAACTGTCTGAATCAGGATAACCAGGATTAAAGGATTAAAGGATTAACAGGATAATATTTGATTTTTATATTCTGGGATATTAAAATTATCGCAATTTCTGAAGATGTAGATGAATATAAAAAAAACATCCTGTACATCCTCAAATCCTGGACATCCTGATTCAGACAAAATGCAATTTCTGAAAATATAGATGAATATTAAAAAAACATCCTGTACATCCTCAAATCCTGGACATCCTGATTCAGACAAAATACAATTTCTGAAAATATAGATGAATATTAAAAAACCATCCTGTACATCCTCAAATCCTGGACATCCTGATTCTGACAAAATGCAATTTCTGAAAATGTAGATAAATATTAAAAAACATCCTGTACATCCTGATTCAGACAAAAAAGATTAACAAGATACAGTATAGTAAATTTAGCAAAGTAATCACACTTTAATAATATGACCAAAACAATATACATAGAAAATTGTAAACACATTGCTAACCCTTTAGGGTATAGTGTTTTCACTAGGGACATAGTAAAGCCATATCCTAGATGTTTATGAGCTTCTGAGTAGTGTAATTAGACTTAGGACTTACGCAGGAGTCACTGAATAACGAACCACAGAGGCACAGAGAACACAGAGGATAAGAGTTTGAGGAATATTTTGCGTAAGTCCTGAGACTATTGAGAAGCGAAATCCTCTAATTATTCCTTATTTTTTCCACAAGAAGAAAGTTTAAATGAGTGAAGTGTTTACTTGATACTAGAGAGGTAATAAATCATGACACTAGCATGGAATGAGTTGGTATTTCAATCGCCATACTTAGCTGTGGTAAAGGCAAAGCAATTACTACAAGAGGGAAAAATAACAGAAGTTGATCAAATTTTAGAGAATTTAGTAGAGTCAATGGGACGATCAGAAAAAAGGGCGGTGAGTAGTCAATTAACTGGATTAATGCTACATATAATTAAATGGAAATGTCAACCTGAAAAACGTAGTGCTAGTTGGGTTATTTCTATTCGGTCAGCAAGACGAGAAATTGCCGATAGTCAGGAGGAAATGCCAAGTCTCAATCAAGAGTTTTTAGAGTCAATTTGGGATAAATGTTTTGCATCTGCGAAACAGGATGCTAGAGATGAAATGGGTAAAAAACCAGAAATTATTGCTTTAAGTTGGGATGAAGTTTTTGAAGAAATCTATACACTTTGGGAGGATGAAAATATTTGAAAATTAACCTAAAATATGGAGACTTTAATAATCATGAAATTACTATTTACGACTTTGCAGGAGACAAATTCATATCACACAAATCAGCCAACTTACAAATATCACAACCAGGAGAACGAGCTTTACACACAGCCCGACCATGATAAATTAATCTAATTGACCAATTCTCCCAATCTGGTTGGGGTAATAACTGCATTAAATCTTTCTCAATTCCCACAGGTTCAGTATTTTTCGTCAACCCCAAACGCTGACTTAATCGCTTCACGTGAGTATCTACAGTCACTCCAGCATTGATACCATAAGCATGGGCTAAAACCACATTTGCAGTTTTCCGGGCTACTCCTGGAAGTTTTAATAACTCTTCCATTTTGTTGGGAACAACAGCATTAAAATCCTGAACAATCATTCGACAAGCACCTTGAATATTCTTGGCTTTATTGCGATAAAAACCCGTCGAACGCACCAATTCTTCTAATTCTGTTAAATCTGCATTTGCTAAACTTTCCGCATCAGGAAATCGCTTAAATAATCCTGGTGTTACTTTATTTACCCTTTCATCTGTACATTGAGCGGAAAGAATAGTTGCTACTAATAATTGTACAGGAGTCGCATAATCTAAAGAGCAAGTTGCATCTGGATAAAGATCCTGGATACGGGAAAGAATTGCTAAAGCTCGTTGTTTTTTAGTTAATGATTTAGGGGTCAATCAATTTTCTCTTATTAATGGTCAGTTGTCAATTGTCAATAGTTTTTTGAATTTGTTTCTCTATTTCCTCATTGACAACTGATGTTTTTTGGCAAGTAATTTACTGTAACAATTTCTGTACCCATTCTAGCTGAGATGTTAATTGGCTTGTTTCTTTGACAATTAGGAAAATACCTAATCCTAAAAGTAATACTAAACCAGTTTGCATCACACCTTCTTGAATCTTATTAGGTAAAGGTTTACCAAATAATCCTTCAATTAGTAAAAAGGCTAATTGTCCACCATCTAAAGCGGGAAGAGGCAAAATATTAATAATTGCCAAGTTAATACTAATAATAGCCGCAAAAGAAAATAAATTAGTGCTATCACTAGCAGCTAATTGTGCGCCAATTTGGACAATTTTCACGGGTCCTGAAACTTGTCCTACAGTTTTTCCAAAATTAGTAATTAACTGTCCAAAACCTTGAAATGTACCGACAACTAACTCTTCAAAGCGATTAGCTGCAACTTTGAGAATCTCGATAATATTTTGGGGACGGCGATAAATTGCTTTACCATTTGGGACTAATTCAACTCCTACGACACCTTTACCATCAGCACCGGGTTTAGGTGTGAGTTTTAGGTTAGTTTGTTGGGTTTCGTGTTGAATTTTCAGGTCAATTTCTTGATTAGGATGGGTTTGGATTTCCTTTGTCAATAATGTTGTTGCATCCTTACCTAAAGGAACTTCTTGGCCATTTATAGCTAGAATGATATCTCCTTCACGAATACCTGCTTGGTAAGCAACAGATTGTTCATTTACAGGCTTGACAAGTACACCTGGTTGATACTGAAATTCTTGAGGTATACCAACAATTCCCAATTGTAAAGCCAACATTAAATAAGCGAAAATTAAATTGGCGATGACACCGGCACTAATGACAATGGCGCGGTCTAAAACTGGGCGATTACGCAGCAAATTCGGGTCATTGGGGGGAATTTCGCTATCTGGATCATCATCGGGAAAGCCGACAAAGCCACCCAAGGGGAAGGCGCGGATAGTGTATTCTGTTTCTGATCCTTGGTATTTTAAAAGGATCGGACCAAAACCCAAGGAGAAGCGGTTAGCATAAATGCCTTGAGAACGGGCGGCTATGAAATGTCCTAACTCGTGTACTAAGATCAAAATAGCTAAGACGGCGATCGCTGCTAAAACTGACATAGAGCAAATTAATCAAAATATTCGGATATATATTTTTATTGTAGTTTGGAAATGGTCTGAGGGACTGAATTTACCATGTTGGTTTTCTAGAATTTATATCCTCTCGATAGCCAATATTGCCAATCTGCTAATGCTTCTTGAGTTTCTTCGTCTGCATCTGTCGCTTCAATTTCTGATAACTTGGCAGAATGAATATCATCTTCTTTTCCAGTTAAATAAGCTACATCTACATACATATCTTTTAGACAATCATCTTCTCCTGACATTCCCAACACTTCTACAGGTTTTTCCTCTATTACCCCTGTTTTCCGGTTTTTCTTCTTCCATTTGCCCATAAAGGGAACATTTAGGCAGTCATCAAGATAATAATACCAACCCATTGCCCGTTCTTCTTTATCTTCTGCATCTGCAAGAATTTCTGTGTTAATGCGGGTTTCTCGAATTTCATCAATTGTCATAGCCAGAATATTGATATTTTAATTAAACGCCGCTTATTATCTCATAATTTACAATTTATGTCAATTTTATTTCTGTGGATATTTCTAACCAAGTCCGAAAGGCGCGAATCATCGGAATTTCGCCAATTTCCAGGCTTTGAGCGAGAAAACGGGGAATTTCTGTATTTAGGGGTAAATTAGCAAAAGTTGGAGAAACGTCACAGGGAATATAAACACCATGACTGAGTTGATAAATCTGCATAATTGGATGATCATAACGCCAAACTTCGGGAACACCTAAAGCCAAATAAATCGGTAATCTATCAAGAGAAGCGCTAGTATAATCAACTTCTATAATTAAATCTGGTGGAGGATCTTGAGTCAAATCTAGAGTTTGTTTATTTCGCATTATCGGTTCATTTTGGATGTAAAAACTAGAATCTGGTTCTACACCTTTGGCTAAATCTTGACGTTTACAAGTCACTGAGCCTGTACTTTTAATATTAAGATTAAGTTCCTCTGCTAAATTATCAATGAGCTTTTCTATCAGTCTTTTATTATGTTCATGAGGCATTAAAGGAGTCATAATTTCTAGTGTTCCCTGGTTGTAGGCTAGACGGGTAGCGCGATGATTGCCCATTTCTGTTAAAATGGTTTCAAAAGTGTGCCAAGAAATATTAGCGAGTATAGCGCGGTGGGAGTGAACTGGTGCGATGCTTAGCATGAGAATTCACCTCGTATTTTTTATTAGTATATCATGAAACTCTTGTGGTGCGGGCATCTTGCCCGCTAGATATGTAGCGGATATCTGATGATTATAGATTATCTTCTAATAAAATAGTATTGAGTAAATTTAATTCACTAGATATCATAAAATAGCGATCGCTAAAAGTAGTTTCCAATTGATCAAAAACTTTTCTACCTGCTACAGCAACCCAAGGAATACCATCATATTTAGCTATTACAGGCATTACTAAACCTTGTGGTGTTAAAGTTTTTCCTAGAGATTTCTGCCATGATTCTGGGTCTTCTAGTCTCTGTTTTGGAGTATCTAGTTCTTGTTTGTGCCAAAAATGGGGATAGTCTAAAGGAATACTCACAATAATATTTTCTGTTTGTAAATTTTGCAATGTTGAATATTCTTGAGTTAATGCTTCTTTTTCTTGCTTTAAAATTATATATAGTTCTCGCGCTGGACGTTTAAGTTTAGGAGGAAAATCAGATTTTTCATTACAAATAACCCAGAGTTTGCTTAAAAGTTCATCAATTTTTCTGCCAGTATTTTTACGCCATCCTTCAAAAGTGAATGTTTCCCCTATTTTTCTTTTTCCCCAATCTTCTATCCAGAAAGTACCAATACAAGTTAAATTTTCAGGAATGATTAAATCTGTATTTTCTAAAGATGGTAATAACTGACTAGAATTTTTAGAAACCACTTGGACAAATGCTTCTAAAGTGTGATACTCAATATAAGATCTAGTATTTCTATCTGGTGCACGACCTTCTAATTTAAAATTAGCAAATATTTCTTCTATTAACTGCTGAGTTCTTTTGACTGTACCTTTATGATCATCCGAGTGATCATCATAAATAAAAACTCGTGCTTCTTGTAAAAAACTCTGCAGATCATCAGACATTAAATGCAATAATTCTTCATCTCCAATAGAACCAACTGGAACAAATGCAATCTTTTGTTTTTTCAAGCCAGCATCACCTTTAATGCGGGTGTAAATGGTAGAACGTAACATCATTAATAAGGTTAATAAATCACTAGATTGACGTAACCAACGTCTAGTAAAATCTCTTTTTTTATCCTCAGTATTATCTTCAATATCATCTTTAATAATACAATCATTAATCAACATTACCAAACGTCTATTTTTATTATCTCCAGAAACTTGTAATCCTGTTTCTGAATCTGTGTACATTCCTCTACCACGATAAATAAGTTGTGCAACTTCCATTAAAGCAGATTCAATATTAAATCGGGGAATTGTGGCAATTATCCAGTCAGTTTTCGGAAAAGAAACACCTCTAGCACCGGAAGAAGTCATTAAGAAAACTCGTTTTTTATCTCGTGTATTTTCTTTGACTAATTCTAATCGTTCATGAGGAAGTATACTGTGATCTAAAATTGCTACATCTTCACTTTTACAAAGAGCATCTTTTCCTTCTATTAACCTACTTCTTAATTGTCTGAGAAATGCTTTATCTTGAGCAAAGAAAATCAATTGTTCTGCTCCTTCTTTTAACCCATTTGCAATTTCTTTATAAGCATTATTTAAATTTTCTGCATCTAATTTTCCTCGAATTGCTTGCCGAATAGTTTGTTTTCTACCATCTTTTGCTAATCCAGGTGTAACTTTTGCTAATTGCATACTATATTCGATTGTAAGTTGAGAAGCTGGATAACTATTAGTCATAATATGTACAGTTGGATATTTTCTAAGTCCAACTTTCACATTAGTTCCTGTCATTCTAAAAGGTTCATTACCTCTACTTTTACTTAATAAAACTTTATCAGGAGCTTTATTATGACTTAGATAATTATTTAAAATTACTTCATTACTCAAAGAAGCATCAGCCATAATTAAGATAACTTTAAAGGGTGATTTTCCCTGAAAATATTCAATAAATTGTTTATGTAACCATTCTTCTAACTTATGCACAAATAACGCTCCTGCACCATCACCTGTTACCTCATCAACCATGACAATAATAGTAGGAATACGCTGAGAAAAGTCCGAACGTTCTCTTATTCCTGGTTTGCTATCAGCTTTACTTTTAAATAACTCTTCCAGAGCATTAATTGTGGTTTTATTATCAAGAGAACGATAACCTTGAGTAGCAGCAGTGATGACTAATTGATTAATTTTCGGGTTAACTTCCAGTAATTTTCTAGCGGAAGTTGCAAGGGTTTTTAAAACTCCTGGACGATGGATTGATTCTATTTTATAATCTCGTTCGTTAAGAGCATTTTTAGCTTTAGTAGCAGATACAATTTTAGCATCAATTTCATGTTCTTGTGCAGGGCTAATAAAGATGGTTTTACCATCAGGAAGATTGAGATTTTCAACCCCATCAAAAACTACAGCACTATCAATAAAACGTTTTGAATTATACTTTTCTTTGTACCATTTAGGAGCTAAATTAATCAAATTTGCATTTGTTGTTAGAGTCGCAATACCGCTATAATTTCCGTTTTTTCTAGCTAATTTATCAGTCACATCTCGATTAATGACAACTCGTGGACTGATATATAAAAACATAAAACCTTCAGATTGTTTTTCAAGAAACTTCACCACCGCAGTAGTTTTACCAATTCCCGGATTTCCTTCTAAAGCAATAACATTAATTTTTCCGGTTTGAGCAGATTTTAAACTTGCTATAACTGCTGATTCATGAACTTTTCTTAATTGAATTCTTTCTGTTTGTGGAAGTTCTTTGATAAAATGATCTTGAGGATTACCATTAAAAAATTTATGTAAAGCTTCTGTTTCTTCAACTGCTAAAATTATATTTTCTCTAGAAACTTCTTGATTAGAATTGTAAAATTCCTCTATATTTTCCTCAAATCTATAGCTAATATTTGTTTCTAAATTAGGTTCAGGAATAAGTTGCTTTGCTTGTTTACTAAAATCACCAGGAAGTGATTGTACTAATCTCTTAAATACAGCAAGAATTTCTTTATTAAGATAATCAGGTATATTATCTTCTGGTTTAGAAAACTTGCGATATGCTTCACCTAAAGATTTCATTAATTCAATTCTAGTATCTGGTTGATCATTAAAATTAGCAGCGATACTTTCACATCCATTTGATGTTATAGCTATTGCGCGAGCAATACAAGCACCTTCTAATTTTCCTTTGGTTTTTAATAAGTGAATCAATCGTTCAGTATAAGAGGATGCTTGACAAAGTTTGTACAAAGGTTTATCAGAACCACTAAAAGGTAATAAATGATTTTTAATTTTTTCAGAAATAGAAAATTCCTCACCTTCTACCTCCGCGCAAACCCTAGAAAAAACTCCTCTGGAATCAATATAACGAGCATAACGACTCACTTCTTCTCTGTGAGCATTTTCATGGCTAAAATCGGCTAATTTACTGGGTACATTATAAGAAAATTCAAAACAGAAAATAAAATGATCACGTTTTTTAGTAGTTGAATTTTCATCAGGTGATAACCATAACAAAAAATCGGCTCTTGCTGGTTTTCCCTTTTCAACTAATCCTAAATCTGGATTTCCGGTTAAGTTAAAAGCCTGTTTAAATTCTTGAGCAGTTTTTTCCGGTTCTATATCAGGTTTTTGTACTTCTCCTGGAAAGACTAATGGACACCAAATAGCTTCTAATTTTAATTTAGAAACTGGAGTTTGCTTGAGACATTCCCGCATAGTTGTCCAACCTAACCCATAACCTAAAACTAACAAATGACGTACCATACTTTCTACCCATGCTTGGGAATTTTCATCTTTTGTTAATTTCAGACTCTTGATTAAATGATTTTTAATAGCAGCATTTTTAAAATTTTGCCAATGTTGGACAATAGGATGATTATTAATAAGTAGTTTTTCATGAATCAATTTTTGTAAAACACCTCGTTTTACAGCAATTTCAAATACTTGTCCCCACAAAGATGCTTGATCTAAAAATGATATTTGCATTTGTTTAACTTCCTTGATTAATAACAAATATGATACAATAAATCGGTTATCTGGATTATTTTCTGCGGTGAAGAACTTGAGAAACATGAGTTAGTAAAGCTGGATAACTCAGATATACTTTACCACCGCGACGACTATGTAAAATTCGCACATCTCCCGCAGCTTCCACGGTTTTAGGAGATATCCAAGGAAAGGGATCTAAAACCGGGAGAAATTGTCCGTTTTGTACTCCTTTTTCTGCTTCAATAAAATGCAAACCACGCAACACAGAAATTAAACAAGGATGAATATTAGATGTATTTGGTTCAGGAACAGTTAAATTTTGACGTGCGCGTTCACTCCAATTGAAATCACTCACACGCTGATCTGACATTAGGAAATATACACAAAACCTCGATTGTGGCCGCTGTTCTCCTGGAATTGAATATAGCGTTGCAAAAGTATAAACTGGAATTAGTCGACGAGTTGATATTTTTTCTACGGAACTCAAGAAATTAGTATAATCTCCTGCTTGTAAAATCTCAAATCCAGCTTGATTTTTTTCCCGTTTATAAAGTCTCGTTGCGGGGAAAACATCACGTAATAAGGTGTAAATAGTTAAATCAGGAAAAGTCTGAGAAATATCTTCTAAAAACTCTTTTGGTGTTAATCCAGCATTGTAATCTGCAACACGGTTAAATCTTCGGCTACCATAAGCATGAGAAAGTAAAATAATATGCTCACATCCTTGATTTTCAAGATAACGAATTTCTTCTTGAACTAATCTTTGTTTTCGGAGGTTTTCAGGAGTATCAACAATATCAGATTGTGTCCTTTCTGCTTTGATATGATAACCGGAAAATGGCTGATTTACCGCAGTAGCAATATAACTTTGAGTCAGAAAAAGATAACTTTTTTCATCTGTATTTATAGACTCATCACAGGGACGAGTCGAATAGGAAATTAAACCAATTTTCGGAACTGTTGGCGGTTTTGGTGTACTGGTAACGATAGGAAATGCACTCAATAAAGCATTAAAAATATTCTTTTTTACATATTGGATATTTTTGTTTTCTTTATCTAGGTTTTTAAGAACAATTCCCTGCATTCTAATATTAGTATCTTCTGCTAATATCGCTTCTAAAGTTTGCGCGGCTGCATAAACATAATCACCATCTTTATCATCACTTTCTTTTCCTTGTTCTTCCAACCTCAACATTAAAGTTGTAAAATCATCATTGACTTCTTGTTTTAATTGGTTAATAATATGCCATAAACAACAATAAACTAATACTTCAAAATTTTTAAACCATGCCACCGTTTCTCTTCCAGGATTTTCCGAACCAACAAGTAAATTTTGAGATGCTCCTGTTGTTAACCGTGACCATTCAAAAATATCACGTTTTACACAGATAAATTGTTGAGAAGATTCACTTTGAACTTGAGAAATTATTTTTTCACTTTTGGTATTAATAACATCAATTAAACTTGAAGCAATCGTTTTCATTGTCTTAGCACATTTTTGCAACTTAACTATAAGTTGTTTAACAGCATTCTTACCACCATTTTTTAGATCTTTGAGAAGTTGCTGTACTGAACTTGAGAAATTTCTCACAGTTACAGATTCCATTATTTCAGAGGGAACAACAACTGCTAAAAATATCAACTGAGATAAAGAGCGAGTAACTGCTATTGGATCAAAAAATGAATCTTCATTATCTAGTTCTAATTCTTTCTCAATTGTATCAAGTCTTGCTTCAAAAGCAAATTTACCTGCTGTTGGGTTTTTTCCATTAATCCGAAAATGATAACTAACTTCTCGCACAACTCCAAAGCTAGTTTTTTCTTGATTTATTGTCTTATCTTCAAAGATTTGAGCTTCAGATTCTGGCCAAACTGGTAGACAGAAATATAAATTTGCTGTTTGCAAAGATTCTGATAAGTTAAACTGACCACCAATACCAAAATTAGCTGATAAATCAACCTCAAAAATATGTTCTTTTGCAGCATCATAAAAAGTCTTAACCCGCTGAACATATCTTCTAAGAAGTTCGTGTTTATTCAGGCTAAATTTGGAAATTGCTTCCATAATCCGCAAGGTAATTAACAATCTTACCCGCGCTAATGCTTGATCATCTAGGAATGTTAAAAACCGATTTAACTGACTTTCTAATCTAGTGTTTTCTGCTTCCAAAGCATCAAGAGATATTTCAATATCATCTGCTTCTAATCCCTGATTTTCTAAATGTTCTTTAACTGCACTTGACATCCGTGTAAAGTAATTATCAGCATCTATTGTTTCTGATGCAGAAATTACTTTAGCTATGGGTTTATTTTCAGGATTATCCTGATTATCTTGATTAGGAAATGCTATAGGAAAAAGAGTCGCATTATGAACTTTATTTTGGAAAAAAGCACCAGTTTCTTGTGCTAATTCCTAAAACCATAACCGGAAGTTGGTAAATCTTGAACAAAACCCCCACCTTCTGGATCAAAAGCCGTTTTAAAATCCTTATTTCCAAAGAATCTTCTCATAACTGCTGACGTACATATCCTGAGACGATTTTTGTCAGCATCAAAAGCAAATGCTGGTCTATAATCAGGGTGTAGTTTATCAGTAGTTCCACTATTGTTTTTAGGAGGAATTGCTTTAGTCAGCAACTCGACAAGGGTAACTAAATCAATACAAGGTTTTGGTGAACGCGCCTCAATTTTAGCGCCACCATTGTTTTCTGGAGACATAATTTGTTTGTTCCTTTACACCAGTTTTTTAACTGCTTCACCTGTTCAAGTTGTATATTTTGAACAAATGGAATCTTTCCCTTAAGCTACTTGATTATACACTACTTGTCAATAACAAGGATATAAAAGTAAATAATTCACTGATGTAAGTTTACTTATGAGTAAATGATGTATTTAGGATTAGATGTTAATTATACCACTGGTTGAGTAGTTGGGAGCGAACTACTTGCGCGATCGCATACCATCTAATTTTACAATTGTGATATTATGATCATAAAACCATTGTATTCAACCTGGAGAGCCAGATGCCAAAAGCCAAAAATATACAACCAGAACCAGAAATTACTGATGGGCAAAAAGTAGCCGCAGAAATGCAAATTCGGGAGAAACAGAAAGTAGTTGACTATGACACCAAAGAATATCCAGTGGAAGTGCTTGTAAAGAAATATACAGAAGGATTAGAAGATGACACCAGTGAGTTGTATATACCAGACTATCAGCGACACATGATTTGGGAAGAAGCTCGACAGTCAGAGTTTATTGAATCTATTATGCTAGAACTCCCAATTCCATATATTTTTGTTGCTGATTTGCGACCGAAAGATTATGATATTGATGAATTAGCTCGGCTAGAAATTGTTGATGGTACTCAACGTATTCGTACTTTACACAGATTTATTAATAATGAGCTAAAGCTATCTGGACTAGAAAAATTGACACAGCTCAATAACTTCAGATTCAAAGATTTACCCCTTCCGAGACAAAGACGCTTCAATCGAGCTAATCTTCGCATGATTGTATTGACTGATAAAGCCGACGAAGAAACACGGAGAGATTTATTTAAACGCATCAATACAGGTAGTGTGCCATTAAATGACATGGAGATACGTAGAGGTGTATCCGATAGTCCGTTTATTAAAATTATTGAAGAATTAGCTAAATATCCTAAATTCGATCAACTATGCCCATTATCAGATGCTGCTAAACTTAAACGAGAACGAGAGGAATTTGTATTACGTTTTTTTGCATATCTAAATAATTATCAGAATTTTGGTCATCGAGTTGATCTGTTTCTGAATGAATATCTGGAAGGACATAAGAACAATATAATAGACAAAGAGGATATGAAAAATGAATTTTATAGAATGTTAGATTTTGTCGACAAATATATACCAAATGGATTTAGCAAGGGAACAGGTCATGTCAGAACACCAAGAATTAGATTTGAAGCTATTTCTGTAGGTGTTGCACTTGCTTTGAGAGAGAACAGTGATTTAGTACCAAAACCAGTGAAATGGTTAGATTCAGAAGAGTTTAAAACACATACTACCTCGGACTCAAGTAATTCCAAACCTAAAGTAATTGCTCGTATTCAATATGTTCGTGATCAACTTTTGAAATAATTTACTATGCAAATTACTATGCAAACGGTCATTTTAGACTTCAATACCCGTGTTGAAGAAGTCAATAAATACTTCAATTTTCTGGAGCAATTAAGTACAGAAAAGACTAAATTAGCAGTATTAGAAAATAGTGGAGAACATAAGATTAAGCCTATTGATTCTGAACTAGAAAAAACTCTCAAAGCTAATGGGTATTTACTTCTCTATAATTTGGTTGAATCAACTATGCGGAATGCTATAGAAGCTATTTTTGAGGAGCTAAAGAGCAGCAGAGTTCCTTTTGATTCTCTTAGAATCGAAGTCAAGAAGATAGTGCTTTATAATTTTAAGAATCGATCTCTTGATAATGTTCATTCTAGAATAACGAATATTTCTACTGATATTATTAAAGAGGGGTTTAATAGGAGAAAATTATTTTCAGGTAATGTTAATAGAGAGCAAATTGCAAAAACAGCAAGGGAATATGGATTTTCTTGCGATACTGACCATACTAAAACAAAGCATGGTGAAAATTTAGATGCTGTTATGGAAAAAAGGAATGATTTAGCACATGGTAACAAATCATTTGCAAATGTTGGCAGAAATGTAACAATTGGAGATATTCTACAGATTAAAGAAGAAGTAGTAGAATATCTTAGACAGATATTGATAAACATTGAAGGTTATTTAGAAAGACAAGAGTATTTACATTCAGACGATAGATCCGTTTGACATATTTATTTACTGAAGATGTTCCAAAATACTTCGACCTATAACTTCTCCCAATTTAACAGGAACAG
>Ga0208327_1000206_pt1 | contig 15536 bp, 12 predicted proteins | sample LakMenEpi26Jun08_FD_150733 | JGI IMG/M metagenome (GOLD analysis project Ga0208327, IMG submission 150733) | Freshwater microbial communities from Lake Mendota, WI - 26JUN2008 deep hole epilimnion (SPAdes) | ecosystem: Environmental > Aquatic > Freshwater > Lake > Epilimnion/Euphotic zone ...
GGCCGAAACAGGGTGGGTCTATGGCGCAGCAGCGATTGTTCTTAACCTCCTGTTTTTGGCATTGGCCTTCCGGGTCTGGAAAAACGAGGCCACGGACGCCGCCGCGATGAAGCCGGAGAAGCAACTTTTTGCCTTCTCAATCCTTTACCTGTTTCTCCTTTTTGCAATTTTCGCCTTTGACCGGATGCTGATATCATGACCCAGAATGAGCCTTCCGCCTATACCGCCGAAGAAACGGCGATTATCCGCAAACGCCAAGCGGGCCGCTCGCGTGTCATGGGTGTTGCTTTGGTCGGGTTGTGCATCTTGTTCTTCTTAATCACTGTGGTGAAAGTGGGAGTCTGGGGCTGATGGCTATTTCTAACGCAAAAACCGGATTTTTGGCGGCGGCGCTTGCCGTATCAATGGTCGGTGTTGGCTTTGCTGCGGTGCCTTTGTATCGTTTATTCTGTCAGGTCACTGGCTTTGGCGGCACCACAATGCGCGTGGACGCTGCGCAGGCGGCTACTGTTGCAGTTTCCAACAAGACCATTGTCGTGCGCTTTGATGCCAACCATCGCGGCGACTTGCCTTGGGAATTCAAACCCGAGCGCCCGACCGACACTGTCAGCATCGGCGCGAAGGACATGTCGATCTATCTTGCGAAGAATCTCTCGAACGAGCCCGTTACGGGCACCGCCACGTTCAACGTGACACCAGCGCTTGCCGGTCAGTATTTCAACAAGATTCAGTGCTTCTGCTTTACCGAACAGACGCTGAAACCCGGTGAACAGGTCCGCATGCCTGTCTTATTCTATGTCGATCCCAAGATTATGACCGACCCTGAAACCAAAGACATTGAAGAAATCACACTTAGTTACACTTTCTATCCGGTCGAAAAGCCAAACATAGTGGACCAGACGGCGAACGGTGGCTAAGGCAATTGCTAATCGATAAGACTACAGGGAATTGACCATGGCGGGTGCCAAAAATCACGATTATCATATCTTGCCACCAAGCATCACACCGTTGCTGGGTTCATTTTCGGCGCTGACAATGTTCTTTGGTTTGGTGATGTGGATGCATCCCGAACAGTTCGCTTATGGCAGCCTGATCTTTGGCATTGGCTTGATCGGCGTGTTGTATACTTTCTATGCTTGGTGGTCCGATGTGGTGCATGAGGCGCAATCGGGTGACCATACCCCCGTAGTGCAATTGCACCTGCGTTACGGCATGATCATGTTCATTGCCTCCGAAGTCATGTTCTTCGTTGGCTGGTTCTGGGCATGGTTTGATTATTCCTTGTTCCCCGTCCCGCTGGAAATCGTCATAGACGCAGAAACGCACGCGTTTACGGTCACTAACCTGATCGGCCAAGAGGGCGCTGCGGCGTTGATGCAATGGCCGCCAAAGGGTCTGGAAGTTCTCGATTCGATGAAGCTTCCGTTGTTGAACACGCTGATCCTGTTGTGCTCGGGCACCACTGTCACTTGGGCGCACCATGCGCTTATCCATGGCGACCGTGAAGGTCTGAAGAAAGGCCTGTGGCTCACCATATTGCTCGGTCTGCTGTTCAGCGCGATTCAGGCGTATGAATATGCCGTCGCGCCGTTTCCCTTTGGCGGATTGAATTATGGCACGGCCTTTTACATGGCGACGGGTTTCCATGGTTTCCACGTCATTGTGGGCACCATCTTCCTCGCCGTCTGCCTTGCGCGCACCTACAAGGGCCATTTCACGCCTAAGCAGCATTTCGGTTTTGAGGCCGCCGCGTGGTACTGGCATTTTGTCGATGTCGTCTGGCTCTTCCTCTTCATCACCATTTACATCTGGGGTGGCTGGGGCGCACCAGTGCACGCGTAAATGAAACCAGAACAATCCATAGAAGGGCAGCCCAGCATTGCTAAGGCTGCCCTTTTTGGTCTCTGCCCCCAATGTGGGCATAAAAGCTTGTTCGCTGGCCTGGGGCAGTTCGCCGACAGTTGCGCAAACTGCGGACTAGACTTTAGCAGCTATAATGTCGGCGATGGCCCTGCTGCGTTGCTCACTATGGGCATTGGCACGTTGATTATCGTACTGGCGTTGGGCGTTGATTCTGTGTTCCACCCGCCTTTTTGGGTACATGTCATCATTTGGGTGCCGTTTACGGCGGCGCTTACGGTGATAAGTTTGCGCATGGCGAAAGCTGCGCTGTTGGCGGCGGAGCACCGCAACCGTGCGCGCGAAGCCGGTAAGAGTGATCTTCTGTGAACCGCCTGCCCGTCATTCCAACCTTATTGGTTGCCCTTGCCGTTGCCACGATGATTGGCCTTGGCATCTGGCAGTTGCAACGCAAGGAACAGAAAGACGCATTGCTGTCGCGTTATGAATCGGCGGTGGGATTGCCAGCCGTGGCATGGCCAACGGTTCCCGACCCTGCGGCATTGCCATTGTTTCGCCGCTCCAGCCTAATATGCGTGCGTGTTGTTAAGATTGAGACCGTATCGGGTTCAAATGCCGCGGGCAAAGCAGGCTTTGCCCATGTCGCGTCTTGCCAGACTGGCGAAGCAGAGGGCCCCGATGCCAAAGTGGCCTTTGGCTGGTCCGAACGGCCGCAATCACCCAAATGGGACGGCGGCCGCGTTCAAGGCATTATCGCACCCTACGGAGCGCAGCGCATAAAGCTGGTTTCAACAGATGCGGTCGCTGGCTTGGAGTTATTGGCCGAGCCGTCCCCAAGCCAGATCCCGAACAACCATCTGCTATATGCCATTCAGTGGTTCATTTTTGCCACCGCAGCGACCATTATCTATATATTGGCGCTTCGAAAGCGCACCAAAGCCCTTTGACCCTGCCATCATCAATCGTTTGATGGTCATCATTGGGGCCGAACTGATTCGGCACGCCATCTGGTAACTGCGCCCTATTTGGGCGACAGCACCATCAGCATCTGGCGACCTTCCATCCGGGGATGGGCTTCGATTTTTGCGGTCTCGGTCGTATCGGCCTGAACCCGTTGAAGCAGTATCATACCCAATTGTTGGTGTGCCAATTCCCGGCCACGGAAACGCAGCGTAATCTTGACCTTGTCACCTTCTTCGATGAATTCGGCGACCTTCTTCATCTTGACCATATAGTCATGGTCATCGATGTTCGGACGCATCTTGATTTCTTTTATTTCCTGCGTTTTCTGGCTCTTGCGTGCCAAATTGGCCTTTTTCTGGGCCTCATATTTGAACTTGCCGATGTCCAGAAATTTGCACACGGGGGGATCAGCGTTCGGGGAGACTTCCACCAGATCGAGCCCAACTTCGCCAGCCTGCGCTATCGCCTCGCGGGTGTACATGACACCCAGATTCTCGCCGTCATCATCAATGACCCGCACTTTTTCAACGGTGATTAGATTATTGTAGCGCGGTCCACTTTTAACAGGTGGGGTCATAGCGCGCCGGGTAGGCGGGGTGGCGATAGTCGATACTCCTTGTGATGTTCGGCAACGCTAATACAGCCAATTTGTCCGCAGATAAAGGCTTTAGCAGCGATACCCCTGCTTTTGTTGCCCTGTGTGGCGCGAAAGCCCATGCGAGGGGTTCAACTTGCGCAATTTTAAGGGGCGGCGTTTTATTCCGAAAGCGCCGTCAGGTCGTTCACCGTTAAGATCTGCGGCAACACACGCGCGTCGGCGTTCGGTGGATAATATAGATATAATGGCACGCCCGACCGCCCGTGCTTGGCCAGAAAGCGCGTGATATCCGGATCTCTGCGTGTGTAATCGCCCACCATCGTGCGTATGCCTGCTTTGGCAAAGGCCGTGCTGGTTTCTGCGCGGTCAATCGCAGCGTTCTCATTCACTTTGCATGTCACACACCAGTCGGCGGTGAAGTAGAGAAACACAGGTCTACCCTCTGCGCGCAGTGCGGCCAGCCGTTCTTCATCAAATGCCAAGCTGCCGTTTTTCATCGGCTGCGGCGCAGGCGCGACGATGGCGGCCTTGTCCATGATGAGCAAAGCCGCGACGGTGACGCCCAATATCGCCGCAAGCACAATCTTGTGCGGTGACCCGCTTTTCTGTTTCCGCCCAAGTTCAAACAGCCGCGACAATATGATCAACGCGGCCGCGCCGCTAATGAGCAAGCCGCTAAAGCCGGCAAGCTGATAAAGCAGCCATAGCAACGCCAATGAGGTGAGCGCCATCGGTACGGCCATCCACTGACGAAAACGCACCATCCACGGGCCAGGACGTGGCATGCGCTTGCGCAAAGGCGGGATGAAGACAATGGCAAGGAAGGGCAAAGCAAGTCCAAGACCAAGGCCTGCAAATATCAACAGTGCTAAACTTGCGGGCAACAGCAAGGCCGCACCCATTGCCGCCGCCATGAACGGGCCGGTGCACGGCGTTGCGACAACAGCCGCCAGTACGCCCGTCCAGAATGACCCTGACATGCCGCCCTTTCGGGTCAGCGTCTCGCCCGCGCCGATACCGCCGACTTCAAACAGGCCAGCCAGATTTGCGGTGACCGCAACCATGAGCAACAGCAGCAACAACACAATCGCAGGGTCCTGCAACTGGAATGCCCAGCCTACCTCCTCGCCTGCGGCGCGCAGGGCCAACATGATGCCACCCAGCACAAGGCAGCTCAGGATGATGCCGACGGTGTAGGCAACGGCATCGCGCCGGGCCGCACCCTCATCACCACCCATTTTGGCAAGGCTCAAGGCCTTCAATCCCAATATCGGGAATACGCAAGGCATGAGGTTCAGGAGCAAGCCGCCAAGAACAGAAAAGGCGAGTATCCAGCCAAAGCCAAGTGGCGGTGTTTGCGCTGGCGTCGCTGCGCCTTTACCAAAAACGGATACGGCCGCGCCGCCTGCTGGGATACTGCCGGGTGTGGCGCGTATTCCAAGTCCCTGTGCATCATTGAAACGCAGTAGGCCGTCAATCTCTCCGGCAAATGGTTCCTTCACTTCACTGCTGATAATCAACCAATCGCCGTTGCGCCGCGCAGTTTGCGGGGCGGCGTAACGGAACAGATTTTCGCTCTGCGCAAAAAACCAGACTCGGCTTGCGTCGGCGCTACGCGGATAGGGGATGGCGATATCAATGCGGTTGCCATCAATGGCATAGTGCGCCTTGCGGTCCAGCGGCACTGGCAATGCGCTGCGCCACGCATCGAAACGTCTGCGGTCGGCATTGTCGATGGTTCCAGAACCAATGGTCATGGGCACCGACAATGTCGCGCTTTCCGGCACGCAGACCAGATCGGAGCAGGCCGACCAGCGCGCGTCGACCTTGATCGTCAGATTCTGCCCAACAATCGCATTTTGCGGGATTTTGAGATCAATCAGAAAAGCATGCTTTGCCTTGTAAATATGGTTCATGAAACCGCTGACAATCAAGGTTTCGGGCACGGGCGCACGGATGGGGCCCACACGTGCGCCAGCGGGCAATATCCACGCCAGCTCAAGTGGCGTTCCGGCATCACCGGGGTTCACCCAATAATCATGCCAGCCGGGTTTCGGGTCCATGACAATCGCGACCGTCACGATATCACCGGGGGCGGGGCTGCGCGTTTCGGCTGCCATCGACGCACGGACATATTGCGGCGCGGTAGGGGTGGGCACCTGCGCATGGGCCATGCCAGCCGCGACAAACAGGGCCAGCAGGAACTGACACATGCGCAAAATTATATGCTTGGGCGCATTAAATTCTCGGGGCAAGGTGACGTTGCGTTGCATGCGAAGCTCAATGGCACAATGCACTATGTATAGGACAGCGGATTATTCAGGCACCACGGGCACGGCGCGCGCACCCATGGATGGCATCACCTTTGCCTTTTTCCATCCGCCATGCAGATAATAGGCAATCGACAGGATGCAGGATGCAATCGCGGTCGCAACAAATGATCCCCAAATGGCATCTGCCCCGAAGCGGGCGTATAGGCCAAAGCCAATGCTGAAACGCACCAGCACAGCGCTGATTATCAGGATTAGGAGCGGCGCAACTACGGCGCCATTCGCACGCACCGCAAAGGTCACAACCACCGACACACCCATCAGGACGAAGGTCCACCCAATAACGTGGTTGACGTGAATCGCGATATCGATGGCTGGGCTGCCGCTTGGCAGGAACAGGCCAAGCAATGGCGTCGCGAACAAGGTCATGAGTAAGATAAGCACACCTGCCAGCAGCAAGTTGATCCCAATGCCCGACCACACGATGCGGCCAATACGGTCCCATTTGTTTGCGCCAATATTCTGGGCGACCATGGCGCTGACGGCGCTGCCCACGGCGACCGCGGGCATTTGCACATAGCTCCAAAGCTGATTCATCACGCCAAATGCCGCGGTTGTGTTCACGCCCTCACGATTGACAAGGCCAATCATCACAACGGCAGAGCCCGACATGATGATCATCGACAAGCCCATAGGCAGGCCCATACGCGCAATCGGTTTCAAGAACCGCGCATCTGGCCGAAGCCATTTCAGTTCATGCCCGCGCAGGCGAATGGTCAGGTCGCGCGCATAGACCTTGCGTAGCAATAGCCCGAGGCTGATGACCCCGGCAAGGATGGTCGCAAGCGCCGATCCAGCGATCCCCATCGCGGGTATGGGGCCAAGGCCCAAGATAAAAATCGGGTTCAAGATGATGTCGAGAACCACGTTCAAAACCGTGTTCCAAAATGGCGTCACCGAATCCCCCACACCGCGCAGCGATGATGCAACAAGCACCATCACGAACGAGGTTGGCATCGACAGGAAGATGACGCGCAAATATGCCAGCGCCAGCGGATAGACCGTCTCGGGCGTTGCCATCAGGCGCAGCATGTGGGGCGCAAAGATCCAACCCGCCGCCGCCGTCACGAGGCCCGCCGCAAGGAAAATGCCGAATGCGGTGCCCATGATGCGGCGGACCGATTCCACGTCGCGGCGGCCCATATTCTGACCAATCAAAATGGTCGTCGCCATGGTGAAGCCGAACAAAGTGGAGAACATCAAAAACATGATGAGCCCCGCATTGGCCGATGCGGCAAGGGCCTCTTCGCCCAAGAATCTGCCGATCCACACCGAATTGACCGAATGGTTCAGCGACTGGAGAATGTTCACCCCAAGCGACGGCAGCGCGAACAGGAACAAAGTCTTGGCCACTGGACCAATTGTCAGGTCGCGTTGATGGGCGGGGTTGGTCATGTTGGCGTCATGGCAAAGGCGGCGCGGTGTGCAAAGGTCTTTTTTTGCAAGCAGGTTGTCGAGGCCAATCTCCTCTCCCGTTGGGAGAGGATAAGAAGCCTTGGCCGAGAGGCCTAGGCGCAGTTGGTGAGGGGATGTGCGCTATTGAAAAGGCACGACCCCTCACCCAGCTACAGCTAAGCGACAAGTCGCCAAGCTTTCGCAACCCTCTCCCAACGGGAGAGGGGGTTCACCCCAACCGCTTTAGTGCCGCAGTCAACCGTTCGGCCTCCGCAGCCTTTTCGGCATGGTCGGCGCGCGCCTTTTCAACGGCCTCAGGCTTGGCCTTTTCCACAAAGGCGGCATTGGACAAGCGACCGGAAAGCGCATCGCGCTCTTTGGTTGCGGCTTCAATGGCCTTGGTGATCCGGCTGCGTTCGGCGTCGAGGTCGATGACGCTATCAAGCGCGAAAACGATAGTGTCGTCGCCTACAACGATCTGCGCGACATTGTTGGTTTCAACGGGTGAATAGACAAAACCGTCAATGCGACCGAGGCGTGACAATGCCGCACCTTGGCGCGCGATTATCGCCATCGTGGCGGCCTGTGGGCCGGCAATATTGGCGGTCAGGCGCGTGCCCGGCGCTATGTTCAACTCCGCCTTGAACGAACGGGTTTTGCTAATCGTGTCGATGACCCAATTTATCTCGGCAACTGCCTCTGCATCTACCGTGGCATTCGGCTCCGGCCATTGGGCGTGAATGATGTCATAGGCACGAGGATATTCTGAGTCGGACAAGGCATGCCATAATTCTTCGGTAATGAACGGCATAAATGGATGCAGCATCACCAAGATTTGGTCGAGCGCCCAGCCAGCGACTTCGCGCGTCTCATCCGCATCTGCGTTCCCCAGCGTAGGCTGGGGTCCAGCCTCGACCGCATCTGGACCCCGGCCTTCGCCGGGGCGCACTTGAACCAATGGCTTGATCAGTTCCAGATACCAATCACAAAACTGGTCAAAAACGAAATGATACAGCACATCGGCCATGCCGTCGAAACGATATTCGGCGAAGGCTTTGTTCAATTTCTCGACGGTCTCAACCACCTCACCAATGATCCAGCGGTTGACCGCCAATTCGGCCTTTGGCGCATGCACGCTGTGCGACCCACTTATGCCGTTGGATTGCGCGAAGCGTGCGGCATTCCACAGCTTGGTTGCAAAGTTACGATAGCCTGCAACGCGGCTTTCATCCATTTTAATGTCGCGGCCCTGGCTTTCCATGGCGGCCATGAAGAAACGCAGCGCGTCCGCGCCATATTGGTCAATCAGGCCCAACGGATCGACCGTATTGCCCTTTGACTTCGACATTTTGCTGCCATCCGCCGCGCGGACAAGGCCGTGCAGATAGAGCGTTTTCCAAGGCACTTCTTTCATGAAGTGGATACCCTGCATCGCCATCCGCGCATCCCAGAAAAATAATATGTCAAAACCGGAAATCAGCACGTCATTGGGATAATGGCGTTGGAGCAAGGATTCCTCCCCGGAACGGGGAGGGGGACCAGCCGCAGGCTGGTGGAGGGGCACGTTCAGAGATCGCCCGCCTTCACCGTCAGGGGACTCTGCCCGTGCCCCTCCCCCATGCTTCGCATGGTCCCCCTCCCCCGTTGGGGGAGGATTTTCTTCCGGCCAACCCAAAGTTCCAAACGGCCAAAGCGCAGACGAGAACCATGTGTCGAGAACGTCGGGGTCGCGCGTCAGCGCGACGCCCACGCCCGCAAGACCTTGCGCAGCCTCTTCGGTTTCGGCGACATAACATGTGCCGTCGGCGGTAAACCACGCAGGTATCTGATGCCCCCACCATAATTGGCGGCTTACACACCAAGGCTGGATATTCTCCATCCAATTGAAATAGGTTTTTTCCCAAGACTTTGGCACAATGTCGAAACCGCCATTGGCCTTGCCTTTGCGCGCGGCTTCGATGGCGGGCTTGGCGAGTGTTGCCGCATCGACATACCATTGGTCGGTCAGCCATGGCTCAATCACTTGGCCTGACCGGTCGCCAAAGGGGGTTTGGATGACGCGGTCTTCGACTTTTTCAAGCAAGCCCAAGGCGTCTATTGCCTCAACCACCATCTTGCGCGCGTTGGTGGGTTCACCTTCAATGCCAAAGCGATATTGCCCGATATATTCCGCTGGAATAAGCCCATCGGCGGTCTGCACGACGCGGCCTTCGCCATTCAGCATGTTGAACATCTCGCTCGCCTTGAAACCGGCGCGTCTGCCGACCTCAAAGTCGTTGAAATCATGTCCCGGCGTGATTTTTACCGCGCCCGAACCCAATTCGGGGTCGGCATGTTCGTCGGTGATAATCGGGATCAAACGCCCCGTGATCGGCAAACGGACATTTTTGCCCACCAGATGCGCGTAACGTTCATCCGATGGGTTCACGGCGACGGCCATGTCGGCGAGCATCGTTTCCGGGCGGGTTGTGGCGACTGAGATGAAACCGCTGCCATCCTCCAACGGATATTTGAAATGCCAGAATTTGCCGTTAATCTCGCGCGTTTCCACCTCAAGATCCGAAATCGCGGTTTTCAGGCCTGGGTCCCAGTTGACAAGACGCTTGTCGCGGTAGAGCAGCCCTTGGTTATACAGATCCACAAACACCTTGATGACGGCCTTTGAAAAGCCCTCATCCATGGTGAAGCGTTCATTCTCCCAATCCATTGAGCAGCCAAGACGACGCAACTGGCCGGTAATCTCGCCGCCGCTTTCCGCCTTCCATTCCCACACTTTGGTCACAAATTCATCGCGGGTGAAATCGGTGCGCTTTTGCCCTTGGGCATTGAGCTGCCGTTCGACGACCATCTGCGTGGCGATGCCCGCATGGTCCATGCCAACGACCCATAAGGCGTCCTTGCCCTGTAAACGCGCATGGCGGATGAGGATGTCCTGTAAGGTGTTGTCGAGCGCATGGCCGATGTGCAGGCTGCCCGTCACATTGGGCGGCGGGTTCACGATTGTGTATGGCTCGGCATGGGGGCGATTGGGACGGAATGCGCCCGTGGATTCCCAATGCGCATACCATTTCGCCTCAATCGCGGCGGGGTCGAAAGTCTTATCGATAGTCATGGAAAGTGGCTTTGCCAGCGCGTGGGCAATTGGGCAAGGATTTCGCGGCGTGTCGGTGGCTTATCCTGTGGGTGTGAGAAGCTTTTTATCACGCAAAGCCGCAAAGTCGCAAAGGAAGGAAGAAAGTGGGCTGCCTATCTGCCGCTTTATCTCTTCTTCTTTGTGTCTTTGCGGCTTTGCGTGCTAATATTCTTACCTACAGCGTTGGGGTCAGGACCTAGGTTACCCGCCGCCGAAAGATGAAAAATGCCGCCGCAAAGCCGCCCGCTACGAGCAGGCTTAACCACAATTCCTGTGACGCGGACGGATCAAGGCCCTTTGCGACCAAGATCACCAGCATCGCCGCCATCGCGACATAAGTGCCATAGGGGTGGAACCACATTTTGATTTGCAGCCGGCTGGGGTCCTCCGCCTCATATTTACGGCGCAGCTTTAGCTGTGCGGCGGATGTCATGAGGTACAGCAAAAGCATAGTCACGCCGCAGCTATTGATCAGGAAACTGAATACCACATCGCGCGACACCGCGTCGGCGGCGAGCGCGACATAGCTGAACAGGCTGGCGATCAGGATGGCGCGCGCGGGCACTTTGCGGTGGTTGACCTGCACCAACCATAAAGGCGCGTCCTTATGCTTGGCCAGGCCGAACAACGCACGCGAGGTGACATATAGGCCGGAGTTCAAGCACGATAGCACTGCGACCAAAACCACCGCCTCCATAATCAACTGACCCGCAGGCAATCCCATATAGGCAAGCGTGGTGGCAAAGGGCGACACCTTGGGTACGATCTCGGTCCATGGCACCACAGACACGATGAGGAAGATGGAGAGCACGTAAAAGATAAGGATGCGCAAAGTGACCGATACGGTCATGCGGCCAATGACCTTCGAAGGCTCTTCCGATTCGGCCGCTGCGATGGTGGCGATTTCGGCCCCAACAAGGCTGAATATGGTCGAGGTTGCCGCCGCCAGCACGACGCCCCAGCCATTGGGGACAAAGCCGTCATGCGCCGTCAAATTCCCAAAGGTCGAGCCGCCGCCTGAGGTTAGGCCAAAGGCCCATGCGGCGCAGACCAGAATGAACACGATGATCGCGGCGACCTTGATAGACGAAAACCAGAATTCAAATTCACCATATGCCCGCGCCGACATCAGGTTTACTGCGGTCAAAATCGCCATCAGTGCAATGCCGATGCCAAGTTCCGGCACGGCAGGGAACCATCCATGCAGAATTTGCGCGCCAGCAATCGCCTCAATCGCGACAACGACAACCCAGAAATACCAATATAGCCAGCCGGACAAAAATCCCGCCAAATGGCCAAGGCCAGCACGGGCGAAGTCAGGGAAGGTCTGCACCCCGTCAACGGCTATCGCCATTTCGGACAGCATGCGCATGACCAGCAAAATGATGAACCCTGCAATGGCAAAAGAGAAGACGGCGGCGGGGCCAGCCTGGCTGATCGTGGTAGAAGAACCAACGAACAGCCCGGCACCAATAATGCCGCCAATCGCGATCATCGAGACATGGCGCGACTTCAAACTGCGCGACAGTTCCGCCCCGCCCGTGATTTCGGTCGCCACATTATGCGCAATATCGGTCATATTTTTCCCCCAAATACTTCGTCTGTACTCTATAAATTTTGCCACCCCCGACTTGATCGGGGGGTCCATGGCCTGAACCTTCCGCTTGCGCTGACTGATCAGACCATGGATTCCCGCTTTCGCGGGAATGACAAAATTGGACTTATTTACCCTTCAAATATTTGCCGACCCAATCAAACACCGTCCGGTGCCATTGGATTGAATTTTTTGGTTTCAACACCCAGTGATTTTCATCCGGAAATACGAGCAATTTCGATTCCACGCCCTGCTGCTGCAACGCGGTAAAGGCGGCCAGCGACTGCGCATAAGGGATGCGATAATCCTTCTCGCCATGGATCACCAAAGTTGGCGTCTTCCATTTGGCGACATGGTTGACCGGGTTCCATTTCTCCGCATCACTGCGCGTGGTCCATGGGCCTCCATTGTCCCATTGGTCGAACCATAATTCTTCGGTTTCATAGGCCATAGCGCGCAGGTCAAAGATACCGGCATGGTTGACAAGGCATTTGAAACGGTCGGGCCAGTTGCCCGAAATCCAGTTCATCATATAGCCGCCATAAGAGCCGCCCAAGGCGCAGGCGTTGGCGGTATCGAGCTGCGTATCGATCTTGCCGACCGCATCCATGCCCTTTTGCAAATCCTCCAGCGGCCAGCCGCCCCAGTTTTTGTTGATGCTGTCGGTGAATTTTTGGCCGTAACCCGTGCTCCCGTGAAAATCGATGCTGACCACGGCATAGCCTTGTGACGCCATGACCGCCGGGTTCCATCTGTAGGACCAAGCATTGTTAAACGTCCCCTGCGGCCCGCCATGGACAAGTAACAGGACAGGCAGCTTGCCCGTTGTGCCCTGCGGCTTTACGATCTGTCCATAAACTTGGTCGCCATTGGCCCCGGCGAAATTGAACATTTGGTAATTGACCGGATTAAGCGTGGCGAGCGCATCGGCGTTAACATTTGTCAACCGGGTCGTTCTGCCTTTGTTATCCATATGGACAAGGTCGGACGGCCCGGCGATGCTGTTGATCGCATAGACCACGCCACCATTTTTGAGCGGCACGGCCTCCGCGATGTTGCCGCGCTCCGTCAGGCGCGTGACTTTGCCTTTCAGGTCGACGCGGAAAAGCGGGGTTTCCAAAACATCCTGCGCCGTAACGAGAAGGCTTTTGCTGTCGGCGGCCCATGCAAGCGAGCCGACCGAACGGTCCCATGCGTCGGTGAGCGCGGTAACCTTGCCGCTTTTCAAATCCATCAGCTTCACGACCAGCCGGTCAGCCTCATAGGTCGCACGCGCCATAGATGTCCATGCCAGATATTTGCCATCGGGGGATGCGGCAGGTGTGGTGTCCATGCCGGCGTTGTCGGCGGTCAGATTGACTGGAGCGGCGGCACGCAGCGCCGAACGGTAAATATCAAGATTGGTGGATTTGGCTTCATCGGCGTCGGCAAGACGCAAGGTGAACAGCACGGCGCTGCTGTCCGCGCTCCAGCTAATCTCCTCGCCGCCGCCAAAGGGCTTCGTTGGTGCATCGCCGACAAGGGTGCCGTCCATCGCTGCTCCCGACGGGCCCAGCTTACCATCGGCCCCCAGCGCAACCGTAAAGACGCGGCTATAATTGCCTGGCGTTTCCCATTGGTCCCAATGGCGGACCATTAACTGATCATATTCGCGGCCCGTGCCGGGGCCAGGTTTTGACGTGTCGCCATCCTTGTCGCAGCCAAATTCCATGCAATCGCGGGCAATGTCGCCCCACACGGCAAATGTCTGCCCATCGGGGGAGATTTTGAAACCGCTGACATCGGCCTTGAAATTGCTCACTTGTATGGTGGTCGTGGTAGCAATGTCGTAGCGCCAGATTTGGTCCGCCCCGCTTTGGTTGCTGATATAATATATGCTTTTGCCGTCGGGCGCGAAAGCGGGATCATGCTCATTTTTGTCAGGCTTTGACGCAAACATCACCGGCTGCGCGCCAGCGGTGGCGAGTTTCAGCATATACAGATCCGTCTTGCCTTTATTCGCCGCCAAATCGGTCTCGCGCAATTGATAGGCGATCATATTGCCGTCGGGCGATGCCGTAACAGCCGACAGCCGTTTCATCATCACGAGATCGGTTTCAGTCATGGGCCGGGCCATGGCGTCTGAGGAGAGGATGCCAAGCGAGATGGCAGACGTGCCCAAAAGGGCGGCAAGCAAGAAGAGTTTTTTCATGCGCCGCACGCTAGTCAGCGCACAGCGGGCAAGCAAGAAGATTACAGCGGCAAGCGCATGGGATTTAGCGGACGGTATTTCCACCCTTCATAACATGCGCAACATTTTCCAGTGCCGTGATATCGTTCAACGGGTTGCCCGCAACCGCCACAAGATCGGCAAAGCGCCCCGGCGCGATGCTGCCGAGTTCGTCGTCCTTACCCAATAACTCTGCCGCGCGGATTGTTGCGCTTTGGATCGCCTGCATCGGGGTCATGCCGTAGCGGACCATATAGGCAAATTGCTTGGCGTTTTGCCCGTGCGGATAGACACCGCTGTCCGTGCCATAAGCAAGCTTCACGCCCATTTTGACGGCCTTAGTAAAGCCGATACGCTGCACATCGGTGGTCTCGCGGTTTTTGCGGAGATATTCTTCAGGCCATTTCTCGTGCGTCCCTATGTCGTCAATATAATCGCCATTATAAATATCCATCACCAGCCAACTGCCGCTGGCTTTCGCCATGGCCAGCGCTTCATCATCAATCAGGCTGGCATGTTCGATGGAACGGACGCCAGCGCGGATCGCGTTTTTAATGCCAACTGCGCCATGGGCATGTGCGGTGACGAATTTGCCCTTTGCCTGTGCGGTTTGCACGACCGCGCGCAGTTGCGCTTCGGTAAGCTCCGGCTCACCAGGTTCCGTGCCGATGGCAAGCACCGCGCCGGTGGCGATGGTTTTTATAAAGTCAGCGCCTTGTTCGATGAGGAACGCAGTCTTCGTTGCGGCTTCTTGCGGCGTGCTGGCAATGCCAAGCCGCATGTCAGCAGGCAGTTCTTCATTGGGCACCACACCGTTCAATTCGCCGCCGCCCTTGGGCAGGGTGATATACGCCCCGGCAACGAACATGCGCGGCCCCGGAACATGCCCGTCGTTGATCGCATCCCGCAAGGCGATATCGGTTAGCCCCCGATAGGTGCCGACATCGCGGACCGTAGTGAAACCAGCCTCTAACGTCAGCCGGGCATTATGCGCGCCAATCAAGGCAGTTGCCGCAGGCGACGTTTTGATGGGCAGCGCAAGGTCCGCGCTCTGTCCTGCGTCCGCCAAATGGGTGTGCAGGTCAATCAAGCCGGGAAGAACGGTGAAAGCGGACCAATCGATATGTGCCTTGCCCGGCATCCGCGTTAGGAAAGCAGCTCTTGTGCAAGGAGCAATCTCGCTGATCTTGGCTTCCTCAATAAAGATACATTGATCATGCAGAACCGTGCCAGCAGTTACATCGACTATCTTGCCAGCCCGAACGATTGTCGGAAATTCAGGTAACAGGATATCGGCCTTTCCGGCTGACGCGAAAAAAAGCGCAGTGCAACCGAACAACGCTGCCCGGCGCTTCATCCCTTTTTCGTGATCCGCATGATTTCGCGTTCGACCATCGCTTCGACGATGGGTGGCAAATGGGTGTCGAGCCAATCTTTCAGCATGGGCCGAAGCA
>Ga0208327_1000208_pt1 | contig 15426 bp, 15 predicted proteins | sample LakMenEpi26Jun08_FD_150733 | JGI IMG/M metagenome (GOLD analysis project Ga0208327, IMG submission 150733) | Freshwater microbial communities from Lake Mendota, WI - 26JUN2008 deep hole epilimnion (SPAdes) | ecosystem: Environmental > Aquatic > Freshwater > Lake > Epilimnion/Euphotic zone ...
GGCCAAGGCTTCGTATCAGTTTGCAATGGGCAGGTCGAAGATGCCCCCAGCATCTTCTGTGGAATGCTGGGGGCATTCCACACCTGACCATTACAAACTCCCGCAAGGGGAGAGGGGGATGTTGTGATACTCTGCGTCCTCCGCGCCTCTGCGTGATCCAAATTGCGACGGGTTTTTGATGCAGAATCCCCCCTCCCCTTCAGGGGAGGGGAAGGGGGTGGGGTATCACGGTTTACGCAAGGCCTAAAGACCCCACCCCAACCCCGTGGAGCCTCTCGGACCAGTCCGGGGGACTGGTCCCTCCACGCCTGAAGGGGAGGGGCTTATTTCTGCTACGCTGGGAGCCACATTTACGTGCCCCACCCTCAACCCAAAACCTCCGCCTGCGCGTAGCCCAAAGCTTCGCCCAATGCCTGCAAGCGGCGCAACACGCTGTTCGACTGTAGCCGCACCGCTGAGCCGCTTAAGTGCAGCCGTAACGTCGCGCCGTCGCCGTCGATGCGGCTGTTGGGTAATGCGCCGCCGGTGCCGCCGTCGAGGCGGTGGGCCAAGCGGATGGCTAGGCCCCAGATGACGGCTTGCGCCAGCGCGCCGGGCGTGGCCAAGGCAAGCAGCATTTCGGGTAAGGTCCGCTTTCCGGCGTGCACCGTCCACAAGGCCGCTGCGATCACCGCGCGGTCGCTGGCGCTGACGCCGGGCCAACTGCCGTCCAATGCAAGGTCAAGCGCGTGGTCGGCGCGATATTCGGGGTTCACGTTCCACACGCTGTCGGACAGCAAGCACGCCGCGCGGCACAATCGTGCGTCATGCGCGCTTTGCCCGGCAAAGACCGGCGCAATCCATTGGGCCAGCGTATCACCGTGAAAGGGAAAACGCCCCAGCCGTTCGCCTTCAAACCGGGCCGCCGCGATCAACGGGTCTTGGCTGCGCTCCTCTGCGGTCAGTTGTTCGTACAACAACCCCTCACGCAGGCCGTAGATGCTCGTCACAAGCTTGCGGGGCTTTAACAGCCCGATTATGCCACCCAATAAAGCGGTCGCCCCCGGCAGCGCCGAAATACGGCCCGCAGCGACGACGTTTGACCGCGTCAGGGCGTCGCGGTCTTGCGCAAGCGGCGCGAGCAATTCGGGTGCCTCCGGCGGCATTTCATAATTGGATAATATGGTCAGCGGATAGCCGGTTTCATGCATATACAACCGCGCAAAAGTCCGCCACGAACCGCCGATCATGTAAAAGGGCAGGCCGGTTTCTATCGGAAAGGCGCTTTTGCCCATCGTTCTGGCAATATCATCGCGCAGCATTTGCGTGATTTGCTTGGCCGATTTGCCCGTCAAAATGTCATGCCGTAATGTGCCAAGTGGCAGCGACACCCGCGCGCCCAATTTGCCGTCGGCTATGCGGATAAGTTCAAGGCTGCCGCCGCCCAAATCGCCGACATAGCCATTGGCGAAGGGATTGTCGCTGAGCACGCCATAGCCCGCCGCCGTCGCCTCGGCATCGCCGTCCAGCACATCGATGCGAATGCCCAAGGCAGCGGCCTTATCGACCAATTCCTGACCGTTTTTCGCTTCGCGCGTTGCGGCGGTGGCGACCACGCGCATGCTGTCGACCTTCATCGCGCGCGCAAGTGTTTCAAAGCGGGCCAATGCGGCCAGCGCCTTTTTCATCGTCACCTTGTCAATTTCGCCGTCGCCTGCAAGGCACGCGCCCAGTTTTACGCGGCTTTTTTCATTGTAAATGGGCAAAGGTGCGCGCGGCGATCCGGCATACACCACGAGCCGGACAGTGTTGGAGCCAATATCTATGACGGCCTGACGCACCGCCTTCATCTTTGTCGGACGAGGCTCAAAGTTGGAACCTTCTTGTCATCCGCGAGCGCGCCTCCGCGTCCCGAAAGCGACGCATTGGTCATGAAATAATGATGCAGATTAAATGGCATGCTTCCGGCTTTCACCCTTTCATAACGCCCGTCCGGACGGAGCATCCAGCTTTGCTGATTGTCGAGCAGGTTTGCAACCATAACCTGATCAAGGATCTGGTCATGGACGGTAGGGTTTTCAATTGGCAGCATATATTCGACGCGGCGGTCGAAATTGCGCGACATCCAGTCCGCAGAGGAGATGAAGACCTTTGCATCGGGATTGGGCAGGTCCGCGCCATTGCCCATCGCCCAGATGCGGCTATGTTCCAAAAAGCGGCCGACGACCGACTTTACGCGGATGCGCGACGACATGCCCTTTACACCGGGCCGCAAACAACAAATACCGCGCACCACAAGGTCGATTTCAACCCCGGCCTCGCTTGCCTGATATAATTTGTCGATGACCGCCTTATCGACCAGCGAGTTGAGCTTTGCCCAAACTGCGCCGGGCCGTCCGGCGGCGACATGGGCGATTTCATCGTCGATCAACGACATGACTTTTTCCCGCAAGCCCAGCGGGCTCATGGTCAACAGCTTCAGTCCCGATGGCGGGATATAGCCGGTGATATAATTGAATATCTGTCCGGCATCATGGCCGACGCGCGGGTCGGCGGTGAAGAAGCTGATGTCGGTATAAACTTTGGCTGTGATCGGGTGATAATTGCCCGTGCCCAAATGACAATAGGTGCGGAAACCATCCGCCTCACGCCGGACGACCAACGAAATTTTGGCGTGGGTTTTCATGTCGACAAAGCCGTAGACCACCTGAACGCCCGAATTTTCCAACTGCGACGCCCAATGCAGGTTTTGTTCTTCGTCAAACCGGGCCTTTAGCTCGACAATTGCGGTGACCGATTTGCCGGCCTCGGCAGCTTCACACAAAGCACGGATGACGGCGGATTGTTTGCCGGCGCGATACAATGTTTGCTTTATGGCCACGACGTCCGGGTCCACTGCGGCCTGTTGCAGGAACGCGAGCACGACGTCGAAGCTTTCATAGGGGTGGTGGATGACGATGTCTTTTTGGCTGATCGCCGAAAAACAATCGCCATCATGTTCCAATATGCGTTCGGGAAAACGCGGGGAATAAGGCGGGAATTTCAGCGTCGGGCGGTCTTCGTCGACCAACTGGCTCAAATCGCCAATCCCTAAGAATCCGACGGTTTCGACAACAATCGACGCGCCTGCGCCAAGTTCGGAACGGATCAACGTTGCCAATTCGCTTGGCAGGCCTTTTTCCAGCTTCAGCCGGATAATCCGCCCGCGACGGCGGCGTTTGATAGCGCTGCGGAAATAACGGACGAGGTCTTCGGCCTCTTCCTCCACTTCGATATCGCTGTCGCGGATAATGCGGAATGCGCCAGCGGCGATCAACCGATAATCTGGGAACATTTGCCCCACGAAATGCTTGATCAACGCCTCAATGGTGACGAACCGTGTGCCAAGGCCGGGCAGCCGGACAAAGCGGGCGAGCGATTGTGGGATCATCACCAATTGCCGCACAACCTCTCCATCATCCTTGCGGCGCATATCGAAAATGAGGCTCAGGCCTTGGTTGGGAATGAAGGGAAACGGATGCGCAGGGTCCAGCGCCTGCGGGGTGAGAACCGGCAAGATTTGTTCGCGGAAATATTTGCCCACTTGCGTCTGTAGGGTCTTGCCCATCGCGGATGGTTGAACGATCTTAATGCCTTCGCCGGCCAGTTCCTTCATCAATTTGCGCCAAAGCTTTTGCTGCTGGATCATCAACCGGTCGGCGGCGGCAACGGTGTCGGCGAGTTGTTCGGAAGGCGTGCGGCCATCGATCGACAGTTCTTCGATCTTTCGTTGCTGCTGCCCGCGCAAGCCAGCCACGCGGACCATGAAAAACTCATCAAGATTGGTGCCGGAAATCGACAGAAAGCGCAGCCGCTCCAGCAAGGGGTGCGCTGGGTTCGACGCTTCTTCCAACACGCGTTCATTAAATTTCAACCACGACAGCTCGCGATTAAAATAGCGCGCATCGGCTGGCGTTTTTTGGGCTTTCAATCTGCTCGGACCTGGCACGGACTTCACGAAAAACTTCCTTCTTCAACTGCTAAGGCGCGGTGCCATGGAAACATTGCATATTTACGGCAGCAGACCGCCTTACTGTAACAGCATTGTCGCGCATATGTTATCATTGTTGTGCGGACAAGTTGCAGCCCCTGTCAACCAACAGCAACTTGGCGTGGGGTCCTGACCCTAATTGGTGTTTACATTCATGCTTCCCAATCGTGTAATTTTCTGATTCAAGCTGCCGAAACAGCGCAATATGCGCCGCTTTGTCGCATGATGAACTCGATGCGTTGAGCAGACTTGGGCGAAAGCAGCGCGTGGTGCGTGGCCAGACGCTGGTATGGGAAGGTGACGACGCCATTATCGTCGCCAATATCATTTCCGGTATCCTGAAAGTTTCGATGAGCATATCTGACGGGCGTGAACAGATCGTCGGGGTAATTTTCCCGGCCGACTTCATTGGCCGGCCATTCGGGCAAAAAAGTCCATATAGCGTGACCGCGCTCAGCGACGCCGAATTATGTATCTTTTCGCGCTCCAGTTTTGATGCGTTCGCACGCAATCATCCGGCGCTGGAACATAAACTGCTCCAGCGGACTTTAGAAGAACTGGACCGTGCCCGCGAATGGATGCTGCTACTTGGCAAAAAGACAGCTACTGAGCGGATCGCGACCTTATTGCTCGAAATGTCTATCCGTTTGAGCGAAACTGGCTGTTCGGTTGAACAGAATGAATTAAACGAGTTTGCGTCGCCGTTAGACCGGCAGCAAATGGGCGATGTTCTCGGGCTGACTATCGAAACGGTAAGTCGTCAGCTTTCCCGCCTGAAGGCCGATGGCGTCATTGGCCTTCCCGACCGCCGCATGGTTTCGATTCAGGATCGGCGCCGTTTGCAGGATTTGTCTGCCGCCGCTTGAGGCGTTGTTTTTCTTCTGTTTGATCTGAATCAAGGAAGATCATGCTGCGCCGCCGCATGACAACGACAGGAGCCGTCATTTTGCGGCTCGGGGAAAGACTATGGATAAACTTCTAACACGCGTCGGCGTGTTGTTCGTCGTTGCGCTTCTGGCCTTTGTAGCAATGGTATTGGGCGTCGATCAGGCCTTTTCTGTTCATATGGGGATTGCCTGTGTCGCCGCATTGATCGCGATGGCAGTGTCGATGAAAAAGTTCGATTTTCTAACCCAGCGTTTCCCCGTGCTCAGCGGCCCCACTTTAGCATCACGCTATGATGATGATCCAATCCGCTGGGGGGTTATTGCTACGATGTTCTGGGGCATCGCAGGGTTCCTTGTGGGGCTGATCATCGCGCTTCAGCTGGCCTTCCCGGTGCTAAACCTCAATCTGGAATATACTACATTCGGCCGCTTGCGGCCGCTGCACACGTCAGCAGTTATCTTCGCATTTGGAGGCAATGCGCTGATCGCGACGAGTTTCTACGTCGTCCAGCGCACCTGCCGGGCGAGACTCGCTTTCCCCGGTCTCGCCCGTTTCGTCTTCTGGGGCTATCAGCTGTTTATCGTGCTTGCCGCCACCGGCTATCTTATGGGCGTTACCGAGGCCAAGGAATATGCTGAGCCCGAATGGTATGTCGATATCTGGCTAACCGTTGTCTGGGTCAGTTATCTGGTGGTGTTTGTTGGCACTTTGGTCAAGCGCAAAGAGCCGCATATTTACGTCGCGAACTGGTTCTACCTTGCCTTCATCATCACCGTTGCGATGTTGCATCTGGTCAACAACCTGTCGATGCCGGTCAGCCTCTTCGGCTCAAAAAGCTATAGCGCCTTTGCTGGGGTGCAGGATGCGCTGACCCAGTGGTGGTACGGCCATAATGCAGTCGGATTTTTCCTGACCGCCGGCTTCCTTGCCATGATGTATTATTTCGTGCCCAAGCAGGCTGAGCGTCCGGTCTATTCCTACCGGCTTTCCATCGTCCACTTCTGGTCATTGATCTTCCTCTACATCTGGGCCGGACCGCACCATTTGCATTACACCGCTTTGCCCGACTGGGCGCAGACGTTGGGGATGGTGTTCTCGATTGTCCTGTGGATGCCAAGCTGGGGGGGAATGATCAACGGCCTGATGACGCTGAACGGCGCATGGGACAAGATCCGGACGGACCCGATCATCCGTATGATGGTAATGGCGCTCGCCTTCTACGGCATGAGCACTTTTGAAGGGCCGATGCTGTCGATCAAGGCGGTGAACAGCCTGTCGCATTACACTGACTGGACCATCGGCCATGTGCATAGCGGAGCGCTCGGCTGGAACGGCATGATCACCTTTGCCTGTCTCTATTATCTATTCCCGCGGCTCTGGGGACGGGCCCGCATGTATTCGCTACGGATGATAAACTGGCACTTTTGGCTCTCGACACTGGGCATCGTCTTTTACGCCTCTGCCATGTGGGTTGCGGGGATAATGCAAGGCCTGATGTGGCGTGAGTACGGGGCCGACGGCTATCTCGTTTACTCGTTTGCCGAAACGGTGGCTGCGATGTTCCCGATGTATGTCATCCGAGCCTTTGGCGGGCTGCTCTATCTCTGCGGTGCTCTGATCATGGTCTATAATGTCTGGATGACCGTTGCGGGCAAGCTCCGCGATGAAAAGGCGATGACCGAAACGCCACATAATCCCGACGCCGACCGCCCCTACGTCGCCGTTCCGGCCGAATAAGGAGCCATCATCATGACAAGCGACACCAAAACCGGAATGTTCAGCCACAAGAAACTGGAGCGCAATGTCACGCTGCTGGGGCTGTGTGCGCTGGGTGCCGTGGCGATCGGCGGTATCGTCGAAATCGCGCCATTGTTCTGGATCGACTCAACCGTCGAGAAGGTGGAGGGAATGCGGCCATACACCCCGCTAGAGCTGACGGGCCGCAACATCTACATGCGCGAAGGCTGTTATGTCTGCCACAGCCAGATGATCCGCCCGTTCCGCGACGAGGTCGAGCGTTATGGTGCGTATAGCCTGGCGGCCGAGAGCATGTACGACCATCCGTTTCAATGGGGGTCGAAACGCACCGGACCCGATCTGGCGCGTGTTGGCGGACGCTATTCGGACGAATGGCATCGTGCTCATCTTAAAGACCCGCGCAGCGTAGTGCCGGAATCAATCATGCCGCCCTATGCCTTTCTAGCAGGAAGGTCGGTCAAGGCAGGCGACATGTCTGCGCATCTTACGGCGTTGTCGCGCGTTGGCGTGCCCTACACCGATGAGGCTATCAAAGCGGCCGATGCCGATCTGATGGGGCAAGCCGACCCCAATGCTGACGGCGCCGCGCTAAAACAGCGCTACCCCAAGGCGCAGGTTCGTGATTTCGATGGAAACCCCGCCAAGGTTACCGAGATGGATGCCATTGTCGCCTATCTTCAGATGCTCGGAACGTTGGTCGATCGTCAAAAGGCCCAAGCACACGAGCAGCCGCGATGAACTATAACGATCTGCGGCACTTTGCCGACAGCTGGGGGCTGGTTGCAATGGGGATGATTTTTCTCGTCCTGGTCGCGTGGCCCTTTCGCAAAGGGGCATCCGGGCGAAATCATGATGCGGCGCATATCATATTCAGGGACGATGACGATGACTGAAAACAAGCGGATCGACGAGCCTACCGGCACGCAAACAGTCGGTCATGAATGGGATGGCATAGAAGAACTCGACACGCCGATGCCCCGCTGGTGGGTGTTCACCTTTTGGGGAACGATAGTCTGGGCATTAGCATATATCGTGCTTTATCCCGCAATCCCGATGGTAAACAGCGCGACCCAAGGCGTGTGGAACTGGTCGAGCCGAGGGCAGTTCGAACAGGAATTACAGGCCGAAGCAGTTCGTCGCGCGCCGATCACAAGCGCGCTTGCGGCAATTCCTGTCGAACAATTGGCGGGTGACGAACGGCTCTATCAGGCGGCCGTCGAAGGCGGACGCGCGGCGTTCAAAGTGCACTGCGTCCAGTGCCATGGTTCGGGTGCAGCGGGTTCGGCTGGCTATCCCAATCTCAACGATGACGACTGGCTGTGGGGCGGTGATATGCCTGCAATTCATTATACGCTGACGAATGGCATAAGGCAGCCAGACCATGACGAAACGCGTTTTTCGCAGATGCCGGCTTTTGCGGGTGTGTTGAGCAATGGCGAAATCGATGCAGTGACATCCTATGTCCGCTCATTGTCGGGTCTTGAAAAGGCAAGCCCAAAGTCGGCCACCGGCGCTGCATTGTTTTCCAACAATTGCGCGTCATGTCATGGCGTTGACGGTAAGGGCTTACGCGAATTCGGCGCGCCGAACCTGACCGATGGCATCTGGCTATATGGCGGGGACAAAGCGAGCCTGACGACAACCGTCAACAATGCGCGCTATGGCGTGATGCCACGCTGGAACAATCGCCTCGATCCGGTGACGATCAAGATGCTGGCAGCCTACGTGCATTCGCTCGGTGGCGGGGAAGCCAATCCCGCGCCAGCGGCAACACCGGTACCCGACCCGGCAAAGGTCGCATCCAATGTCAAGCCCTGAGCACCTCACTGGCCCGAACCAGCCGCTCTATGAGGCACGCAAGGGCGTCTATCCCAAGGCAGTCGACGGATTCTTCCGTCGGCTGAAATGGGGCATTATGGCGGTCACGCTGGCGATCTATTATATCACGCCGTGGCTGCGCTGGGATCGCGGACCTTATGCGCCTGATCAAGCGGTCCTCATCGATCTCGCCAACCGGCGTTTTTACATGTTCCAGATCGAAATCTGGCCACATGAATTTTATTATGTCGTCGGCCTGCTGGTCATGGCGGGTATCGGGCTATTCTTGGTGACCAGCGCGGTTGGCCGCGCATGGTGCGGCTATGCCTGTCCGCAGACCGTTTGGACCGATCTGTTCCAGCATGTCGAGCGCTATATTGATGGCGACCGCAACGCGCAGACCCGGCTGGAAAGGGCACCGTGGGGCCCGCAGAAAATCGCCAAGCGCCTCGGCAAATGGTCGGTGTGGCTGTTTATCGCTTTCTGGACCGGGGGCGCGTGGATCATGTATTTCGCCGACGCGCCGACATTGGTGCGCGATTTCTGGTCTGGCGAGGCGGCACCCGTTGCTTATGCGACGGTCGGCATATTGACCGCAACAACCTTCATCTTCGGCGGCTTCATGCGCGAACAGGTGTGCATCTATATGTGCCCGTGGCCGCGAATCCAGACTGCGATGATGGACGAAAAGTCGTTGCTCGTGACCTACAAGGAATGGCGTGGGGAGAAACGCGGCAGTTTGAAGGCGGCGCAAGCCGATCCGGCTGCATTCGGCGACTGTATCGATTGCAACCAATGTGTCGCTGTTTGCCCGACAGGTATCGATATTCGCGAAGGGCCGCAGATCGGCTGCATCACCTGCGCATTGTGTATCGACGCCTGCGACAATGTCATGGCGCAAATCGGCAAGCCGCGCGGACTGATCGATTATTGCACATTGGACGATGCAGAGGTCGAAAAGGCGGGCGGCACGAGCCATCCCGTGTTGAAAACGCTCTTCCGTCCGCGCACGCTCATTTATTTCGGCATCTGGGTGAGCATTGGCCTCGCTATGCTGTTCACTTTGGGCCAGCGCACACGGCTGGACTTGGCGGTGCAACCGGACCGCAACCCGGTCTATGTCCGCCTGTCCGATGGATCGATCCGCAACAACTACACGCTGAAAATCCGAAACATGGAAACGCGGCCGCGTATTGTCGATGTATATGTCGAGGGGCTGCCCGGCGCAGTCGTCTGGACGCCCGCAGGCAAGCGCGAATTCGCGACGCAGCATATACATTTTGCTGTGGCGCCGGATGCAGTGCACAAAGTGCAATTGTTCGTAGCCGCACCCGCTGAAGGCCCCGAGCATAGCGAGTTCACGATCAGCACCATCGCACGCACCGGCGACGAAAGCGGCGATAGCGACGCGGTTGTGTTCGAAAGGCCGGAAAACGAAGAAGAAGAAGAAGAATGAAAATTTTGATAAACGGCAAGTTCACCGGCTGGCACATGACCGCAATCCTGGTCAGCTTCTTTGCCATTGTCATGGCGGTGAACTTTTACATGGCGCGCATGGCGCTTGGCACCTTTGGCGGAACGGTCGTCGATAACAGCTATGTCGCCAGTCAGAATTACAACCGCTGGCTGGCCGAAGGCGACAAGCAGGACAGGCTCGGCTGGGCCGTCAACGCGGTGCTGACTGCTGATCGGTTCGTGGTGATTGATGTTCAAAAAGACGGTCGGCCTTTGCAGGGTGCGACTGCGATTGGTAATGCCCTGCATCCTTTGGGCCGCGCTGTCGAACAGCCGCTGGCGTTTGAAGCCACACCCGATGGCAAACTGGTATCAACGACCGCGCTGCCCGTTGGACGCTGGAATGTGCAGATATCCGTGCGCCAAAGTGCCGACATCTACAAAGTCGTAGAGCAACTCCAATGACAGCCGCAACCCCCAACCGCGCCCCTGTCGAATTGCCGGTGTCGGATTTCGCGATACCGGGCATGCGCTGCGCGGGTTGTATCTCGAAACTGGAGAGCGGGCTGGCCTTGCGACCCGGCATCGTCAATGCGCGGGTCAATTTTACCGCCAAACGAATCAGCGTCACCCACCTGCCCGAAATGACGATGCCGCAGCTGCTTGAAGCCATATCCGGCATTGGCTTTGAGGCGTTCGCGATTTCGGAAAGTAGCGGTGATAGCGACAATCACGAAGCCAAGCGCCTGCTTAAGGCGATGGCGGTGGCCGGTTTCGCGATGATGAACATCATGCTGCTGTCAGTGTCGGTCTGGTCAGGAGCCGGTGGTGTGACTCGCGACTTGTTCCATTGGCTGTCGGCGTTGATTGCGCTACCGACCTTGGCCTATTCGGGGCAGCCGTTCTTCCGTTCGGCATGGAGCGCGCTGCGCAAAGGCCGGACCAATATGGATGTGCCGATATCCATCGGCGTGACCATCACCACCGCACTCAGCCTTTATGAAACCTTTACCCACGGCCCGCACGCCTATTTCGACGGCGTGGTGATGCTGCTGTTCTTCCTGCTGACAGGTCGCTGGCTCGACGCGGTAATGCGCGACCGAGCACGCGATGGGGTGAGCGCTTTGCTCAAACAGACTTCGGCAGGCGCGATGGTGTTGCAACCTGGTAGCAAAACAGCGTGGTTCGACGCGAAGGCATTGAAGCCCAACATGGTGATGCTGGTCGCCGCTGGAGAACGCTTAGCTGCCGACGGTATGGTGACGGAAGGCGTTAGCAGTTTTGATCTGTCGCTGCTGACCGGAGAAACCACCGCGCAATCGGTAGTGGTTGGCAGCATCGTGCATGCGGGCACATTGAACCTAGACGCCCCGGTGCATGTCCGGGTCACCGCAGCAGGCGCAGATACCGCGATCGCGGACATTGCGCGGTTGATGGAGCAGGCGTCGCAGGGCAAATCACTGTATGTCCGGGTGGCCGATCGAGCTGCACGCCTTTACGCACCAGCCGTGCATATACTCGCCGCACTAAGCTTTCTCGGCTGGATGGTGGCTGGAGCCGGATGGCATGAAAGCCTGCTGGTCGCTGTCGCCGTGCTGATCATCACTTGCCCCTGCGCACTCGGCCTCGCGGTTCCCGCCGCACAGATCGTCGTGGCGGGCGCGTTGATGCGCGCGGGCATATTGGTGAAAGACGGCAGCGCGCTCGAACGTCTCGCCGAAGTCGATCTGGCGATGTTTGACAAGACCGGCACGCTCACCATGGGACGGCCAACGCCAATCAATCTGGCGGACGCAAATGGCGAGCAAAAACAAGTCCTTTTGGCTCTGGCGCGGGCGAGCCGTCATCCTCTGTCCGAAGGCATCAGGCGGGCGCTGGAAACTGAAGGTGTTGCCGCCGCCAAAATCGACCAAGTCCGCGAAGTGGCAGGAGCGGGGGTTTTTGCGACGGCCAATGGCCGCGCCGTATCGCTTGGCCGTCCGAATACGGAGATATCGCATGAAGCCCTTGCATCCGAACTTCAGATTCAGGGTAAGCCTTCCTTCGCCGTGCATTTCTCCGACCAGATGCGGCCGCAAGCAGCCGCGACGTTGGTCGAGCTTCAGTCGCTCGGATTGGCCTCGTCGATTATATCAGGCGACCGCGCTGTATCGGTCGCGCCAATTGCCCACGCCTTGGGTATAACCGCGCAAACTTCGATGCTGCCACAAGAGAAACTCGATGCCATCGCGCGGCAAAAGGCGGCGGGGCATAAGGTTCTAATGGTCGGCGACGGTCTTAACGATGGACCCGCACTCGCCGCCGGATATGCCTCGATTGCGCCTGCGTCGGCGAGCGATGCAGGCCAGAACGCCGCCGATGTCGTATTCATGGGTGACGCGCTAACCCCTGTCGCAACCGCAATCCGTGCGGCCCGCCGAACCCAGCACATTGTCCGGCAGAATTTCATTCTTGCAATCGGCTATAATGTGCTTGCCGTGCCGCTCGCAATAGCAGGTTATGTCACCCCGTTGATTGCCGCTACCGCGATGTCAGGTTCGTCGCTGGTGGTGGTCGCAAACGCGCTCCGCCTCAAGAATGCAGCGAAATGACGGGGCTTGCTCTGCTCATCCCGATCGCATTGGGTCTCGGGCTGTTGGGCCTCGCAGGCTTTTTCTGGTCGATCAAGAACGGCCAGTTCGACGATGCTGATGGCGCTGCCTTGCGCATCCTGATCGACGAAGAGGACGAACTGTGAAGCAGCTCGCTACAATCCTCGCGATCATGATACTGGTCATGCCGCCAGCGCCTGCGACGGCAAAATCCATCATGATCGGCGTCTGCGGCGATGGCGATGTGCGTATTTCGATTCCGGTCAAGGCACCGCTGCCCGGCGAACGTGGCGATCATGGCTGCTGCAAAAAGGGGTGCCATGCCGCCAATGAGCGCAGGAAAAAGGCCGATGGCACCGCCGACGACGGTTGCTGCTGATACAAAAAGAGCGGCGCCTCTTCCTCAAGAAGCGCCGCCCGTGGCGTGACGTTTTCGCTGACCCTAGAAACGGAAACCCAGACCAACCCCAAAGACGATCGGATCGAGACTGATTTTCACGCGCTGCGTGCCAATCGCCGTGGTCGCCAGCCGCGCGGTCGTATCGATGTCGATATATTTAACGTCGAAGTTGAGGAACATCTTCTCGTTCAGATCAATATCGATCCCGGCCTGCGCCGCCCAACCGAAGCTGTCCTTCATGTTGACATCGGTTTGCCCGACGGCCGCCTCAAGACCGGCGGAGGGCTTTTCCGAATAGAATATCGTATAATTCAGGCCCGCTCCGACATAAGGGCGAACCTTGGCTTCCGGGGCGAAATGATATTGTACGGTCAAAGTCGGCGGCAATACCCAGGTCGATGCGAGCTTTCCGATACCGCCGGTCGTGCCGGTCTTGCCCGACGCGTTATGCTTGGTGGTTGCGGCGATGAGTTCGAGGCCGATATTGTTGGTAACCATATGAGTGATATCGACTTCGGGCATGATGCTGTTGTTGACCTTGACCTCTTCGGTCGGAAAGGTCGGCAATATCCCGCCCGAGGTTTCGGTCGGCGCAACCACGATGGCGCGCACGCGAACGAAGGTGTCGCCTGCTTCGGCAAGGGCTGGGGTGGAAATGGCGCTCGCAGCTATGGCGACCGGCAGCAGGCTGTACTTCAACAATTTCATTACTTTATCCTTTGGGAAGTGGTTGATTATTTTTTGCAGGTGCTGAAGCCAAAAGGCAGATACGCAGGGCACCAACGAAAGAGGCCGGTGAAGAGTGGGACAAGTCCAACCCAGCCCCATGCCGACTTCGGACCGACAAACACCATCGCGATCAGGATGATACCTAGGCTGATCCGGATCATGCGATCAAAACGTCCGACATTTGCGGTGCCCATATGTGTCACTCCTGTGCAGTTAAACTACGGAATCAGTTACGCGTCGGACGCGGGCATGACATTGATCTCGCTCAAGAAACGGCTTGATCAGGATCAAAGACCAGTCGCTTGATTTAATCCATTAAACGCCGATGTGGCCTTATTATCCCGAATTGCTCACCGGTAACGTGCCGCGCTACACCAGCTATCCGACCGCCGTCGAATTTCACGATGGCGTGGGCGGGCCTGAACTTTTGAAGGCGCTGGATGATATCGGTTCCGACGATCCGATCTCGCTTTATGTTCACATTCCTTATTGTCAGCAAATCTGCTGGTATTGCGGCTGCAACACTGGAGCAGCCAGCAAGACCCAGCGGCTGACGTCTTATCTGGAAGCCTTGGAGACTGAGATTGCCCTGATCGCGTGCAGCCTGGGGGGACGCGGTAAGGTGAGGAACATCGCCTTTGGAGGTGGCAGCCCGAATGCGATAGCCCCTGTGGACTTCGTCCGGCTTATTGATCGGATTTTCACTACCTTTTCTTGCGACAGCCCTAATATTTCAGTCGAACTCGACCCGCGTATTTTCACCGAAGAGTGGGCGACGACGATTGCACATTGCCGCGTTTCGCGTGTCAGCCTCGGTGTTCAGAGTTTTTCCGAAGAAATCCAGCGCGCGATTGGCCGGATCCAGCCTGTAGAAATGATTAGCGACTGCTTGAAACAGCTTCGCGACGTCGGCATCGACGCCGTCAACTTCGACCTGATATATGGGCTTCCCGGCCAAAGCAGCGACGATTTAAGCGAAACGCTCGTTACGGCAGTCGAACTGCAACCCAGCCGGATCGCGTTGTTCGGCTATGCCCATATGCCGCAACTTTTCCCGCGTCAGAAGCGTATCGATGATAGCAACTTGCCTGGTTCGGCCGAACGTTTTGCGATGGCGGACTTGGGGTATCGGCAACTCACCGCGGCTGGCTATATGGCAATCGGCTTTGACCATTTTGCCTTACCAAATGACAGCCTCTCAAGGGCCGCAGCGCAGGGCACTTTGCACCGCAATTTTCAAGGTTATACCGATGATAACTGTCCGACCATGATTGGCCTCGGGGCGAGTGCGATTAGCAACTTCCCCGATTTCATCATTCAGAACGAGAAGCACCCCGGAGCGTACCGAAAGCTTGCGCTTGCGCATAATTTTACAGTGTCGAGAGGCATTAGGCGATCGGCGGATGACAAGTTGCGCGGGGCATTGATCGAACGTTTGCTGTGCGCAGGTACTTCTGGAGCTATTCCGGAACATATTCTGGACACAGCTAGATCAGGATTGGCTGCATTTATCAAACGGGGTCTTGCACGCATTGAATCCGATTCCATCGTAATCCAGCCAGATGGCTTACCCTATTCGCGCGCCATCGCGTCGTCACTGGACAGGCATCGGGTTCCAGGCGGAAAGCAGTTCAGCCTCGCCATTTAGTACGATTTGTCTGTTATCCCACCAACTATCCTAGTGTCTGACCCGAAATTAAGTTGAGTAGTGTCAGCGAGTTAGCTTGACGCTTTTCCACATCATTGATTCAGCGGTTTTGCAACAACCCGAAGGATTT
>Ga0208327_1000210_pt1 | contig 15411 bp, 13 predicted proteins | sample LakMenEpi26Jun08_FD_150733 | JGI IMG/M metagenome (GOLD analysis project Ga0208327, IMG submission 150733) | Freshwater microbial communities from Lake Mendota, WI - 26JUN2008 deep hole epilimnion (SPAdes) | ecosystem: Environmental > Aquatic > Freshwater > Lake > Epilimnion/Euphotic zone ...
CTCTCTCTCTCTCTCTCTCTCTCTCTCTCTCTAGCAATCCGAAGCCGCGGCCCCGATGGTGGCGCGCTCCGCAGGTCATGAGAGGCTACTTTGCCGAGAGATACGGGATCGCGGCGACGCGGGCCTTCACGTCCTCGAGTCCGTCGACAAGATCGGCGATGGAGTCCCAACGTCCGTTCATGAGCGGTTCGCGGGCATGTCCGGGAATCGAGAACTCGGCACTGAAATCCACATCATCCACGGTCACCTTGTTCTCGGTGAGATCGAGGGTGATCTGGGCGGTCGGTGTTTTCTCGATGAGGGCAGCAAGGTCCTCGATGTCCTGTTTGGACATCTTGACGCAGGGGATGCCGAGAGTGGTGGAGTTGCCGAAAAAGATCTCGGCGAAGCTCTCGGCGATGATGGCGCGGAAGCCGTAGCGGTAGAGAGCCTGAGGGGCGTGTTCGCGAGAACTGCCGCAACCGAAGTTCGAGCCTGAGATCAGGACGGTGGCCCCGTTGGAGCGTGCGTCATCAAGGGGATGGACGCGCCCTGCCGCCTTCTCGGCTACCTTCGCATCGGCAAAGGCAAACTCGCCGAGTCCGTCGAAGGTAACGCACTTCATGAAGCGTGCGGGAATGATCCGGTCGGTGTCAATGTCATCACCGGGGACATAAACGCCGCGTCCGGTGACTTGGGTGATTTTTTCTAGGGACATGGGATGGGAAAGTAAGAATTATGAAGGATGAAGTATGAAAAGGGATGAGTGGAGAGGGATGGTGGCTGCTCTTGGGCCGATTTTTTAGATTTATTAGAATGTGCGGACTTGGGGGATACAGCGTGTTTTGCTCAAAGTAGAAGGGTTGAGAAATCGGTTATTTTCATACTTCATACCTCATCCTTCATCCTTTTCCTTCAGCTGATCCCGAAGACCTTGCGGGCGTCGCTGACTTCGCCGGTGAGGGCGGCGGCGGCGACCATGAGGGGACTCATGAGCATCGTGCGTCCGGTCGGGCTTCCTTGGCGGCCCTTGAAGTTGCGGTTGCTGGAGCTTGCGCAGAGTTGGTCGCCGACAAGCTTGTCGGGATTCATTCCCAGGCACATGGAGCAGCCTGCGCCGCGCCACTCGAAGCCCGCCTCGCGGAAGATTTCGGCGATACCCATCTTCTCCGCCACGGCGGCAACGCCCTGGGAGCCGGGAACAACGATCGCCTTCACGCTGGAGGCTACCTTGCGGCCCTTGATGTGCTTGGCGACTTCCTGAAGGTCGGAGAGGCGTCCGTTGGTGCAGCTTCCGAGGAAGGCGACATCGATCCTGATGCCGACCGCCGGGGTTCCGGCGGGGAGCTTCATGTGCTCGATCGCCTCGGCGGCGGTGGCACGGTCCTTCTCGGGAAGATCGGCGGGATTCGGGATCGCCTCGTCGATGAAGATCGCCTGACCGGGAGTGATGCCCCAGGTGACGGTCGGGAGGATCTCCTCGGCCTTGAAGTTCACGATGTCGTCGTAGACCGCGTCCTTGTCGGAGGCGACGGCCTTCCAGCGGGCGACGGCGGCATCCCACTCGGCTCCCTTGGGTGAGTAGGGGCGTCCGCGGAGATACTCGAAGGTGGTCTCGTCGGGATTCACGTAGCCGACGCGGGCACCTCCCTCGATCGACATGTTGCAGACGGTCATGCGCTCTTCCTGGGTGAAGGCATCGAAGGTGGAGCCGCCGTATTCGTAGGCGTAGCCGATGCCGCCGTTCACGCCGAGGTGGCGGATGATGTGGAGGATGACATCCTTGGCGTAGACGCCGGGGGCGAGCTTGCCGTCGACGTTGATGCGGCGCACCTTGGGCTTGCCGATCGCCATCGTCTGGGTGGCCAGGACGTCGCGCACCTGGCTCGTGCCGATACCGAAGGCGATCGCTCCGAATGCGCCGTGGGTCGAGGTGTGGGAATCGCCGCAGGCGATCGTGGTGCCCGGCTGGGTGATACCCTGCTCGGGACCGACGATGTGGACGATGCCCTGGTTGCCGGAGGGAAGGTCAAAGAAGGTGACGCCGGTCTCGGCGCAGTTCTTCCGAAGCTCCTTCACCATCGCGTCGGCGAGGGGATCGGAGAAGGGCTCGGCGCGCTGGTCGGTCGGGACGATGTGGTCAACCGTGGCGAAGGTGCGGTTCGGATAGAGGACCTTGAGGCCGAGGTCGCGGACCATGCCGAAAGCCTGCGGGCTCGTCACCTCGTGGATGAGGTGGGTGCCGATGAGTAGTTGAGTCCTGCCGTCGGGGAGCGTGCGAACGGTGTGTTCAGCCCAGACCTTGTCGAGAAGCGTTTTGCCCATAGTCGGTCGACGATAGCGGGAATGGCAGCGTGGGAAAAGTGAAACCTACTCTTTCCGGAAAATCTGAAGGCTTCGGAGGTAGTCGTCCGGAAGTCCGAAGTCGAAGCGTTCCGCCCGGGTCATCTCCAGGGCAAGATAGCCTTCCCTTTGCCGTTGAATTTCCTGGGCGCGGGTCAGTTGGAACTCTCCTCCGTCACGGATGTCATCACGGATCATTTCCCCAAGGATGTCGTAGATGGATGGGGCGAGCAGGTGCATGCCAAACCATCCGAGGAAGGTATCCCCGGGGAGTCCGTCCACATGGAGTTTTTCACGGGCCACATGCACGTCCGGTTTCTCAACGATGAGGGAGACATCGATGAGCGAAGGGGAATCCGTCCGCCTGATTCCCGCAATCGTTCCATACCCCTTGAGTTCGTCGGGACCGATTCGGTTGACGGCGGAGACGCTCCTGCCTCCCGAGAAGGAGGCTGCATCCGCGAGTTCTCGGTAGGGGGAAACCGGTGATCCGCGGAAAAGGTGATCGCCGAGGCAGAGGAGGACCGGTTCCCCTGCCGCAAAATCACGTGTCTGGTAAACGGCGTGACCGTAACCCTCCTGCGTGTGTTGCACGGCGAAGCAAACGCGCGTTGCAAGATCCTCCATCCGGCGCGCCTCCTCGCGGAGGTTTGGATATTTTTCAAGGCGCCTGAGGTATTCTTCCCCGGGGCCATGGAGGTAAGCACGGATGGTTCGGTCCTCATCGGGTTGCACGATCAGGCAGATTTCCTCGATTCCGGCATCAAGCAGTTCGACGAGGTGGTAATGGAAGAGAGCGCGGCTGATGCCGTCGGTGCCGACAACCGGGAAGAGTTCCTTCTTCACCGCATGGGAAGCGGGAAAGTGGCGGGTGCCTAGTCCCGCAACCGGGACGACAGCCTTGCGGGGACGCCTGATGACGGCGCTTTCACCCGAGGTGTTCATGCTTTCACCCCTTCCCAGCCGTTGGCGCCGAACCGGTAACGTCGCGCTCCGAACTCCATGGCGCCGGGAGATGTGCCCTCGAAGATATCGGGCATGACGCCGATACGGCGGGAATACTCCTCCGCAATGCGCGGGATCTCCTTGCCGAGTGCCTCGAGTTTTCCAAAGACGGCGACCGTGCCGCCCGTGCCGCCGCCGGTGATTTTGGCTCCGTAGAGTCCCTTTGAGGGGCCTCGCCGGCGAACGGCCTCGACGAGGAAGTCGACTTCCTCGACGGAGAGGTTGCAGTTGGCCCGGTAGCTCTCGTGGGCGGCATACATCAACTCCCCGCCGGCAAGCAGATCCGCCTCGCCGCCCCTGGAGGCCTCGAGCAGGTGCTTCATGAAGGCGAGGACCCGGGCGTTCTCCTCGATGGGATGGCGGGTCGGCCCCGCCACGCGGTAGGTCGCGTCAGGTTGGATCACGGTCACCGGATCATCGTGGGTTTTGTGTCGGGCCAGGAAATCTGAACCGAGGAGGGTTTCGGGCAGTTCCTTTTCGTAGTTGGAACGGAACTCTTCCGGGGTCAGCTCTGTGAGAAAACCGATCGGTTCCTTGCCGGACTTCTCACGGAGGGAGTTGATGATCTTCTTGCCCATGAAGGCACCGATGCGTGTGTCACCGTAGGGATTTCCCGCGACCGAATGGCGCACCATGGAGCTGATTCCCACAAAACCCGTTCCCTCGGGAATGGAGACTTCCCCCATGACCTTGCCGGGACGGCAGAGGATATGGGTGAGTTTTCCCTCGCGGCCGCAGGTAATGGCAGTCTGATCCATGATGCCGCAGGGTGCGCCGACGACATGGTTCTCGGCCATTTGACCGAGTCGTGAGAGACGCTGTCCGTCCAGCTTCAGCCCGAGATAGGCATCAAGGCAGGTGAGGGTTCCCATCTCCACGGCCGCGGAACTCCCGATGCCAACGTTCATCGGGACGGCACTCAGCAGGATCATGCTGAAGCCGTAGGGCATCCGGACAGCCTCCTCCTTCAGGAGAGTGAAGATGCTCCCTCCGATGTAGGCGCCCCAGGAGAGGAGGGGATTGGCTTGGAAGAGTTCCTTCACCGCCGCATAGCCTGCAAGTCCATCCCCGGAGGTGAAGTAGTCGAGGGGGATGCGGGTCTCGACGGGAAGGTTGCGCTTGCCCATCTGCATCGTCCTGATGCGCAGGGTCCTGTCCGTGCGGGGTTGCAGAGCCATCAGCATGCCGTGACCGAGAACCCCTTCGCAGACATTGGCCCCGGAATAGTCGGCGATGCCTCCCATGATATCGAGTCGGGCCGGGGCGCGTGCCACCCAGATTTCCCCAGCGCTGAAAAATCCGGCAAGACCTGTCGGATCGCTGTTGGGAAGGCTGAGTAATCGTTCAAATTCCTGAACTTCAGGGGGAAGGTTTACAGTGGCCATGATCCATGGATTAAAGACATCGGAAGTAGTCCTGTAAATAAGTTCGGACTCCTGCGGTTTGTACGAAAAAACGGACTTTAAGGTATGAATCTTGCTCAAATTTTGAGATTCGGACATTTTCTTCAATCCTGCATATTCCCACTCTCCATTCCATCATGTCCAAGCCAACCATCCTCTACACCAAGACCGACGAGGCCCCCGCCCTGGCCACTTACTCCTTCCTGCCGATCGTGAAGGCCTTCACCAAGCACTCCGGGATCAACGTCGAGATCCGCGACATCTCGCTGGCCGGTCGCATCATCGCCGCCTTCCCTGATGTTCTCGGCGAGGATCAGAGGATCGGCGACGCGCTTTCCGAACTCGGTGCCCTGACCCTCAAGCCCGAGGCGAATATCATCAAGCTCCCGAACATCAGCGCATCCATCCCCCAGCTGAAGGCGGCGATCGCCGAACTCCAGTCGAAGGGGTACAAGCTCCCCGATTATCCCGACAATCCGCAGACCGACTCCGACAAGGAGATCCGGGCCCGCTATGACAAGATCAAGGGAAGCGCGGTCAACCCGGTGCTTCGGGAAGGGAACTCGGATCGCCGCGCCCCCAAGGCCGTGAAGGAGTACGCCCGCAAGCATCCTCACTCCATGGGAGCCTGGACCTCCGCTTCCAAGACGAGTGTCGGCACAATGGGGAAGGATGACTTCTTCTCCAATGAGAAGTCGGCGACCCTTTCCGATGCGACCGACGTGAAGATCGAGTTCGTTGGTGCTGACGGCTCCGTCAAGGTTCTCAAGGAAAAGACCCCTCTCAAGGCCGGCGAGATCCTCGACGCCACCGTGATGCGCCGCAAGGCGCTCGTCGCTTTCCTCGAAGGGCAGATCGCGAAGGCCAAGACCGACGGTGTCCTCTTCTCGCTCCACATGAAGGCGACCATGATGAAGGTCTCCGACCCGATCATCTTCGGCCATGCCGTGAAGGTCTTCTTCAAGGACCTGATCGCCAGGCACGCCGACCTCATCAAGGAGCTGGGTGTCGATTTCAACAATGGATTCGGCGACCTCGTTGCCAAGATTCAGACCCTGCCCGCCGATCAGAAGGCCGCGATCGAGGCCGATATCCAGTCAACTCTCGCCACGGGTCCCGCCGTCGCCATGGTCAACTCCGACAAGGGAATCACCAATCTCCATGTCCCGAGTGATGTGATCGTCGACGCCTCCATGCCGGCGATGATCCGTGCCGGTGGTCAGATGTGGGATGCGGCGGGCAAGACCGCGGACACCCTGGCCGTCATTCCCGACAGCTCGTATGCGGGCGTATACCAGGCGGTCATCGATTTCTGCAAAAAGAACGGCGCACTTGATCCGAAGACCATGGGCTCCGTTCCCAATGTCGGCCTCATGGCCCAGGCCGCTGAGGAATACGGCTCGCACAACAAGACCTTCGAGATTCCCTCGTCCGGCGCGGTCCGCGTCACGGACTCCTCGGGCAAGGTTCTCCTTGAGCATTCCGTCGAGGAAGGGGATATCTGGCGTGCCTGCCAGACCAAGGATGCCCCGATCCGCGACTGGGTGAAGCTCGCCGTGAACCGTGCCCGTGCCACTGGCGATGCCACCGTCTTCTGGCTCGACGAGAAGCGAGCCCATGACGCCCAGTTGATCGCCAAGGTGAATGCCTATCTCGCCGACCACGACACCAAGGGACTCGATATCCGCATCCTCCCCCCTGCGGAGGCCTGCACGTTCAGCCTCGAGCGCATCGACCAAGGTAAGGACACGATCTCCGTCACCGGAAACGTCCTGCGCGATTATCTCACCGACCTTTTCCCGATCCTCGAGGTCGGCACCAGCGCCAAGATGCTCTCGATCGTCCCGCTCATGAATGGCGGTGGCCTCTTCGAGACAGGTGCGGGTGGTTCCGCGCCGAAGCACGTCCAGCAGTTCCTCGAGGAGAATTACCTCCGCTGGGATTCCCTCGGCGAGTTCTTCGCGTTGGCCCCTTCCTTCGAGCATGTCGCCGAGACCTTTGGCAATGCGAAGGCCAAGGTGCTGGCCGATACCCTCGACGCCGCCACCGGCAAGTTCCTCGAGAACGACAAGTCCCCGGGCCGCAAGCTCGGCTCCATCGACAACCGCGGCAGCCATTTCTATCTGGCGATGTACTGGGCCCAGGCACTTGCCGCCCAGACGCAGGATGCGGAACTGAAGGCCCTCTTCACGCCGATCGCCGCCGAACTCACCGCGAACGAGCAGAAGATCGTCGCGGAACTTGCCGCCGTCCAGGGCAAGCCGACCGATGTCGGCGGCTACTACCTTCCTGATGATGCCAAGGCAGATGCCGTGCTTCGTCCGAGTGAGACATTCAACGAGATCCTCTCAAAAATTTGAGCTTGGTCTTTTGACGGATAGCTTTGTTGCTGCTCGGTCGCTGTAGGTTTGCTACAACTTCCCTAGCGCGCCTCGCTCTCCATTCAAAATCCCGGCGCTCGCTGCAATCATTCCACCCCTTGGGGTGGATGAGAACCGAGGAGATGATCTGATTCTGCTAGACCTCCGGCCGCGCGGGATTATTGTTGAAAGCCAGTTTTAGGAAGGGTGGCTGAGCTTGGTTTAAGGCACTCGACTCGAAATCGAACGTGGGGTAATTCCCACCGTGGGTTCGAATCCCACCCCTTCCGCCATACCCCTCCTTTGAAGGGAGCAAATTCATTCTGTGGGATGAAGAACCTTGGTTCGATCACCATGCCGCGATGAGCGGCAAACCTTTAACACGAAGTCAAAATGTAGCACCTTGGCAAAGCCAAGGACATCCCACCCATTGCCTCGCCGCCTCCCGACGGCCTCGCCCTAAAGGGCTGCTATGCAGGCTACATCGCGCTTCCCAGCGCTCGATGTTCCGCCCTTACTGTTAAGTCAAAAATCTGACCCTCTCACTTCCCATGTGTGCCACCTTTGAAATCCAAGGCCGGGTCTTCCGGCCAGGCCGTGAGGTCTTAGCCCGTGCCAAGGAAGGGGTGGTGCGTCCGGTCTGGGCCGGATTTGCCAGAAGCGAGATTCTGGGATGGTGGGAGCGCCGTGGCGGGGAGTTGCTTGATATTCCGGCGGAGCGATTCGCCGAACGAAGCGACCAGACGAGGCGGTTGGTCTGGGATGATGTGCCCGGGGGTCTTGTGCTCAGAGGGGTGATGAAACGAGGGGAAGGATCCCCTCTGGTGAGGATCGTGACCAGGGCTGCCACAGAGGCTGAAGTGATGCGATTTCAGCACACCCGGATGCCACTGCTGGAGAGACCCCTTTATGAACCTTTGGATTCCGGCGATTTCGGCGACCTCGGTGATTTGGAGGATCAAGGGCAGGGACTGCTTTTTTAAGGATCTAGGAGTTGAGCTCTGGGGCCCAAGAAAAAGGAATGACGAGTTTCATTCTCTCACGCTAGCTTCGCTCTCATGAAGCACACCCGCCCCGCCCTTCTCCTCGCACTCGTCGGCACGATCCTGACCAGTTCCTCATGCTCCAGGAAGCAGGAGCCTGGAATCCTGGTGGGTCAGTTCGCCTCCCTCACCGGAGGACAGGCTTCCTTCGGCCAGAGCACCGACAAAGGGGTGCAGCTCGCCCTAGCGGAGATCAATGCAGCCGGCGGCGTCCTCGGTCAGCCCCTCCGCATCATCACCAAGGACAATCAATCCAAGCCCGGCGAGACCTCCACAGCGGTCCGCGAACTGATCACCCGGAACAAGGTGGTCGCCCTGATCGGCGAAGTCGCATCAGGACGCTCGCTGGAGGCCGCCCCAATCGCCCAGCGAAGCGGGATCCCGATGATCTCCCCCGCCTCGACCAATGAGAAGGTGACCGAGACGGGCGATCATATCTTCCGTGTCTGCTTCATCGATCCGTTCCAGGGAACCGTCTGCGCCAAGTTCTCGCGCAAGCTGGGATTCAAGAAGGCGGCCATCATCACCGATGTCTCCAAGGACTACAGCCTCGGCCTTGCCAAGAGCTTCAAGCAGGAGTTCACCGCGAACGGTGGCGTCATCAGCGGCGAGCAGAGCTACAGCGGGGGTGACAAGGATTTCAGCGCGCAGTTGACCGCAATCAAGGCCGACAATCCCCAGGTGATCTTCCTTCCCGCCTACTACACCGAGGCGCCGCTGATCATCCGTCAGGCCCGCCAGCTCGGGATCACGGTTCCCTTCATCGGCGGTGATGGCTGGGATTCGCCGGAACTCGTCGGTGTCGGCGGCTCCTCCGTGGAGGGTTGCTACTTCTCGAACCACTTCTCGGACCAGAGCAAGGATCCCCGCGTCGTGGCCTTCGTCGATGCCTACCGCAAGAAGTATAACGGGGAGCCGGATGCTATGGTGGCGCTCGGCTACGACTCCGTCTACCTACTCGCCGACGCCATGAAGCGCGCCGGTACGACCGAGCCCGCCAAGGTGAACGCGGCCATCGCTGCCACGAAGGATTTCCCCGGAGTCACCGGCAAGATCACGCTCGACTCACACCGGAACCCGACCAAGCCCGCCGTGATGCTCCAGGTCAAGAACGGCAAGTTCGCCTACGTCGAGACCATCGCCCCGTAGCCAAGAGGAAGGCAAACCTTAACCAGAGGCCTTAACTGCCGAGTCTGCGGACTTCCAGGGAATCGATCGTGAGTTTGAGAGATTTCTCGGCGATCCGTAGGAATCCCTCCGAGGAGTCCGTGAGCAGGATGTCGAGTCCCGGATCCGGAGGCGTCGGAGGAAGCGTGGCCAGCAGGTCCTTGACCGCGAGTGCGCAGTTCTCGGCGGAATCGACAAGGGTCACGGCGTTGCCGCAGATACGGGCGATCGTTTTCTTGAGAAGGGGGTAGTGGGTACAGCCGAGCACGAGTGTATCGATTCCTTCGTCCAGCATCGGCGCCAGATAGCGCCGCAGAAGTGTCGCGGTGACCTCGTCCTCGAAGAGTCCCTCCTCGATCAAGGGAACGAGCAGCGGGCAGGCGACGGCGCTCACCTTGAGATCCTGGCTGATCCTGCGGATCGCCTTGCCATAGGCGTCGCTGCCGATCGTCGCGCGGGTCCCGATGACACCGATCCTGCCCGAGCGCGTCGCCTTGACGGCCGCGGCGGCGCCGGGTTCGAGCACTCCGATCATCGGCACGGCGAAATCCGGAGCGAGTGAGGGGAGGGCGAGTGCCGATGCGGTGTTGCAGGCGACGACGATGAGCTTGGCCCGCTCGCTGACGAGCAGGTCGGAGATTTCACGGGCATACCGGGTCACGGTTTCCGGGCTCTTGCCTCCGTAGGGGACGCGCGCCGTGTCACCCACGTAGAGGATCCGCTCGGAGGGGAGGGCCCTCCGGAGTTCAGCGACCACGGTCAACCCTCCGATTCCGGAATCAAAAACCCCGATGGGACGGGAGAGGTCTGAAGAAATTGATGAGGACATTGGAAAGGCGGAAATCATGAAGAATGAAGTCCTAACAAAAGAAATCAAACTTCATCACTCAGCGTTCATTCTTTCTTTGCGGCACCTGGTGGTCGTGCCCCTGGTGGCCTTCCCATCGGCCGAGTGATTCCTCGTGGAAGTGACGCCCCCTGAAAAGGCGCGTTACCACGCCGTAACGTGGGGAGAAGAGGTATGCTGCCCCCATGAAGAGGGCCATGAGCAGGACGATGCAGGGGCCGGAGGGGATGTTTGCGAAGAAGGAGAGCAGGAGCCCTCCGGTCGCACTCAGCAGGCCGAGAAAAGCACCGCCCCAGAGCATCCGTGAGAAGGAGTCGGTCAGGAGATAGGCAGTCGCGGCCGGCAGGATGAGCAGTCCCAGCGAGAGCAGAACACCGACCGCCTGGAGTGAGGCGACGAGTCCAAGGACCGTGAGGGCCAGGAGCCCTGTCTCGATCCATCCGATGCGGATGCCCGAGGCGCGTGCCACGGTGGCGTCGAAGAGGGTGAGCAGCAAAGGACGCTGGAAGAGGACCAGTGTCGTGAGTGTCACGAAAGCGGCCGCGTAGGAGATCCAGAGGTCGCCGTTCCCCACGCCGAGGATGTTCCCGAAGAGGAAGTGGCTCAGGTCCACCTTTACCTTGGCAAATCGGATGAGGACGATGCCGAGCGCGAAGGCGATGATGTAGAGCGAGGCGACAGCGGTCTCGTCCTTGAGCCGCGAGTTCCGGGCCATGAGCTGGCCGCCGATGGCGACGAGCAGCGCCGCCATGAGTCCGCCCAGCATCAGTCCGAGGGGCGAGAGTCCGACCAGCATGGCGGCCACTGCAAGGCCGGGCAGGAGCGAATGGGAGAGGGCGTCGGCGAGGAGAGCCTGACGCCTCAGGATGATGAAGGTGCCCAGGAAGCCGTTGGTGAATCCGATCAGCGCGCACGAGAGGAGCGCCCGCTGCATGAAGGCGTAGCCGAAAGGTTCCGTCAGCGGCGCTAGGAGGTTGGGGAGAGTGCTCATGCGTGGTCGTGATGGTGGTGCCCTCCGGAGTAGACCGCGGTGCCGTAGGCGCATTCCAGATGCTGAGGGGAAAGAACCTCCGCCGTCGGTCCGCAGGCGATCATCTCGCCGTTGAGCAGGACGGCCATGTCGAAGAGTTCCGTTGCCTCGGAGAGTGCATGATGGGAGACTAGCAGAAGCTTGCCCTGCTCACCGAGGGTACGGAGTGCCTTGGCCAGAGCCCCTGCGTTTCCCTTGTCGAGTCCGGCGAAGGGTTCGTCAAGCAGGTAGAGGTCTGCCTCCTGGGCCCAGGCTCTTGCAAGGAAGGCCCGCTGCTGCTGCCCGCCGGAGAGTTCCTTGATCTGACGACCCGCCAGCGGTGCCAGGTCGAAAAGTTCCAGTGCGTTTTGGACGGCTTCGTTGTCCGCCTTGGAAAAGGATCCCAGCAGGCCGACCTGATGGTAGCGTCCCATCTCGACGAGTCCCCGGACGGTGACGGGAAAATCCCAGTCGACCGACTCCCGTTGGGGAAGGTAGGCGATCCTTGGGGCCGCCTTCGCGATCTTCTGGTTGGCGATGGTGATTGTTCCCGTTTCGGGAACGACCAGTCCGGCGACCGCCTTGAGAAGCGTCGATTTGCCTGCACCGTTGGGTCCGAAGAGCCCGACGCGGTGGCCTCGGGATAGGCTGAGGGAGAGGTGATGGATCGCCGGTACCCGGTGGTAACTCACCGTCAGGTCCTCGATGTTCAGAAGTGGCGATGGATCCCGGGGAGTCATGGAACGGGGGATTCGGGAATCGTGAGGACATCCTCGAGGGAGCGATTCGCCCAGTAGCTTGCAGTGATCGGTGCCATCATGCCCTCGGGTTGGAATTCGACACGCACGGCATGGGGTGTCCCGTCGCTCCACTCGGCGGTGATGAGCAGATCGCTGCCGGGAGGGATCTCCATGTCCGTGCCGTATTCACCCGGAGAGAGGAGGTTCTTCTCCGTCATGATGGTCTTTCCCTCGAGCGAGACTGCGCATCGGATGGGGGAGGGGGCAGCCCGGAGCAGAAACCGGCCGCGGAGAACTCCTTTCGAGCCTTCATCCCTGACCATGGAATTCGGAGCCGATGAGGCGCTCTCCGAGGAGCTTTCCACGGTGCTGAGGGTAAGCCGGCAGACAGGCACCAACACCGCCGCAAGCAGCAGCAGGATCAGGCAGAGCCGGAGTAGTGGATTCCCCTTCATGGACGGATGCTGATACTACCCCTTGCCGGGGGAAAAGGGAAAGCCGCCTTATCGGTCAATGCATAGGTCAATGCCATCCGACATCGGATGTTTCAAGCGGCAGGAAGGAAGGAGTATGCCGCCACGGCGATCAATCCGCCCCCCGCCGCACGGATGGAGGTTCCGAAACGACTGCCGCCGATCGTCGTTGCGAAGAGGATGCCGACGGCGTGGAGCGTGACGGTTGCTGCGACCATCCCAACCAGGAAGAGAGAGGGGGCGATACCCTGCGGCATTTCGGACCCGTGGGCGAAACCATGGCAGGCCCCGGAAAGCACAACCACGGCCAGGGCAACTGAAAGGTACGGTTTCCAGGCCATGCCGAGTGCGGTTCCGAGCAGAAGCATCGAGGCGCCGATTCCATGCTCGATCATCGGCCGGGGCATGGAGCCGATACCGGCAAATCCCCCGAGGATCATCGGAAGGATAAAGGCGCAGGGGAGCATCCAGAGGGCGCGGCCCCCGAGTTGAACCGCCCAGAGACCAACGGCGACCATGACGAGAAGATGGTCGGGACCGGTGAAGGGATGAAGGAAACCGGACGCTGTCGCGGCGTTCGGATTCCCTGCGTGGAATGCCACCGGATGAGCCATGGCCGGGAGTGCGGATCCAAGGAGCAACAGAAGTGGGAAGAGGCGCCTCATGTCGATCATGCTAGTATGGCCCGGAACCCTCCGCATAGTTCAAAATGGGGACGTTTGCAGAGAGGGCGGGCCTGTGGCATCTTTTTGTTCATGGCGTCACCAGTTTTCCATTTGCCCCATCCGGCAGCACTCGGCGCTGGCGCCCCGCTCCTGCTTGCTCTCTAATTGTCCCCCGGCACAGCGCGTACCTTGGGACCCGTGCCCGGCCCACACCTTATGAACAACGACCGAGTCCTCATTTTTGACACGACGCTCCGCGACGGCGAGCAATGCCCCGGCGCCTCCATGAACCTGCGCGAGAAGCTGGAGATCGCCCGCCAGCTTGCACGCCTTCAGGTCGATATCATCGAGGCCGGATTCCCCGTTATCAGCGACGGTGACTTCGAGGCCGTCCAGACGATTGCCGGCGAGATCTCAGGCCCTGTCATTGCCGGCTTGGCCCGCTGTGTTCCCAAGGACATCGAGGCAGCCGGCCGCGCCCTGCTGCCTGCCGGCGACCGCGCCCGCATTCACGTCTTCCTTGCCACCTCCAAGATCCACCGCGAGCACAAGCTCAAGAAAGCCAACGAGGAGATTCTGCGTCTGGCCGCCGAAGGGGTGCGCCAAGCCAAGGCCTTCACCGCCGATGTCGAGTTCTCACCCGAGGATGCTTCGCGCACCGAGCCTGAGTTCCTGGCGGAGGTCGTGCAGGCCGCGATCGAGGCGGGTGCGACCACGGTGAACATCCCTGACACCGTCGGCTACGCGATGCCGCAGCAATACGCCGACCTGATCACCTACCTTCGCAAGCATGTCCGCGACATCAACAAGGCGGTCATCAGCGTCCATTGCCATGACGATCTCGGTATGGCCGTCGCCAATTCCCTGGCCGCCGTTCAGGCCGGAGCCCGGCAGGTCGAGGGGACATTCAACGGCATCGGCGAGCGCGCCGGCAACGCCGCCCTCGAGGAAGTGGTCATGGCGATCAAGACCCGTCCCGATGTCTTTGCCGGACTCTCCACCGGGATCGCTACCAAGGAGATCCTCAAGACATCCCGACTGATCAGCCGCCTAAGCGGCCTGCAGGTCGCCCGGAGCAAGGCGATCATCGGCGAGAACGCCTTCGCGCACGGATCCGGCATCCATCAGGACGGCATCCTCAAGATGCGCGAGACCTACGAGATCATGGATCCCCGCGACGTGGGCTGGGGTGGCACCGACCTTCCGCTGACCAAGCACAGCGGCCGCCACGCCATGGTGGCCCGACTGGAACAACTCGGCCTCAGTCTGACCGAGGCTGAGATCGCACCGATCTTCACCCGCTTCAAGGAGTTGGGTGATAAGAAGAAGTTTGTTTATGACGACGATCTGGTCGCGCTGGCCGGCGATGCGGTCGCCGGTGAGACCGGAGCCTATGCCCTGGAGTCCCTGCAGGTGGTCTGCGGCGGAAGCGCCGTGCCCACCGCCACCGTCAAGCTGCGTCATCAGGGCGGCATCCTTGAGACGGAAAGCCCCGGTAACGGCGCCGTCGATGCCGCGATGAAGGCCATCGACAAACTGGTCGGCAAGAACGGCCATCTCGCCGTCTACTTGGTCGAGGCCGTCACCGAGGGACAGGATGCGCTCGGCGAGGTGACCTTGAAGGTCGACTTCGGCGACGGCCGCCTAATCACCGGCAAGGGAGCCTCGACGGATGTGATCGAGGCCTCCGCCCGCGCCTACGTCAACGCCATCAACCGATCCCTTCTCATGCAACAGACCACCCCTGGAATTGAAATGCCGGTCGTGTGAGGCGAGAGACGTTTTTTCGAACATTCCAACGCTTCAGTGGTCCAAACAAGTTCTCCTATCTCCCAACTACCAGCACCCAACCATCATGAATAAAACGCTCCTCATCGTTCTCGGTGTCATCCTCATCATCATCCTTGCCGCCGTTGGCAGCTACAATGGGCTGATCGGCAGTTCTCAGGCTGTCGACTCCTCGTGGGCCCAGGTGCAGAATGTCTACCAGCGCCGCGCCGACCTGATCCCGAACCTCGTGCAGACCGTCCAAGGCGCCGCCAACTTCGAGAAGTCTACGATTGTCCAGGTCACCGAGGCACGCGCCTCCGTCGGCAAGGTCAATATCAATCAGAACCAGGCCCCGGCCGACGCCGCCCAACTCGCCGAGTATCAGAAGGCGCAGGGACAACTCGGCACCGCCCTCTCCCGTCTTCTTGTGGTGGCCGAGAATTACCCCGACCTCAAGGCAAGTGCCAACTTCCGCGACCTTCAGGCACAGCTTGAGGGAACCGAGAACCGCATCACCGTGGAGCGCGGCCGGTTCAATGCCGCCGTGCAGGAGTACAACACGAAGATCAAGAGCCTTCCCACCGTCTTCTTTGCAGGATTCCTCGGT
>Ga0208327_1000211_pt1 | contig 15342 bp, 19 predicted proteins | sample LakMenEpi26Jun08_FD_150733 | JGI IMG/M metagenome (GOLD analysis project Ga0208327, IMG submission 150733) | Freshwater microbial communities from Lake Mendota, WI - 26JUN2008 deep hole epilimnion (SPAdes) | ecosystem: Environmental > Aquatic > Freshwater > Lake > Epilimnion/Euphotic zone ...
GCCCGCCATAACAGCCATTGCAGTTGTAATGCCCATCACGTCATCCTTTTGAAAAAGCCGCGCTCGCTGACTTTGTAGCCCGCTTCGCGTAGTTTTGCCTCTGTTTTATCGTCATGCTCTGCGCCCAAGGTGGACATTTGCACCCCGATTGCGCCGTTGTCTTTGGCCCATGTCTCGAAAGCCTCTAAGAGCGCCAAGCCTTCACCCTCACCCCACCAAGCCAACTCAACCGCAATCTTGTGTTCAGGAGCCGCCCAAACTGGCCCCATAAAGCCAAAGATGACCCCGCGTTCACCGACAAAGCACGAGCCGCCTTCGATTGCCTTTTCTAGCAAACCACACACGGCAATCTCTGACATATCCACCATGCTAGACCACGGCGACAAAGCCCAAAACTCACTAGCCACGGCCATCAGGCGCGGCAGGTCATCACTTGTCGCTTGCCTTATCATGTAGCCTGTGCCGCCCTGAAAATAGCTTTTGCACCCGTTAAAACAGCCGAACCAGAAGCACGACGCACTTGCAGCCTGTAAGTCACATTGCCCGTATTAACCAGCGTTGGCCTTGCTGCGTCCAAAGTCGCTTCTGGGAACACAATCTCGACAGGATCACCTGACAGGATTGATGCCGTCCAAGTCCCTGTTATGCAGGTTGTGACCGTGCCGCCGCCCGTAGGCTCTTCCGTGATCCGATAGTCAGCCGACAAAGGCCCGGAGGTCAAACCAGTCACAAACCCGTCAGATAAAAGCCGCGTTGTGTCAAATCGAAGCGTGCCAGCCGTTACCCCTGTCAAAGCCACCGTGCCGACAGTCGCATACGTTCCAGATGATACCCCGAACGTGGTTGGACCGCTTGTCCCAGATGGTAAGCCAGAGTTTATCGAGTTTAGCGCCGCATTTGCTGCATTGGCCGAAGCCTGTGCCGCAAGAATTTGATTGAGCAAATTGGTCTGCTCAATGTTAACCGCAGTAAGCGACGCAAACTGATCCTCAATCGACTTCAGAACCAATGCCCAATAAATCGAAAACGACGTGCTGGCCGTGCCATTCTGCGCAACAATCCTGTCTTGCCGATTAAGCGGGGGAATAGCCACTAGAACGCCTCGTTGATATAAATGCCAGACACCCGACGCGGAACAGGATCACTTACCCGCATTTCACCAATCATCCCCGGCCCCTTGAATTGACCGCAGCGATTGAACTTAACCCGCTTACCATAATTGCCAGCCAATCCCAAGCTATCAGACCGCCAAGGCCCCCAAACCTCGCCGCCATCACGCGAAAAGCGAACGTTGACAATCGGATTGGAACCCTGCCCTACTTCAGTGGCGTAGCCCGTGACCATCTCGATTCGCAGCATATTGACCATGAGGCGAAAGCCCGTAATCGGAGCGCCAAACGTTAAAAGCCCAATAATCGGTTGGCCGTCATCGGTGAATATCTCTTGGCTCAACGTGTAGAGCGTGCCGGTGTCTGTATCACCGACAATCGGCTCATCATTGAAGCCTAAACAACCTAACCCGGGTAGCCATCTATCAGCGTCATAGCTAGACCATTGCGCCCACCGTTGCGTGGTGATGTCATAAACAAACGTTCCCTCATCCCCAATGGTTAAGCAATAGAAAACATGCCCCTGCCACGGAAAGCCCCAAGCATAAACGTCAGAAGTCGCCACATTAGAAATGCGCTCTGAGATATAACTATCAGACAATGCCATTGGCACATCACCGCCACGATACACGATCCGATCTTCACCCACCCAGAATGCGGTATTGTCCAAGGCAACAATCGTATCACGAGACAGACAGCCCCGCTCATAAGCTCGCCCAACCTCGACCGCAAAAGGTGCCTCACTATCGCCTGATGGATAGCGGAACTCGATTGACCGTTCGCCAAAGTCCCAAATGCGACCACCGACCACAGCGGAGGCCAACAGCCGATCTGTTGACGATGATGCACTATCAAAGTTTAGCGCGTCCCAAGTCGTTGGCGTGGTGTCTGGCGTCCAAAACCGCTTCTGGGTGCCGCCTGCTACACAAAGCCAATATCCGGCCAAATGACCCACCCAAATGGGATTGGTGAACGGTAGCGTAACCGTCGATAGCGCCCCGCCTGTGGAGTATTGCAGCAGCGTGCCGTCAGCAATCATCACGCCAGCCAGGTTGCCAGCAATGATAACCCGCCCCGTTCCTGCAACGGTGCCGATCGATGTAGCTACACCCGATGAATTGATTCGAAACGCTGACGTTCCAATGACTGCCACAATGTCGCCATTAAGACAGCCAGGAGCCCGATAAATACCTCGAAGCGCACCAGCACCAACGCGGAACATATTTAAGCCCGGACGCGGAATCCAAATCTCGCCGCTTTCAGATGTGGCCGATTGCTCCCAATAGTAATTCTCGACACGGCTTTGCGGCATTTGTGCCGACGTGCGTTTGTAAGGGGATGAACCAATTCCAACTCTAGGCATTAACTATCCTTTACGCCAGATTGGTTGTGTGAGGAATCAAGATGCTCGCCTTCTTGACGCCTTCGTTGATGACGGCGGAATCAGCTCGAAGGGTCAGAACCGCATCATCAATATTTGCGGTGCCGACATAGACGTTAGCGTTCCAATTGACCGAGATGCCGCCGCCGCCTGTGGTAACGGTTCGGGCCGGATAGATGCCATCAGACCTAAACAGCCGGATCGTGTCACTTTGATAGACGAATGAGGCTGTGATATTGTCCAGATAAATGCTAACCGTGGCCACATTGATCCGAAGGTTTGCCGCATCGAGCGCCGTGATGCCGCCAAAGAATTCGCGAATACCGCTTTCGGTCGTGAGATTGTGGACCCACCAAGCATAGAGATTTGAGGCGGTGAAATTCCCGCTAACGCTGAGGTTCACATCGTCCTCGACATAATCAGCCGCAAAGCCCGTGACGGTCGATCCATTGATGCCATAGCCATTATAGACCGCATCATCGACTTGGCTATCGAGGAACGTTGCGCCGGTTGCGGTGAAGATGCCGCTTGCCGACAGGCCCAGCTTGGCCGTGACGCCATTGGTATAGGTAGCCGTCAGCGTGATATTCTTATTGCTGGTATAGGCAAAGGCCTGCGAGAAGCCAGCCGATGCAAGAACGCCGTTGAACATTTCTACATTGTCGGTCGAGTTGAAGATGCGCACCCTTGATCCGGCCAACAGGTTCGGGGCGGTGATGGGCACAATTCTTCCAGAGGAGTCGGCGTAGACCGCGCTGATCGCGCCGCCATTGGTCAGGGTTACAGTGCCAGTCGTTTTAAAACTTATGCCAGTCACCGTCGCGCCATCCGTCACCACAATGTCGATAGCCAAGAAGCTGGCGTCAGCCCCTTCTTGCACGACAGGTGTGTGGCCTCTTGCGCGCCAATAAGCTGCATCTGGATTGTCATAGGCCTGCTTGAACAGGAACTCTGCCATTTGCGCGACAGTGGCGTTCGCAGAGACGGTGAGCGTGCCATTACCAGTGGTGCTAAAGGCAAAGGGGGCTGTGACCACGCTTGCATAAGCCGATGTGACATAAGGGGACTTGGGCGAGTTTGCAACCCATGGCACACCTCCTGTGCCCTGATAGGCAGTGCCTACGTTGACGTCCAGATAAGAGGCGGCATAGCCAAACCCTACAGCGTGAAAACTATAGTTGCCTTCGTTCGTCCACCCGAGACCTGTTTCATTGTGCGCCGCGGCATGGGCGCGGGTGGATTGCAACACCTCTGATGTGCCCGATGAGCCCGAAAAGTTGGCGACCGTGACCGCTCCACCAGATGTCACCGTCACAAGTTTAGGGGTGGCATTGCTGATGACTGCGCCGAGGTTATCCGTGAAGTTGGCCACCAACGTCCGGAAGATTTTCTTGATACCCGAGGAGAAGTTATAGCCACTGTTGTCGTTAAACCAGCCAATCCAACGGGTCAGGGGGTCAATGACGTGGATTTGCGCCGTCGCTGAGCCGTTGGTGTTATCGACCGCTTTATATGTGGGCTTATTGACCCGCAAAATGTTTGTGCCTGTTGGGGCAAGCCAGCGAAACCCAGTATCGACGAAAAATGGGGTGACGTTAGAGACGTTTGCCGGACCCTCCATCGGTCGCTGGATAAAAACAAATGCGGTTTTGTTGGTCGTTGTGAAACGATTTTGATTCTTATACATATGACTATAAGAGTTGCTGTTGGTGGACAAATAGAACTTAAAGTCATCAAGCGCGACCAGCGTGGCATTATCAAACACATCGAGGTGTGCCGATGCTGTCTGGTTATAGGTCAAGGACCCAGAGACACCGTTGAATGTGCCTGCGCCCGCAAAACACCTGCCCTCATTGGCGGTCATCACATTGCCGCCAACGCCGAATGCAGTGGTCTCATAGTTGATATTGACGGAGCCGGTATAGACCCCAGACGCCACATCAAGCAGACCCAGCGTGCATACCGACGCCGCACCATAACTCCAGCAGATATGACCGCTGCTGCGAATGTTGACCGTGCGGATGCCCTTTCGGTTTTCGGTAAGCGTGCCACGCATCGCGAGAATGCGATTGGTGCCAGGCGCAAAAGTGTAAGTTTCACCTGTTCTTGTGAAACCAATCGACGCGGCAGCTGTGGCCATGTCATCCAGATTGCCCGAGCCGGTTAGCTCATAGGAGTTGGTGACGCCGTTGATCGTGATGGGCGCTGAAAGGGTGAATGGCATTGTCTTACCCCCTCGCCACGATCAGCGCAGTTAGCGCCAAGTCCGAATAAAACGCATCTTGAGCAGCACTGTAAGCGGTTGGTATAAACCGATACCGAGTTATGCTGCCTAGAATGTGCGAATAAATGACGCCTTGCGCCGTGGTGCCGACTTGCGCAGGCGGCGCGCTCCAATTGGACGCATAGTATTCCCACGATAAAGGCGCTGGAGGCCCTACAGGGCCTTGGGGGCCTTGTGGCCCCGTGTAGTTAATATCAACCGTAATTGGCCCGCCGTTTTCAGTTGCAATAATAATGTCGCCGCCAAGGTTTTCAGGAGCAATAATAATGTCGCCGCTTGTGTTGTCGGTTGAAACGACAATGCCGCCCCCACCGCCCACAATCGAAACGACAATATCACCACTCATAATTACTTTCCTTAATTCAAAACGGCGTTATCGTCCCACACTTGGCGACGATCTTTTGAACGAACCAAGACGCGAGAGGCAGAAGCCGCATCACGCATGATGTCTGCCGTAACAGGAACACCAAACCGACGCGCTACACGAGCCGCAAGCAAGGCCGTCAGCGCCTCGTCATGTTCAGGACCAAGCGGGCTATCAGTTGCCCCAGTGATGCCATTAACAGCCAACCATGAAGCAGTTGCTGAAATATAGACAAACATGCCTGCATTACCGCCCGATGTAACAGCAACGCGGTCGCCATTGTGAGGCTGATAGCCGTCAACCAAGGCAGGAAGGTTTAAGGTCAAAGCGCCCGTGCCAGTCCATAAAATCCGTTCGTTCATCTTTGGCGTATAGGGCGAGGTATCAACCACCACGTCGGTCAAGTCGCGACCCGTGCCGAAGCCTGGCATTGATTGCATCATGTTCTTGAACGCACGCAGGCAGGTTGCCTCATCCGCAGCCGTCACAACTTCACCCGCAGCCAATACGCCTAGGTCAGTTAGCGCATCAGCAATGATTTCGGATACTGTCATGCGGGTTTCCCTTTAAGATAGCGGCGCTATGCTACTGTAATGCCGTAATAAGCGCCTTGGTTGCGCTCTAAAAATTGGCGGTCTGAGGTGGAGAGCGCCCTGTCAAAGACAATGACTTCTTGATAAATAAAGTCGCCATACAGCGATCCAGTTTCATTTCTGTTTAGGCTAATGCCTGCGTTTGCGTTGCTGCCGGGGTTGCTTGTGCCGCTTGATGTTCCGTTTTTCACCGCAACCGAAGACGCGCCATTATAAATGGTTGTGTAAACTAGCCGTTCGTTTGTAGACACCGAAACCGATGGACCATTAGAGCCTGCAAATGAAATCAAGCTGCCAGCGTTGACGTAATCTGACGCGTTTGGTGTGCCTGTTTCAGTGTTTATAAGGTGCGTGAAATTGACAATAGACGCAGGCATCCGCACCACCGCGTTCCTTGAAAACGGTTGAGCAATTGTCCCCCATGTTGGGGTTGTAAGGTTATGGTTTCCAACAAGGCTTTCACAAACAATTGCAGGCCGCGTACCAGCCAACTGCAAAACACCGTTAATTACAATGCGTGGCTGTGCCGCTTGGGTGGCTTGCGTCAGGTTTCTTCCGTTGCCGGATTGATCGTACCAAGTTTCAATTGAACCACTATTTGCGCCGCAATGGGCCAGAAGAGCGGCAGTGTTTAGGTTTCCTGCGCCGTCAAAGCCAATATCCGCTAAGGCATTGTCATTTGACCTACGCACCCGGCAAGCTGCGCCTGCATAGGCTGTTCGGTCGCGTCGCAATGAATATGCTGCCGCACTTCCTGTTACAGTGTCTAGTGGTGGCGGAATAATTACACCACCTCTGCTAAAGCGACCCTGCCCAACCCGACCGACAAGCCCGACATTGCTTAGCATTAGTTGCAGGCCATAATGGCTAGGGAGCAGTTGGTTCCGCCGTTGCGAATCCACGACACAAACTGCCCAGCGTCAACGTCAAGGTGGAACTTCTCGCCATCCGCAAGGGGAATTGAACCAGCGCCAACAGTCGCAGCAACAGCCGAACCACCGACACGGAAGAAGCCCGGCCCACCAACAGCACAAACCATAATGCGCTCTTGCGTCAAGGCAGTGGAACGTACTTGGTTAGCGTCGGTTGTGGTTAGATACTGGCCCTGCTCATAAATATACAAGCGCGTTGGCGAAAGATTGGTGGATGACATGGTATTGCCCCATTAAAAACATTGAGCCCCATGCCGCAAATATATTACGGCATAGAGCTAAAACAGGTTAGCCTTCCAAGGCTTTGTCGATTGCCTCTTGAAGGCGCTCAGCGCCCCAACGGCGGTCGATCTTCACGCCAAGCTCTTCAGCCATTGCGCGAAGGCTATCTAGGTCATCCGGCACGTCGGCTTCATCCTCAGCAGCGGATAACTCGAAGTATGGATTGGTTCCTGCCTTGGCAATCATGACAGGATCGGACACCGACACAGCGGAATGCGGCTCGAAAGCCACACCCCGCCATACAGTCGGAAAGTCACCCAAATAAGTGACCATCATCATGCGTCAATCACACCCAAGAGCGAGATTTGCACCGTTCCAGCAACAGCCGTACCAGCGGCGGTAGTTGCAGTCAGGTTGATGGTGGTTTCATCTGCATAGCGATGCTGGTGGCCAGTGGCCGCAATCGCGCTAGAGATGCCGCCAGATTGACCAATGGTCAAACCAGTCAAGATGCGGTTGTTGCTTGCAGTGTCCCCAACGGCAAGAACAAGGGCGGTGCCGCTGTCCATGTCGGTGGCTTCAAGTGTCGCGTGAATGACCGTGAAGCCCTTAGGAACGCGAACGAGAGGGGTAACAGCGTTGAGTGCCAGACCAGCGGTGCCAACCGCAACCGTGCCAGCAACGCAGACCAGAGTGTTAGCCATGCCGCGAGAGGCGACAGGGTTAGTCAAACCATTTGCAAGAGCCATTGTCTTGTATCCTTGTGAAAAAAGAAAAGGCCCGCCACCTAAGCAGCGGGCTCAGGATTAGATGCCAGTGAACACGCTCACGATGCCGTGTTGGCGGTTGCCAAACATGACCTTCGCGATGCCGCGTTGCTCTTCGATCCCGACGTTGTTGATGAAGTCGTAATCGTTGTTGGTGTCTTTGGTAAAGCGAGGCATTTGACCCCAAGCCATTGCCAAAGCCTGTGCGCCGCAGAAGTAGCTTGGAGCCACGTTTGCACCCGATGCACCCACGCCAGCCAAGATTGGCAACTCAGGCAGCTCAACAATCAGAACGCCGTTGTATTCCATCACACCACCGCTGAAAACGATGTTGTCAACGCCACGAGGACGGGCATTGGTGTTGGCGGTTTCCAAGTCAGCCTTCAAGTGGTTGAAGGCAAACGTTGGAGCGAACAAGACAAACTTCTCGACGCCATCTTCACCGAACGCCATTGGACGCAAAGCATTGACCAAGCTGTCCGTGCGGCTCTCGGTCATTGCCAAGGCTTTGATGCTGTCAATGTGCGCACGGCTCAAACGCTCAGCGCTGTTGACGTTAGCCAAGGACGAGGCAAAGTTGCCAGCCACGACTTCGTTAGTAGTTGCGCCACCAAACCAAACGCGGTCAGCGTTGGAGGTGATGAATGCGTTACGCTGAGTTGCGTTAGCGTTGGCATAGGGAATCCAAGCCTCGACGCCATCTTCGTCGTTGAAGGCTGTGTCATCAAACGCAACAACCGACAAAGCGTCATGCAAGCGATACTTGAGGTCAAAGGTTGACCACTCTTTCAGCATGTCACGTTGTGCGCGGTAAAGATCGATAGAAGCCTTCTTTTGCTCCGACTTCTTCACAGCCACAGCGTTACGACGCCACACAGGGCGAATACGCAGCGAGTTGTTGGGGATAGAGGCCTCGTTACCAGCCAATTGACCAGTGCCGGTGCCGGTATTCTTGACAGGGAACACGATAGGAACGTTCAGTTCCTTGCCTTCGTCGTTCAGATCGGAATAGGTCTTGATGACCTTATCCATGCCCGAGCCCATGAATGGGGTAAGGCCAGTCTTGCGAAGATAGGCTTTGAAATAGTCCGGCTGAAACTTAATAAGTTCATTGGCCGTGACAACAGTGGTAGTAGCCATTGGTTTTGATCCTTATGGGAACATTGCGTTGAACACGTCCTGTTCATTGACTGGCCCAGTCTGACGTTGAGGCTTAACCCCACCGGCTTGGGCAATCGACTTGAGAGACGTCATCGCAGGTTGTTGTGAAACCGCTGGCGAAACCGCAGCGGCAGGTTGTTGGGTTTGCATCTGTTGCTGTTGCCACGCTTGGAAGGCCGCAAAGGTCTCCGGCGTTACTTGGCTGGCGATCTGGTCGCGTTTGAATTCAGCAACGGCTTCAGCATAGGGGTTCAAGGATTGCGCCATGCGTTGATTAAAGAACGGATCAACACTGCACTTATTAAACGCCCATTCATGAGCCTTCTCGACCAATTCAGCCCCGTGGGTCTGTTTGGCCAATTCTTTGGACATCTCCAGGCGCATGGATTGCATTTGAGCCTGTAGCTGCACCACAGGGTCAATGTATTCATCCTCTTGAGGTGGTTGAACAAACTGCTCCAAATATGCAGCGCGCTGTTCTGCCTCTTGACGCTTAAACCGCTCTTCGTGAAGCACCGCCAATGGAACACTACGCTCCACAATCGGTTCTTCTTGAACAATCGGCTCTGAAACAGGCTCAGGATCAACAGCAGCGGCTTGCGGCTCTTGAACGGGTGCCTCTTGCGTTGTCACCTCGGCATCTGCCTCGGGTTCATTGCTATCCAAAAAAGCTAAAGGGTCAGACATGGGTATTCATCCTTGCAGCGCCCGAAACAGCGGCGGCCTGAAGCGCCCGACAACCCGGCGGCGGTTTGGTCAGTTTTACACCGTGGCCATAGGTGAAGCGCCCGTCATGCCCGGCGGCGGCCCCATAGGATTGAACGCCATTGCAGCATTCATTCCCATATTCTGTTGGATCTGCGCGGCTTGAGACTTCTTGTACTCAGCCTCCGCAGCTAACTTCTCAGCCTCAGCGCTGCCCTTTTGGGCCTCTGCCTGCTGATCTGGATTTGGTTGGCCCTTGGCGGATTCCAGCAATTCCAGCAATTCACGTTTGTTTGGCAGGCTTGACGCCCGGATAATCAACTCAGGCGGAATTGGCAGGCCATTAGCCGCCATCTGCGCCAGACCTTGGAACTGCTCTTCCTGCAACGCTGCCGTGTCAGGTTGAGCATCAACGATGATGTCCATCTGCATTTCAGTTAGGCGGTTTTTATACCCCGTGACTTGCGGCACCATAATCGTAAACGGCACGCCAAATGGCCCCATTTGCTCCTGCGGTACATTCTGCACAATCGGTTCATTGATTTGCAGCATCTGGACGGTTTTCATATCGTCCGTGATGCGGATCATCTTAGGCTCGTTGTAATACTGGCGAGCCCTTGCCCACATTGCGCGATAGCAACGCAGCGTGAAGTCAGCCAAGCGAACGAACACAGGGCTAAGCTCCTGCATCCCTGCCTGTTGCCGCGCCATAATTGCCCGTCCAGACTGATTGGCGTCTTGGCGACCCAATACAGCAGGAGCAGGCGTAAGGCGGTCAATGTGCTGTTTAGCGTCCTGTAGCAATTGCGCTTGAAACGCTGCCATCTCACCAGCCGAAACAGGCTGATACCCAATCGGAATGACGCCATCAGGTCTAGCCGCTTCGCGTCGTGCCGTTTCGATGTCTGCGTCAATAATCACGTTAGGATCAGCACTCATGACAAGCTGACGATTGTTGGCATGCTGCAACAGCTTTTGACGCCGTTTGTTGGCCTCTTTCTGCACCGGGATCATGGTCTGGATTGGACCATAGCGGTTATTGTCAACGTCCAAGTAAATCGAGAACGCCACAATGCCACAAGAAGGCTTGCCGCGTGCATCAAGCAACGGGCTAGGCCCATGCTCTAGCATGCAGGAGCGCGTAAACAGCGACCGCATCCACGTTCCACGCTCACGGTGATATAACTCAACCACCGCAACGCGACCGCCTGTCTTGCCCCTGTCAGCCCATTGAAAGCGGGGCTTGTCATCCATTGCAGGATCAAGCGCAACCGATTCCTGTTGAGAGGCGTTCAGCTTGTCAGCCTTGTCTGGGAACATGGCGACCAAATCTTCAATCCATGCCCAACGATGCCGACCCATATAGCGCGCGTCGGTGAAGTCATATTCACGGCTTGCAGCGTCCCAAATCAACTCCTCGTTCTTGACGCGCTCGCAGCCAATGTCTTCCGTCTCTTCATCCCATGTAATCATGACCGCGCCAGCATGACCAACGACGGCATCCTCTAGGCAGTCGCCGCGTGTCATCGTGTCAAAGCGGTTTATGTCGCTAATGTAGCGCAGAACCTTGGTAGCAATCTCAGCGGCTTCTTCATCGTCAGGATTGCGAGGCAAAGCACGCGGATCAACCTGCATGTTACGAGCAACGCCGGTAATCGAGTTAACAGCCGGTTGCACATAGTTAAGCACCACGTCAGGCAGGCGAAGGCGCTTGAACGCTTCCAACTCTTGCGGCGTGTATTGTTGCCCGTCATAGAACTGGCGACCAAGCACAGACCAATCGCGGCTTTTGATTGTGTCAGACACGCTGTCTTCAACCAGACCCACCACACGCATAAGCTCGGGGCCGTAATCAACCTCCTCCTGCATGGTTTCTGGTTGGTCTAAACTGTCATCCACGAGTTATCCTCCGAAGCCCGTCTGAGGCCATAGTCCCTAGGTTTGGGCTTGTTGGTGTCTTCGTCTTTTGCCTTGCCAGCCTTGCGAACGACCTCGCAGGCGTATCTCAGCGCGTCGATTGTGTTGTTGTATCGATCTTCCAGAATGGGCAGAACCTGTTCCGTCAAGGGATCAACCTTGTAAGAGTAATTCTCCAACTCTTGCCGCAACAGCGCATCACAACGCGGATGCACCACGATGTCATAAGCCTTCAAGAACCGCACACCCTCTTCGATAGAGCCCGGCCCTTTGACCGCTGACACCATCTTGAAGCCAGCACGGCGCATGTAGCTAATCGTCTCAGGCCGTGCACTGTCCGCACAGATTGGCCAACGGCGAGCGTGTGGCACCCTGTCGAACATGGCAGGCGTTGCGTCTATCTCAACACCGACACCAGCCTCACAATGGTCAATGCGTATTTCACGACCGACAATATGCGCCCGAATAATCACCGTAGGATCGTTAGCAAAACCCCAGTCAGCCCCGAAACGATGCACCGCATTAGCAGGCGTCTCGAACTCCTCAACACGCCAATTCCTAAACACCGTGGCTTGTGACTGGCTTAGATACTTGCCGTCCCAAACGTGCGCAGCCATGTCAGGATCACGCTGCCGATCCCGCTCCATGTCCTCTTTCAAGGCCACAGGAAACCAAGGATTATCCGACCAATTGACCGAAACCACAATCGCGTCAGACGGTGGCGCAGAACCCCGCAAAAGCGCGTCAACAGGGTCATCAGCCTTGGCAGGGTTCCAACTAAACCAAATCTCACTGCCAGGCTTACGAATGGTTGGCGTCAATGTCCGAAGCGACTTGGATGAAAGGCTTTGCGCCTCCTCCACCCACGCTATATCGAAGCCTTCAAACGACTTGAAACTGTCAGCCGTGTGATTTTGCATCCCCGCAAACACAATGCGCGAACCGTTACGGCCCCGTATCTCTGTATCAGTCGATGATGCAAAGAATGCTTGCAGCCCCAGCTTGACGATCTTGTCATGCAGCAGCTGCTTAACCGAATCCTTTAAGCTCTTCTGGATTTCACGAACGCAGACCGCCCGCGTCTCACCCATCAAGCACCGTTCAATCAGCAACTCTGCAAAAAAATGCGATTTGCCAGATCCCCGACCGCCGTATGCACCCTTGTAACGAGCCGGTGCCAAAAGCGGCTTGGCCCAGCGTGGCGTGTCAATCCTCAGAACTGTCAACGATACGCCGTTCAATCATTTGGACTTGAAGCGGGCCACCATCGGCACCGCCCAATTCAATCTTCTTAGCAGCACCAAGCCCAAGCAATTCAGCTTTAGCCTTTGAGGCTGATACCGCAGCAGATGCTTGCACAGTCTCAGCGGACAAAGCCGCCATGCGAGCCTCTTCGATCTCTTGGATAATGTCAGCCAGCGTTAATTCCACCCTAATAGCAGCACGCTCTTTCAATTCCGCCAGCCGTTCACATAAGTTCACATTTTCGGCTAGTCTAGAAGCGGCGCTTTTGTTTGGGTTGTAACCAGCCGCAACATACGCTTGCTCTTGTGTCTTGCCCTTAGCCAACTCTTGCGCAAATCGCTCATGGCGTGCGTTTGAGAGTGGGGGCATAATTCACCAAAAGAAAAGGCCCGCCGAAGCGAGCCGAGTGGGGGAGGAGGAAACAAGCGCCTGAGACACAAAATCAGATGCTGCGCCTTTATGCCTTTGATTTGTTCCGAACGCAAGAGGGTTGCTTGTGATTTATTTTATCCCGCCTCTCATAGCGATATTGACCAATCATTGCGTCGGTAAAGTGATCTCGCACCGTGATAGCGATGGATAGTGGGTGAGGTTGTTGGGTGGGTTGCTTGGTCATAGCCGTGCCTCCACCATCTTGCCCAACACCGACACAACCAAATCGCACATCTCGCGATATTTGCGCCCCGAAGCCTGAGAGCGAACGCTAAGCCCAAGCCCGACAATTGCGCGCAGAGCGTTTAATTCACCCGCCGTAGTGCAACACCGCTCACACTTCACAATTAGCCTGCCAGCGTCCACCGTGGCCTGTAAAGCCATATCTTTATCGCCTGGGGGTTGGTCATTTAGTGCATTGCGGCCCCGAAGCCCTGCGCACGTCTCATAAGCCCGCTGATAGGCAAGCCCAACGCGGTGCATATCATCCGTCAGCTCACCCGCCTTATAAAGCAAGCCAAGCCCATCCAACGCCCGAACCTGCCTCACTTCCCCGCGTCTCTCCGCCGACCGTTCGTCAGCCTCACGGAGCGCAGCCTTGCGACCTGCCGCCATTTCCTTGGCACGTTCTGCTGCTGCGTGGGTGGTGTGATATACGCCGTAGGACATTAGGAAACTCTACGCAAAAGAGGGATACGAAAATCAATGTCAAACCAGTTGCCGTACTGGACAAACCGATCTGATACCGACCTTACAGCGCGCCTGTAAATTTCCGATGGCGTGATCAAACAAGCAACCACATCAGGACAAAGCGCCATCATCTCGTAAGACCTCAATTGCCATTCAAGATCACCTGATACGAGCCACTTAGAACCAAGCCTATCGCACTCAATCGTTATTTCAGTCATGAACGCTCCAAAAAAATTAGCCAAACACCTTAACCGCAAAAATGCAAGGGGGCGGTTTTACCCTAAATCGGGAGGTGTTTCATGTTAACCCTTGCTGGCTAGTCGCGTGGGGAGCCTCCCCTTATTTCGTGAAAACAATACTCAGCCGATTGGTTTGGGTCAAGCTAACTTTACGCAAAACAAAATCTCTCCGTTGTGAACAATAGTCCTTACTTCACGAACTCTTGCTCCAGCCGGAACTTTAACTGTTTTTGCCCAAGGGCCGTAGCCTTCGAGTTGGTCTGGAAGGCAAGGCGCTTCTGGCTCTTGTTGCGCCTCCAACTCCTTCACACGAGCTTCCAGCCGTGCAATCTTTTCAGCGTCAGTTTCAGTGCGCTCAAAAACCGAATCAATCAAACTTTGACAAACATAGCGATCAACTCCGTCAACGGTGCACACAAAGTCACCATCAGGAAAAACCTCTTTTACTTTTACCGCTTTCAACTGAACCACGTCATCAACTCTAATTTCCATTTTCTCTCTCCTTGTGTTAAATCGGTTAGATTTGGTCAACGGTTTTTCATTAACGCACCAAGCATGGCTTCCATGTTGACCTTGTTTTCAATCTCAGCTTTTTGAATTTGCCATTTCACTTGCGCCTTTAAATCTTTCACACGAGCCTTTAGCTGTGCGATTTTTCAGCGTCAGTTTCGGCGCGGGCAATCACGTCTGTGATCAACTCATACGGTACGTACATCAAGGTATGGTTTATATTAAGAAACCGTATATCAAATTCAGCCATGTCACTTAATTTCCCGGTGACTTTTGCCTTAAACTTGACTTCAACCGTGTCGTCGATCCGAATATCATTCTTGTTCATCTTCTCTCTCCTTGTGTTGATTATTCACCATGTCGGCATAATCGGTGTCATTGAAGCCAGTCGTAAAGATCACGCCGGGAATACACACTTGCACCTCTAGCCCCTTGCACGCCGCGCGCTTTGCCAACTCAAACGCCGCAGCCTGCCCCGTAAAACTAGCATCATTATCGCCAAATATCATAACAGACTTGCAACCTTCTGGCCACTGCCAACGTGCCAACATCTGCGCATTTATCGCCGACCAGACAGGCATTTTGAACCGATTAGCCGCAGCAAAGGCCGTCTCTATGCCCTCAGCAATGCCAAGAGGCCCGTTACCGTTCCAGTCCATCAATCGGATGCAGGAACCAATAGCAACCGTTCCAGCACTCATCTTGCGAGGGCTTGCCATTTCAGCCTTATCCGATCCATCTTTTGCCAAAAACGTTCGATGCAGGCTTGTAGGATTGCCCTCAGGATCACG
>Ga0208327_1000214_pt1 | contig 15230 bp, 16 predicted proteins | sample LakMenEpi26Jun08_FD_150733 | JGI IMG/M metagenome (GOLD analysis project Ga0208327, IMG submission 150733) | Freshwater microbial communities from Lake Mendota, WI - 26JUN2008 deep hole epilimnion (SPAdes) | ecosystem: Environmental > Aquatic > Freshwater > Lake > Epilimnion/Euphotic zone ...
GTGGCACGATGGATGCTGAACCAAGTTGTGCTCTGCACGCCTTCGGCTCCAGCATGACATTTGGGAGAAACATGCTCTCTTATCACCGTCGCCCCAGCGTAGGCTGGGGCCTATCACGCGTTGCGGTGGGCAAGCAACGTGGCTTGCGGGATGCATTGAGACGTGATGGATCCCCGCCTGCGCGGGGATGGCGGGGAAGGGTTTGGGATAAGGGTAAGCGTTTGCCTGTATACAAAAAGAGGGTAACCTTACCGTCGCCTACTTTATGCGAGACTCTTGGCCACTCTTCTTGCTGGCATTGCGTGGCTTGTGCGGCGTTAGCGATAGGTGCCGCAAGCAAAACAGACAAAGCATTTCTATGTCTAATGGTGCCGGCGAAGCATTGACTTGAGGCACATCATTTGGCTTTTCAGAAACTACGTCATTTCTCATTACAAATTACCTTGCGGAATCGGCGCTTGTGGTGTGATGGAATTTTACTAACCAAGGAGAATCCAAATGGATATCGTGAAAGCGGCGCAAAACCGTCTGGAACAGCTTAATGTAGAAAAGGCCAAGTTAGAAAGCTTTTTGCATACGGCATTGGAGTTACAATCTGATTTGGTGCGCCATAAGGTTGAGCGCCCAGTTGTAACAGCCGGGCGTAGTGAAATTAACCCGCGGATACGCGTTGGCGAACGCAAGCCGCCTAAGTCCGGTGCCATATACGACACCGCTATGGCGGCACGTGACTATATGTTGGCGAATGGAGATGGGCGTAAAACCCGAGATCTTTTGCCGGTAATACAAGAAAAAGGTATCGAAATCGGCGGTGTAAACCTCGTAGCTACCCTTTCAGCCCGACTGAGCCAATCAATGATGCTTGAGCTTAAGGAGGGCAAATGGTTCATTCTACCTAATGCAGGTGAAAAAACGGCGGACTGACCGACCAAGGATACGTCCGCCGCTTCGCTGTTCTCAAACTAAGGAGATGCCTAATGGAACCACCTTAATTTAGCTCTCTGAGACGGTGTCTGGCCTGATCGAAATTCGACAGGCTGGACGCCACCCCATCCCCTAGTGGCGGAATTGGAAGACGCGCCACATTAGGTTTGTTGAAAGTCCGTAGGCACTCCAAGCACCTGCAAAAGGACAGTCCGGGTTCAAGTCCCGGCTAGGGGACCATTGTTTTAACATAGCAGGAATTGGGTTACTTGTGAATCTATAATTTTCTGTTATTTTTTAATGTTATAGAAGTAATATCGGCTATGCGCGGTACAATTACCATTGAAAATATCGAGTACGATCTAACTCACCTCAATCCGTTTACGATTGATGTAACGCCACGTGTACCTGACGCGCCAACCTACAAGGTACTTGTTTCATTCGGCCATCACACCTTCACAAGGGCATTTGATACCGGCACTGATCGTGTCGAGTATCTGTATTGTGAAAACAATGATGAACGGTGCTTTTGTCCCGATAGACATCTTTCATCAAAGAACCTTCGGGGGTTGATTGCGTATCATTCTAACGGGAAAGCTTATTTTAGTCAGCGCCGTAATTATATGCTGTTAGACCAACCTTTGGGGGGCGTACCCTACGCGGTGTTTTTTAATTTAGAGCGTGCTACAAACATAGCCGGTGTAGATGCAACTATGTTTGTGGTAAGCGCACACCCAAGAGACAATCTACCTGCAAGAAACCGTATTCCGTCTATGTCGTACGCTACTTTGCTATCGAAAACAGTACGCGGCGAACAAATAGTACCGCCAAAAAAATAGCCGTCCCGAAGGACGGCTATTGTGTGAGAAGTCTGTTACCCCCGCACTCCGCGAGACCCTTTTCAGGGCAGATTGCTGTTTTGCACTCACAATCAGCGTTGCCCTTATATAAACCATTCGGTTAAGATGCAACTAAAAGTTGAAACAGGTTGCTTCACCCAACGGTCTTAATACGGGTGGGTCTTTTCCCCATAGTGGTAATCAGTACCGCAACATTACGGTTCCCGTCACTTTCGTGCCGCGTGTTCCACCGTCTGTCAAACTCAACTAAGTACCGCGAAAGATGCTTTTCGCTGGTATGATGGAAGGCTTCCGCAATACCACGGTTAAGCAACCTGTGGTACGACTCGGCAAAATTAGCGTGAAGCACCATGCCGCGTACAAACGCCTTGCTGTGATTGACGGCACTGTGACCGGCTAAGTGTTCGTTTAATTAATTATCCGAATCCACACAAGTTTTGGGCTGGCCAGTGCGTTTGTCACACCCACATCCCAAACCCTCATCCCCAAAAAATACTTTCCTACAACCTATATGGTAATTTATAATTCATATTTTATCCAATAAAGGAAAAATCATGAACAACGAATGGCTGCAAATACAGGCGAACAATGGCGTGTGCGAGATTGGTACTGAACTGGAACATGACCCCGACATGACCGAAATCCGCAATGATTATCGCTGGACCCCGCAGTGCCAGCGCGCTTTTTTGGAGGCGCTTGCCTTTGGCGGCAGCGTCCTGCGCGCGGCTAAGCACGTGGGTAAGTCGCCGCGTTCGGCCTATGGTTTGCGCTTTCGGCGGGACGGCGCGGCTTTCGCTTTGGGCTGGGACGCGGCGATTCTGGTGTCGCGTTATGCCTTGCAGGACATGCTCATGGACCGAGCGGTGAACGGCTATGAGGAAATTTCGACCAAGCAAGACGATGGCACAACATTGCGCGGCCGGTTTGACAACCGGTTGAGCAAGGGCCTGCTTGACCGGCTGGATCGTTTGGCCGACGCGCAGGCGGTGCGGGGCAGCCGGAACGCGCATATACAATGTGTCGTGCAGGATTTTGAAAGCTTCCTCGACCTGATCGAAAATGGCGGCACGGGGGCGCAGGCCGCATTGTTTTGCGCCGCGCGCGACGATGGCCCCGCCGCAGACGTCACGGACGCGCACAAACCTGCAATTAGGTGTGAACTTGTCAGGATTTCCGCCAGTGACAAAGCGGCGCCAGACATTTTGGACGAAGAACCTGCGGTCGCCGCCTACCGGCTGGGCGTTTGGTTTGACGAGGATGCATGTGCATGGCGGACCAATTATCCCAGGCCCGATGGACGAGACGCCCATTTGGTGACCGAAATCGGCTTTTTTGGTGATGTCGATTATGAACGCACGCTCACCTTGACCGAAGAGGCCGCGCATCTGGCGGCGTTGCAGCGCAAGCGGCAGCCATGGATCGACGCGGCAATCACGGCGCGCGACGCCTGGTTCGGCGAAAAGATGGCGGCGTGAGGATGCCCCTCCCGCATCCTCCCCATCGTCCTTCGACAGGCTCAGGATCGATGGGGAGGATAAAGCGGCACGAACCCTTGACTCTGCGCCCAACCCTGCTAGTTGCACCCCTGTTCGGTGGAGCGACGGCTTCACCGGCAACCGTCCGAGACAGTTGGTGAACGGAATTTGCCGTTCTTAATGTCCAGCCTAGACGGGGATAGAGATTTCAGGATTGGCTTTGCCGTCCTTCGCCACTGCTCCGACACTCTGTCGTGTGCGTTCGGCATGAAACTTCCCCACGGACCAAGTCAGCGTAAGTGCCCATCCGGGTGCTTCGCTTTTCGTGTTGGGCTTACCCGGTTCGCCGGGACGGCCCGAATAAGGAGTAATGCATGAACCGTTCTGAAAAGACCGAAACAGTTGCATCGCTGAACGCCACTTTTAATGAAGCGGCGGTTGTTGTTGTTACCCGTAACCTCGGGTTGACAGTTGCACAATCGACCGACCTTCGTTTGAAGATGCGCGATGCGGGCGCAAGCTACAAGGTTGCCAAGAACCGTCTTGCCAAAATCGCCCTTGAGGGAACGTCTTATGGTGCGTTAGCAGAATTGCTAACCGGACCTACGGCGCTCGCCACATCGTCGGACCCGGTCGCCGCTGCAAAGATTGCGGTCGAGTTCGCCAAGACCAATGACAAATTAGAAATTGTCGGCGGTGCGATGGGTGACACTTTCCTCGATGTAAACGGTGTAAAGGCGCTGGCTTCATTGCCATCGCTCGATCAACTGCGCGCGACGATTATCGGGCTTGTACAAGCACCGGCAACGAAGATCGCTCAATTGACGACCGCACCGGCTGCGAAATTGGCACGCGTTTTTGGTGCCTATGCTGACCAAAAGGCAGCGTAACTTTTTACATGAAACCGGCTGCGTCCATTTGGGCGAGCCCTACAGATATGACAGAAAATCGGAGTGTTATTTAAATGGCTGATATTGAAAAGCTCGTAGAGCAACTCTCAACCTTGACCGTTCTTGAAGCGGCTGACCTTGCAAAGGCTTTGGAAGAAAAATGGGGCGTTAGCGCCGCTGCTGCCGTTGCTGTTGCTGCGCCTGCCGCCGCTGCTGCTGCTGTTGAAGAGCAGACTGAATTCGACGTTATCCTGACCGGCGACGGCGGAAACAAGATTGCAGTCATCAAGGAAGTCCGCGCAATCACTGCACTTGGTCTGACCGAAGCAAAGGCTCTTGTTGAGTCCGCGCCAAAGGCGATCAAGGAAGGCGTGAACAAGGCAGAAGCCGAAGACATCAAGGCGAAGATCCTTGCAGCCGGCGGAACCGTCGAACTGAAGTAACGCCAATGGCGGCATCCTGAACTTGGTTCAGGGTGCATGCCATGGACAAAATGGGCGGCCTAGAAATGGGCCGCCCTTTTTTGTGCCAAAGGCGCACATCATCACTTCACCGGATTTCCTTGAAAACATGGCCCACAACAGGCAGTCATACGCGATGAACGATAACGCAGACCTCTCGGCACTGATCCGCAACATTCCGGATTATCCCAAGCCCGGCATCATGTTCCGCGACGTGTCGAGCTTGCTGCTTGATGCTGGCGGATATCGCATGACGATGGACCGGCTCGCGGCCTTGGTTGACCCCGATACACAGCTGGTTGCCGGGATTGAGGCGCGCGGGTTCATCGTCGCGTCGGCGCTGGCTTATATCCTTGGCTTAGGGCAATTGATGCTGCGTAAGCCGGGTAAGTTGCCCGGTGACAAAATCGGCACCGATTATACGTTGGAATATGGCACCGACCGCATCGAAATGCATGTCGGCCATGTCCAGCCGGACCAAAAAGTGCTGTTGGTCGATGATCTGATCGCCACAGGCGGCACGGCCTTGGCCGGTGTTGACCTGATCAGGCAAGGCGGAGGCAAGGTCGAACAAGCCTTGTTCATCGTCGATTTGCCAGACCTTGGCGGCGCACAAAAATTGCGGGCGCAAAATATCCGCGTTGACGCCCTCATTGGCTTTGACGGCGATTAGGCCGTGGACTTATGATTGCGGATAGCGGCTGGCGCAGGTCCGTATGGCCGATGGTTCGGGCCGCGCGCCGCTGACTTCAAACCGGGCGATATAGCCGCCAAGCTTCAATTGCTCGGTAAAGCCGGTCAGGCGGTACCCCACCGCGTCAAATTCACAGAATAACAGCTTTGGCGGTATGCCGTGCCGGTCCGTAGCCCGGTCGCGGTCGACGACAATCACTTGCCCGCCCTTTGCCAGCGCCGGGCGCATCCGCCACAAAAACGCATAAGGCTCTTCAATCTCATGATACATATGCACCATGAAAATCCGGTCAAAGCTGTTCTGTGGCAGGCGGGGATCATCGACCGCACCTTCCTTAATCGCCACATTGTCGAGTTGCTCGCGGGTCACGCGTTCGCCTAAACGATCCAGCGCGCCGCGGTTAATATCCTGCGCCAAGACGCGGCCCTTGGGGCCAACGCGCTCGGCAAGGCGGATGGTGTAATAGCCCTCGCCTGCGCCAATGTCGGCGACGGTGGTCCCCAACTGAATGCCTGCCCAATCCATGACATAACTGGCTTCGCCCGCTTCGTCCCGCGCTGCTTCGGTCGAAAATTCCGTGTCGCCAATGGCAGATACCGTGCGGTCAGGGCGGGGGAATTCCAAAGCAGTTGCGCTTTGTCCGCCACCTGCGCTTTCGGTGCAGCCGCCCAACAGCGACAGCCCAAGCATTAGGGCTGCTAACTTATGGGTCATGACGTTCCGTCGCATCGCTGCCGCGCCTCAGGCTTCGGCCAACGCAGACGGCGCTAGAGCCGCTTGGCTATCAAAGACGGTGAAAACGTCCTTCACCCAATCGGGCAGAGGGATGGGACGATGCACATCAAGGTCCACATGCACGCTCACTAAATCCACCGTTGCACGCAAATCATCGGCACCATCTTCGGTGAGGCCGTGAATTTCAACCATCTGCGTCATGCTTGTGCGCCCCGTGGAGATGGTCCGCGCCATGACTTCAATCATCTCATCGGGCTTGATGGGGGCAAACCATGTGACGGTGGCTTTCTTCACATGAAATTCCATCGGTGCATTATCGGCATATTCCCGAAACTTCACCGCGCGCCAATATTCCGTGATCGCGACATCCGCATAATCGAGATAGCGTGCGTTGAAGACAACGCCTTGCGCATCGGTTTCCGACCAGCGCACGCGCAAGCTATGATGAAAAGCAAAGTCCCCGCGCGCCATGTCAGATCGCCTTGGACTGCGCAGGGGTGTTCACACCCATGGATTGCAAATAGCGTTTCACATTGCGCGCAGCCTGTCGCAACCGGTGCTCATTCTCGACCATCGCAATGCGGACATAACCTTCGCCATCTTCACCATAGCCAACGCCGGGCGCGACCGCGACCTTCGCCTCGGTCAGCAACTGCTTGGAAAATTCAAGGCTGCCCAAATGCGCGAGCGCGGGCGGCAAGGGTGCCCAGGCAAACATCGACGCCTTAGGCGGCGGAATATCCCAACCGGCGCGCCCGAACGCCTCGACAAGGATATCGCGGCGCTTGTGGTACAATTGGCGATTCTGCGCGACAATATCCTGCGGACCATTGAGCGCGGCGCAGGCTGCTGCCTGAATCGGTGTGAAGGCACCATAATCAAGATAGCTTTTCACGCGGGTCATCGCCGCAATCAAATCGCGATTGCCCACGGCAAAACCAACGCGCCATCCGGCCATGGAATACGTTTTGGACAATGACGTAAATTCAACGGCAACATCCTTACCACCCTTGACCTGCAAAATAGACGGTGTCGGGTTGCCGTCAAAATAAAGTTCGGAATATGCAAGGTCGGACAATATCCAGACCTTATTCTCCTTCGCCCATGCGACCAGCCGTTCGTAAAACGCCAGATCAACGGTCTCAGCGGTCGGATTTGACGGATAGTTTACCACCAATATCGACGGACGCGGCACGGTGAAGGCCATGGCACGCTCAAGCGAGCGGAAGTAATTTTCGTCGGGCGTGGTGGGCACAGAACGGATCGTCGCGCCTGCAATGATGAACCCAAAAGTGTGTATGGGGTAGCTTGGGTTCGGTGCCAGAACAACGTCGCCCGGCGCAGTGATGGCGGTGGCAAGGCTTGCCAGACCTTCTTTAGAACCCATCGTCACGACAACTTCATGTTCGGGATCAACATCAACACCGAAACGCCGCCCATAATAATTCGCCTGTGCTTTGCGAAGCCCTGGAATACCCTTGGACGCGGAATAGCCGTGCGCATCGGGCTTTTGCGCCACTTCGCACAGTTTTTCGATCACATGCTGCGGTGGCGGCAAGTCGGGATTACCCATGCCGAGATCGATTATGTCCTCACCCGCGCCACGCGCCGCCGCACGCATCGCATTGACTTCAGCGATGACATAAGGCGGCAGGCGCTTCATGCGGTAGAATTCTTCGGACATTGGCTCCCGTTTCCGGTTAGTTAATTACAGAACCGCCCTCATGCGCGAACTTTTCGTGCATTTCCAGAAAAAGCTATTGGCGCGCACATTAACGCGGCCGATTGCCCTTTGCCTTGTGCTTTACACCATGCTTCGATGGAGGTGGCCCATCCTTGCGGAACGGACGTGCGCCATCGCGGCTTTGTCCGCCACCACGTGGTCCGTCACTACGGAAGTTACCGCCGCGTGGTGGACCGTCGCCGCGTGGGCTGACGCCCAGTTGTGCACGCTGTGGACGGTCGCCATCGCGGCCCATTCGCTTGTTTTCGCGCGCCGCTTCCCGTGGTGGGCCATTGGCTTGCACGATTTCGACGTCATTGTCTTCGTCGTGCCCGGGTTGCGCAATGGCTTTGGTGAACTTGGCCACAGCAGCCGCCGCAATGCCGACATGGGTTTCATTCGCGGCAATACGAATGGCACCAATGTCGTTCTTGGTCACGCCGCCACGGCGGCACAATAATGGCAAAATCCATTTGGGGTCAGCATTGTTACGACGACCAACATTCAGCTTGAACCAGACCGAATCGTCGAATCCTGCACGATGGTCGTCGCGTGGCCGTTCACGGCTGCCGTCATCCAGCAGGTCTTCGGCTTGCGGCATCTTGGCACGATGCACGCGCACCAAAGCGGCCGCGATGTCTTCTGCAGACATCGTCTCAAGTAATTTTGCACCCAGAGCGCGATCTTCGTCTTCAACCTCAACTGGGGTCAAAAGCGTTTCAAGCAGACGATCATGGTCCTTGGCGCGGATATCTGCTGCGGTTGGAACCTTTATCCAATCCGCCTCGATCTTTGCACCGCGCAGCATGGATTCAACGCGCTTGCGGCGCTGATACGGCACGATCAAAACGGCGGTACCCTTGCGACCAGCACGACCAGTCCGTCCAGACCTATGCTGAAGCCCTTCGGCATCGCGTGGCAGTTCCACGTGCACAACCAACGATAGGTTCGGCAAATCGATCCCGCGTGCGGCAACATCGGTTGCTACGCAAACGCGCGCCCGCTGGTCACGCAAGGCCTGAAGCGCTTGGTTCCGCTCGGACTGCGAATGCTCGCCCGACAAGGCAACGACGTTAAAGCCGCGTTCGGTCAGACTGGCGTGCAAGCGGCGAACATTTTCGCGCGTCGCGCAGAACAGGATAGCCGTTTCCGCCTCATGCAAACGCAGCAGGTTAACGACGGCGTTTTCGATGTCCGGTGGAGCGACCGTGACCACTTGATAGCTGATGTCACCATGGCCGCGATCTTCGCCAACGGTCGAGATCCGCAAAGCATCGCGCTGATACCTTTTCGCCAGCGAAACAATCGGTTTCGGCATGGTGGCAGAGAACAGCAATGTCCGCCGGCCTTCCGGCGTAGCGTTCAATATTTCCTCAAGCTCTTCGCGAAAGCCCATGTCGAGCATTTCGTCCGCTTCATCAAGGATTGCGACTTTCAAAGCCGACAGGTCAAGCGCGCCACGCTCCAAATGGTCGCGCAGCCTTCCGGGAGTGCCGACAACAATCTGCGCGCCTTGGTTCAAAGTGCGCCGTTCTTTCGATGCATCCATGCCGCCAACGCAGGTCGCAATGCGCACGCCTGCTTTACCATAAAGCCACATCAATTCGCGACTCACCTGCAAAGCAAGCTCGCGGGTCGGGGCGATGATGAGCGCAGCAGGCTCGCGTGCGAGGCTAACTAGCCCGCCATCAAGGATTTGGGGTGCCATAGCAAGGCCAAAGGCCACGGTCTTGCCCGAGCCGGTTTGTGCCGACACGACCAAATCGCGTCCTACGGCTTCCTCTGCAATAACAGCGTCCTGAACAGGGGTGAGCGTAGTATATCCACGCACGGTGAGCGCTTCATCGAGAAGCGGGGGAATATTTTCAAATGTCATTATAGCGCGCCTTTGCGCTCTTTTTTACGTAATGTCCATGCTGCGCCGCACAACAAAACAATCTTCGACAATTTCATTTGCTTTGATATGCCTGTCAATATGGCCGACTCATCCGAAATCCCGCCCTTTATGGACCCCACACAGTTCATGAAGTTGTTTGAGCAAAACGCCAAAGCCACGACCGACCCGTTAAAGGCCTATCGCGCGGCGTTGGATGCCTGGGGAACGGTATTGGAACCGCTGGCCAAAGCTGGCCGGGACAAGGTCGATACGACAGACCGCCGTTTTGCCGCGCCGCAATGGGAACATCCGGTATTCGACTTAGTCCGGCAAAGCTATCAGGTCATGTCCGAACATATGTTGGCCGCAGCCGACCAATTGGATGGCTTGCCCGAACATGATAAAGCAAAAATGGGCTTTGCCCTGCGCAGCATCATTGAGGCCATGAGCCCGGCAAATTCGCCCTTTACCAATCCGGTTGCATTGGAACGCGCCTTGGAGTCCAAGGGCGCGAGCCTGATGTCCGGTATGCAGCACCTGATGCAGGACATGCAGCGCGGGCAGTTGACCCATACCGATTCAAGCGCGTTTACCCTTGGCGAAAACATCGCGGCAACGCCTGGCAAGGTTGTGCACCAAACGCCTTTGTACCAGCTCATACAATATGACCCAACAACCGAAAATGTGCTGGAAACGCCGCTCATCATTTTTCCGCCGTGGATCAACCGCTTTTATATTCTCGATCTGACGACGGAAAAAAGCTTCATCAAATACTGCGTGGACCAAGGCGTCACGGTTTTTGTCGTATCTTGGAAATCGGCAGACGCTTCGATGAAGGACGTCATCTGGGACGATTATATCGCGGCGCAGATCGACGCGATTGATACCGTGCGCAGCGCCCTTGATGTGCCAGATGTCCATACGATTGGCTATTGCGTTGCAGGCACGACCTTGGCGGCAACGCTTGCGATCCTCGCGGCAACCGACGCCGCCGACAAGGTGCGCAGCGCGACATTTTTCACAGCGCAGGTAGATTTCAGCACAGGTGGCGAACTGCTGCATTTTATTGACGATCAACAGATTGCGATGATGGAGGCGCTAAGTGCACCGCAGGGTTATTTGGATGGCCGTTTCCTTGCGCTGACCTTCAACATGCTGCGCGGCAAGGATTTAATATGGTCCACCGTCGTCAAAAATTATCTGCTGGGTGAAGACTATCCTGCGTTCGATTTGCTGCATTGGAATGGTGACGTCACCAACCTGCCGGCCAAGTGGCACCGCAACTATCTCGTCGACCTCTATCGCGATAACCGGCTCGTGAAGCCAAATGATTTGTCAGCACTCGGCACCCCAATTGACCTGCGCCGTGTGAAAACGCCGACATATATCCAGGCCGGCCGCGAAGATCATATTGCGCCAGCCCAGAGCGTCTGGAAACTGCAGGACCATTTCACTGGCCCAACCAAATTCGTGTTGGCGGGCAGCGGCCATATTGCGGGTGTGGTTAATCCGCCTGCGCAAATAAAATACCAATATTGGACCAATGAGGCCGCGCCGACCTCGCTTGAGGCATTCATTGCAGGTGCCACGGAGACCAAGGGAAGCTGGTGGCCCGATTGGCTCGTCTGGCTAACAGACAAGGGCGACGCACGCGTTCCGGCAACCGGGCCACGCCAACCCGGCCAAGGCGCTCTGAAGGCGCTTGAATCGGCTCCGGGCAGCTATGTGAAGGCGCGATGAGATTCAATTGACGTTTACGTAAACGTCGACTAGTTCAGATTTAGCTTTTTAGGAGAATCGTGATGCAACTCGAATTCAGCCCCGCAGAAATCGCCTTTCAGAAGGAAGTGCGTAGTTTCATCGCCGAAAATTACCCCGAGAATCTCCGTTCGGTGCAGGACGAAGGGCATGATCTTTCGAAGGAAGATTTCCTGTCATGGCATCGCATTCTCGCCAAAAAGGGCTGGATCGCGCCGGCTTGGCCCGTCGAATATGGCGGCACTGGTTGGACCGCGACCGAGCGTTTCATCTGGTCCGAGGAACTCGCTGCAGCAGACTGCGTGGGCACAATGCCCTTCGGCCTGTCGATGGTCGGCCCAGTCATCTACACATTTGGCACGCCTGAGCAGAAAGCCAAGTTCCTCCCCGGTATTTTGTCGGGCGATGATTGGTGGTGTCAGGGATATTCCGAACCCGGCGCTGGTTCCGACCTTGCATCTTTGCGCACAAAGGCCGTGCGTGACGGCGACGATTATGTCGTGAATGGCCAGAAAACTTGGACCACAATGGCGCAACATGCCGACTGGGGCTTCTTCCTTGTCCGCACCGATTCCGATGCCAAGGCACAAGAAGGCATCAGTTTTTTGTTAATTGACATGAAGTCTCCCGGCGTGACCGTCCGTCCAATCATCACCCTGGGCGGCGAGCATGAAGTCAACGAAGTATGGTTGGAAGAAGTGCGCGTACCCGTTGCAAACCGCGTTTATGAAGAAAATAAAGGCTGGACCTGTGCCAAGTTCCTGTTGGCGCACGAACGCACCGGCATTGCTGCCGTTGCCCGTTCAAAGCGCGGCGTTGAAAAGATCAAGGCGATTGCCCGCACTGAACAAGACGGCGACCGCCCGTTGATTGCCAATCCATTCTTCAAGCGCAAGATTTCGGAACTTGAAATTGACCTCACTGCGCTTGAATTCACCGAATTGCGCAGCCTTGCCGGCGAAGCATCGGGCAAGGGTCCCGGCCCTGAATCGAGCTTGTTGAAAATCAAAGGTTCGGAAATCCAGCAACGCATTACCGAACTCGCACTCGAAGCCGTCGGCCATTATGGCGCGCCATATTTCCGTGGCTTTGGCGAAGGCGACAATGAACACCCGATCGGTCCAGATTATGCACACCGCGCTGCACCGACCTATTTCAACACCCGCAAGACGACGATTTACGGTGGATCGAATGAGATTCAGCGCAACATCATCGCCAAGATGGTATTGGGAATTTAATCCCGCTTGGAAACAATAACTGTGTCACCCCGACCCGCTCGGGGTCCATGGTCTGAACCTTTGTCCAAACATGATGGTCAGGCCATGGATTCCCGCTTTCGCGGGAATGACAAAAAAATTGAGAGAGGCCTATAATGGATTTCAGCTACACCGAAACGCAGGACATGATCCGCGAAACCCTGAGCCGTTTTTTGGCGGACACGTATGATTTCGATAGCCGTAGCAAGATGATTGCCAGCAGCTCGGGGCGTGACCCCGGCATCTGGAAAGCTTTGGCGCAAGACCTCGGCATGCTGGGCGCCTCGTTCAGCGAAGACCAGGGCGGCCTGGGTGGTGGTCATCTCGAAAACGCTTTGATCATGGAAGAGCTTGGCAAGGTCATCGCGATTGAGCCTTATCTCCAGACCGTCGTTCTAGGCGGCGGCGCGTTGAAGGCAGTCGGCGGCGCAGTTGCGGATGCCGTCATCCCAGAAATTATCAATGGCAATGTCATCATCGCCTTTGCATATGCTGAACCACAGGGCCGCTACAACCTCGCCAATATCCGCACGACCGCAAAGAAGGACGGCGCGGGCTATGTGCTGAACGGCCATAAAAGCGTCGTATACGCCGCGCCATGGGCAACGCATTTGCTCGTCACCGCGCGCACGGGCGGCGCGACCAGCGATGTCAACGGCGTGTCCTTGTTCCTGATTGACGCCAACGCAAAGGGCATTGTGCGCCGCGATTACCCGACTGTTGACGGGTTCCAAGCATCCGAAATCTATTTCGAGAACGCGGCAATCCCTGCGGACGCGTTATTGGGTGACGAAGGTGCCGGCCTTCCGCTTATTGAACGCATCGTTGATGAAGCAACCGTTGCAGTTTGCGCAGAATCCTGCGGTGTGACGGCCAAGCTGCATCAGGGCACGTTGGAATATGCGCGTCAGCGTAACCAGTTCGGCCAGCCGATCTCGCGCTTCCAAGTGCTTCAGCATCGCATGGTCGACATGTTCATGGAGGTTGAGCAATCAAAGTCCATGACCACGATGGCGACGCTAAAGCTCGATCTGCCAGCGGCGGAACGTATGGCAGCAGTATCGGCATGCAAGGCGAAGGTGTCGCGTTCCGCAAAGTTTGTCGGGCAGAACGCCATTCAAACGCATGGCGGTATTGGCATCACGCAAGAATTGGCGATTGGTCATTTTTTTAAGCGGGCAACGATGATCGAAAACCAATTTGGTTCCGCCGATCACCATTATGATCGCTTTGAACGGCTGACACTGGCGGATTAAGCCGCCCGAAGATAGTTATTGTGCACTGCACCATTTTTTGTTGACATAGTTTGCATTTGCTTTATTGTGCAGTGCAACACAACAGAAATGGTGCTTACACATGACGAGTAAAACAGAAACTAATGTCCCGGTGAAGGCTGCAAAAGTTGCAGCGCCAAAGGATGTGGCTGTGAAAACTGCTCAGAGCACCGTTGCGAAGACAAAGGTTGAAACACCTGTGGCTTCGTCGGCTCCCCATGCCGTGTCTGTTGAAACAACACCCTTTGCTCAAGGAGTATCCAACATGACTGACACTGTTAAAGCCACCGCAGAAAAAACCGCTGAAAAGGCGACTGAGTTTTTCGCTGACATCCGTGAAAAGGCAACCGAGGCCGCTGAAAAGGGCAAAAAGTTTGCTGCTGAAGCCGTTGAGTTCAACAAGGCAAATGTTGAAGCCGTCGTTGAAGCTGGCAAGATTGTTGCCAAGGGCGCGCAGGAAATCGGCAAGACCAACATGGAATTCGCCAAGAAGAATTTCGAAGAAGTCCAGGTTGCTGTGAAGGAACTGACTTCGGTCAAGTCCCCAACGGATTTCGTCAAGCTTCAGGGTGAACTGGCCCGTAAGGGTTTCGACACTGCCGTTGCACAAGGTTCGAAGAACACTGAAGCGATGGTCAAGCTGGTCAGCGAAATGTTTCAGCCAATCTCGAATCGCATCGCGGCGACGACTGAACTCTTCAAGAAAGCTGCATAAGCTTTCGAACGATATTGCACCGGTGGGTCATGCACCTGCCACTTTCTCTCTCCTCCTTTTGGTGGCAGGACGACGCGATCAACCGGTGTAATTCCACAAAGGAGCCGTCCTTTCCGTTAAGGAAAGGGCGGTTTCTTTTTGGTGCAAGAGAATAGATGACGAACGGGGCTTGCAGAGTCCCCCTCCTCTACCCTATTTTAGGCGCATGCAGATTTTCATGGCGCAAGATGATGACGATAAAAATGGCGGCAGACCCGGGGTCGGCCTCGCCACGCGCACACGCCCGAAAACCCAAAAGCCAAGCCTGTATAAGGTGCTACTGCTGAACGACGATTACACGCCGATGGAATTTGTCGTGCATGTCCTCAAGGCGTTTTTTCAAATGGATACGGATCAGGCTACGCGGGTTATGATTCATGTTCATCAAAAAGGCGTCGGCGTTTGTGGCATTTTCACCTATGAAGTGGCCGAAACCAAGGTCACGCAAGTCATGGACTTCGCGCAGAAGAATCAGCATCCGCTGCAATGCACGCTTGAGAAAGATTGAGTAAGGCAGCCCTGATCGTGGGCGCAGGTGACGCCACAGGCG
>Ga0208327_1000217_pt1 | contig 15167 bp, 9 predicted proteins | sample LakMenEpi26Jun08_FD_150733 | JGI IMG/M metagenome (GOLD analysis project Ga0208327, IMG submission 150733) | Freshwater microbial communities from Lake Mendota, WI - 26JUN2008 deep hole epilimnion (SPAdes) | ecosystem: Environmental > Aquatic > Freshwater > Lake > Epilimnion/Euphotic zone ...
GCGAGCACGATTACGCCTTATGTTGTGAGCCTTGATGGTGGCCGTGTCTATGATGCGACGCGTGATGTTGCGGCGGGCGTTCTGACCATCGGCACGCTGATCAATCAAGAAACGCTTGGCCTTGTGGGTTCAGGTTCGCTTGGTGACAAGAATGTGGGTCAGAACAAGGCTGTTGGCCTTGGCACGCTGGCGTTGACCAGTGGTACTGGCCTAGCCAGCAACTACACGCTGTTGAACGGTGGCCGCACAGCGACGATTACGCAGGCATCTGTAACAGTTACCACTAGCGACGTCGTCAAGACGTATAACGGCACACTGGGCGTTGCCGGAGCAACAGTTGCACCGGTCGCGATTGTCCTGGCGGGTAGCAACACGCAGATGTTCGGGTCTGACACGCTCTCTGGCGGCAGCTATGCCTTTACCAATGCCAATGCTGGCAGCGATGATCGCACGGTTACCGTTGCGGACGTCTCGCTCAACGACGGCAATAACGGCGGGAACTACACCGTTACTTATGTCAACAACTTGACGAGCACGATCAACAAGGCGGCTATCACGGTCAGTACCAGCAATGTCATTAAGACATATGATGCAACGACCACAGCGCTTGGTACGCCGGTCGTGACAGTTGGCAGCTTGTTCACGAATGCCAGCAACGGCAACACAGCCGACAGCCTGAGCGGTGGCACTTATGCCTTTGTGGGTGAAAATGTCAGTCGCCAGGGCGGCATCTCTTCCGGAGCTGTGCTGAGTGACAAGGTTGTGGCCGCGAGCGGTGTGACCGTAAGCGACGGCAATAATGGCGGTAACTATGTTGTCACTTATGCCGATAACATGACCAGCACGATTAACCCCTACGCCATCAGCCTGACGGGTGGCCGTGTTTATAACGGGGCGACACAGGTTAATTCCGATATCTTCTCGCTGAGCCAGCGGGTCGGGCAGGAAACGCTTGGTCTTACAGGCGCAGGGACGATCTCGAATGCGCACGTTACGCTCAATGGGACGACCCCGCAGTCTCAGATTTTGGGCTCAGTCGGCACGCTTGATCTGACAGACGGCACTGGGCTTGCTATCAACTATACGCTGACGGGTGGCACGCATAATGTGACGGTCAATCAGCGTCCGTTGACGCTCAACGCCGTCGTTCCGAATAAGATTTACGATGGTAACACTGCAATTCAAGTCACAAGCCTGACTCTTGGAAACCAAGTCGCGGGCGAAATCTTGAGCCTCGTCTATAATCCATTCGCCAACTTTATTGACAAGACGGCAGGCGAGAGCAAGGGTGTGACGATCGTCAACGTCCTTGCACAGACCACGCCAACGGCACGCAGCACGGACTATGTAACGCTAGCGTCAACATATCAGGCGACCGCGTCGATCTTCAAGAAAGACATCACAGTTGTTGGCGTTGTTGCCACTGACAAGGTCTATGACGGGACGACAACGAACATCATCAATACGTCCGTTTCGGCACTTGCTGGTCTTATCCAAGGCGATCAGATCGGCATCTCGAGTATGACGGGCACGTTCTCCAACAAGAATGTTGGAACGTTTATTCCCGTTATCGGCAGCGAGGTTACCTTCGCTGGTCCAGATGCAGGCAATTATAACCTCATTCAGCCGACGGGCTTGAAGGCCAACATTCTGCCGCGTACGCTCATTGCATCTGCGGTCGGCATTGGTCGCCAGTATGACGGTACTACAGATGCGCAGGTAAGCATTTCCGATAACCGGATTGCCGGTGACATCGTCACTTATGATTACTCCGCTTCGTTCCTTGATGAGAATATCGGCACCAACAAGTTTATTGCGGTGCAGATCGATAGCCTGACAGGCACCGATGGTGGCAACTATACGCTGGCCGCTAACCCGTCCGCCTTTGCCAATATTGCACGCCGCGTAATCACCTTTACACCGGTGGTAACGACCAAGATGTATGATGGCACGACGGCTGCTGCGGGGACATTGGCCACCAATGTGATTGCCACCGACAATGTGACGGTTACTTTTGGCAATGTGCGTTTTGATGATCCTGACGCGGGCGTAGCCAAGTCTGTTACGCTGACGGGTATTTCGGTGACGGGCGATCTGTCCAACTACAGCTGGTCGCCGTCTAACACGACCGCCACGGGCACCGGAACTATTACGCCATATATCGTCAATTTGACGGGTATGAAGGTCTATGATGGAGCGGCAACTATCGCGGCAGCAAAGCTGGTCACAGGTGCGCTGGTCGGCAACCAGACGCTCACATTGACCGGCAATGGGGCATTTGCCGACCGTAATGTAGGTAATGACAAGCTGATCGACCCGACTGGGCTCACATTGCTGAGTGGTAGTGGCGCCAATGGCGGACTTGCATCAAACTATACGTTTGCAGGTGGCGTGCAGGTGGCATCGATAACACCAGCGGCGCTGGTTGTGACCGCTTCAGAAGCGGTTAAGACTTACGATGGCAGCGTATCGATGGTCGGGGCAACCCAGGCACCGACACCAATTGTCAAAATCGGCAGCGAAACCGAATTGTTTGGCGCTGACAGCCTTAGCGGCGGTAACTTTGCCTTCGTCGATGCCAATGTCAGTCGTAACGCCAATGGCGCGGTGCTGCGTGACAAGTTGGTCACCGTTTCGGGTGTGACAGTCAACGACGGCAATAACGGCGCGAACTATACAGTGTCCTATGCTAATAATTCTACCAGCACCATCAACCCATACGCCACGACGGTTGTAGCTGCGGCTCAGACCAAGGTTTACGATGCGTCGACCGCGGCAGGAACCGCACGCTTCACGTCAGGCCCGATGATCGGATCTGACACGATTGCTTCGGTTACTTTGACGTATGATGACAAGAATGTTGGTCAGGGTACTAAATCTATCTTACCGAGCGCTGCTATTGGCGCAACTGGTACGATCATCGGGAACTACACCATCAGCTATGTCGCCGACACGGCTAGCTCCATTACCCCTGCGGTACTTTCGGGCGTTTCGGACATAGTTATTCGTGACAAGGTCTATGACGGCACGACGGCTGCTGAGGTGGCATCAGCCGCGTTCAACGGCATCTATGCTGGTGACGATATCAGTGTAGCGCTGTCGGTGGGCTCGTTCGATACCAAGGATGTTGGACTGCGTTCTGTTGTGATTTCCGGCATTTCGCTCGGTGGCTCTGATGCCAGCAACTACATATTGCTGAGCAGCTCGGGAACGGCAACAGGCCAAATCCTCCAGCGTCCGATCACCATTGGAGCGCTATCGCAGACAAAAGTCTATGACGGCACTATCCAAGTTACAGCCTTGGGCCAAGGCAGCGGCTTTGACGTGAGCAACATGGTGCAGGGAGAAGGCATCGCCGCTGCGGCACTGTCTTATGCTGATCCACATGTCGGGCGTGGCGTTGACGGCATGGTATTGAATAACAAGACCGTGACGGTCAGCGGTGCAATAGCCGCAACCAACACAGATCTTGCTAACTATGCGGTAACCTATGTAGCCAACACCACCAGCACGATTGCTCCGGCACCGTTGCAGGTTACTGTTCTAGATCTCAGCAAGATGTATGACGGCATGGCGAGTGCCGCCGGTGCCGCTGTGCTGGCGGATGGCAGCCCACGTTTGATCGGGTCCGATGCACTGTCGGGTGGTACGTTCACATTCACCGATGTTAATGCCGGAACCAATAAGACCGTAAATGTATCCAACGTTACGGTCCATGATGGTAATAATGGCGGCAACTATGCGATCAGTTATGTAAACAACACGTTTAGTGCGATTACGCCTTATGTGGTTAGCCTGACGGGTGGACGCGTTTATGATGCAACTACCGACGTTGCGGCCTCTGCCCTGACGACCGGTACTTTGGTTGGTGTTGAAACGCTGGGCCTGACGGGCTCTGGCACGCTGGGTGACAAGGATGTCGGCCAGAACAAGGCAGTTGGACTTGGCACGTTGACGCTGACCAATGGCACTGGCTTGGCCGGTAACTATACGTTGGCCAACGGGAGCCGTACGGCTACGATCACGGCAGCTTCGCTAACCCTGACGACGTCGAATGTCGTAAAAACATATGACGCCGACCTGAGTGTTGTAGGTGCGAGCATTGCTCCCGCGCCGATTGTCAAGGCTGGTAGCAACACGCAGCTATTCGGGTTGGATAGCGTGAGCGGTGGAAACTATGCCTTTACCAATGCAAACGCTGGCAGCGGAAACCGTTCGGTAACTGTTGCGGGGGTGACGGTAAATGATGGCCATGGTGGCCTGAATTATGCGGTCACTTATGCCAGCAACTCGACCAGCACGATCAACCCCAAGGCGCTGACGGTTACAGCGTTGTCGCAGACGAAGGTCTATGACAGCAACACATCGGTTGCCAGCAGTGCTTTGAACGTCGGCTATAGCGTTAGCGGGCTTGTGGGCAGTGAAAGCGTATCGGGCGCAACACTAGCTTATGCCAATGCGGACGTAAGCCGCAACAGCAGCGGCGCGGTGCTGAGTGACAAGACGATTGTAGTGAGTGCAGCGGTTGCGGGTGCAAACACCCAGCTGTCTAACTATGCGATCAGTCATGTAAACAACACGTCTAGTGCGATTACGCCAAAGCCTGTCTCTTTGTCTGCCCTGAAGGTCTATGACGGAAGTGCGGACCTCACCGGATGGGTAACAGTCAATACGGGTATAGCTGGCCAAGTGCTTAGTTATTCAGGCGCGCGAGCGAACTCAGCGGACGCGGGTGTCGTTGGCAACTACATTAGCCAGATTGCTTTGGTCAGCACGCCGACGTCTTTGGCGTCAAACTTTGCCCTGCCGGTGCTTAGTGCTTCGACGGCTCCTGTGACGATATCGATACCGCAGCCTGCCGTCGTCACGGTATCTCGGACTTATGAGAATCTGTCAGTCGTTAACGCGCCAACACTTGCACCGTCGCTCGCAAGTCCCGTCGTGGTTGCACCTCCTTTGGCTTCGCCGACCTCGGACAGTGGTATTGATGCCGGCACGACTTCGGCCGCCGCCGCTTCGGGCTCGTCTACGTCGTCACAGACCTCTGGAACTGGGGCCGAGGCTGTAACGACCCTAGGTGGCGCCCCTTCGGGTTCGTCTGCGTCTACACAGGCACCTGAGAGCACCGCAACCGCTGATACGAGTTCAACCGGTAGCATGTCGACTTCACCAGACACATCCGGGCGAGGATTTATATCGGTCGATATTATTAACGCTCCGGTTCTTGATGCGGGTGCAGTGTTCAAACTGACTGTTCCACAAACGGCTTTCCGCCATATGCGCAGTGATGCTCGGATTACACTTAGCGCCGCCTTACCGGACGGAAGCGCTCTGCCTGCTTGGGTAGCTTTCGATGCGACCCGTAACATTCTTTCCGGCACCGCGCCTGACGGCGTAACCCAGCTGGATGTGGAGGTGACCGCGGTCGACGAGGAAGGTTACAAAATCTCGGTAATACTGAACCTAAAATTCTCCACAAAACTCTAAAGGATCAAAAATGGCTAGATTTTTAAACACTTTGTCGATCGCTGCTATCGCCGTTAGCTTGTTGGTTTCCGGACCTGTAGAGGCTGCGCGCCCAAAAAAGGCTGTCAGCCCTGCTGTGACCGCACCTGCCAGTCCGGCGACACCCGCGACACCTGCCGCAGCGCCAGTCGAGTGGGAACTTAAGAATACGTTCGGAAAGTGGGAATTGCTTTGTAATAAAGGAAACGCATCGGATTGCCGCGCGGTACAGACCCAGAATTATTCCGATGACACGACCAAGGGGCGCCTGTTGCAGGCCCTGCTCGCTGCCGATCAGGGGCGGACATTTGCCGTTCTGACTCTGCCGTTTGGCGTTGATCTGCGCGCGGGCACCGTAATTAAGATTGATGAAGGCGTCGAAGTTAAGGCTGCGTACACAACTTGTTTGCCCGATGGATGCCAGTCGGTTGTTGAACTTGATGAAAATCTTCAAGGCCAACTTATTGCAGGTAAAATCATGAAGGTTGGCTTCCGCCCTTGGGGTGGGGACGAAAAGACCCTCGTGGTCGAAGTTCCCTTGGAAGGTATTAAGGAAGCGCTTGCTGCCATCAAAAAATAACCGAGGCTGCGAGTGGTCAAATTATACCCGCCACTCTTAATGATGAGAGCAAATACTGGGCTATTATTGAAATTAATTGACACTATTTGTACTAATTATTCGACCTATAAACTCGGCACCGGTCAAGTGTAGTTGCATTTTTATCCGGTGGCTATCCGGATGAAAATTTTTTCTGCGTGGCTTTGCTGGGTAAAAAAACAAAAATACTGGCGCGCCCTACAGGAGTCGAACCTGTGGCCTCAAGATTAGAAGTCTCGCGCTCTATCCAGCTGAGCTAAGGGCGCGCGCTGGTTTGCGCAATAACGGCTTTGCGCGCGAACGCAAAGCTGCTTATGTCGATTCATGCACGACGACCTTATCATTGATGAAAGCGCCAGCGCAGTTATCGGCCGCCAGTTTCGCTATTATGACTTCGTTATGGCGGCGTTTGTCGCCATTTTGTTGCTCTCGAACGTCATTGGGGCGGCCAAACCTGCGGCGCTGACAATATCGGGCGAGCAATGGATTTTTGGTGCTGGAATATTGTTTTTCCCGTTGGGCTACGTAATTGGTGATGTCCTGACGGAAGTCTACGGCTATGCGCGCGCGCGCCGTGTCATCTGGGTTGGCTTTGCAGCGCTGCTCTTCATGGCGTTTATGAGTTGGGTTGTTGTGACCCTGCCGCCTGCACCCGGTTGGGAAGGGCAGGCGGCATATGAAAGCGTCTTCGGGCAAGTTTGGCGGATCGTTATTGCATCAATCACGGCGTTTTGGGCGGGTGAGTTCGTAAACAGCTATGTGATGGCGCGCATGAAGATTTGGACCGCAGGAAAGCATTTATGGACGCGCACTATCGGTTCAACGATTGTGGGTCAGGGCATCGATAGCCTCATTTTTTATCCGCTCGCCTTTTGGGGGGTGTGGAGCAACGAGCAGGTTATAAGCGTTATGGTTACCAACTGGCTGTTGAAAGTGGGCTGGGAAGTTGTGCTTACGCCCGTCACTTATGGTGTTGTTGGTTGGCTGAAGCGCAAAGAGGGCGTCGAAATATTCGACAAGGGTACGAATTTTTCACCCTTCAAAACAAACGTTTAGGACTTCATGCAGGACCGTTTACAGCTTCTGGCCGAGCATTGGGTCAGCCATAAAATCTGGCTGATCGAAACAGTTGGCCTGACCAATGATGCGATGCATGTTCATGGGTCGCTTTTGATCTTATGCGTGTCGGCCCTGGTGTTGCGGCGGCGACCCGACAGCCCGTGGTGCTGGTTAATCGTATGTATCGCCGAGTTGTTTAACGAATATGCCGATTTGCGGGGGGCTGCAGCCGGAGAGGCTACCATAGATGCAGCCCTGCATGATGTTTACAACACGATGTTTTGGCCGACTATGCTCTTGATATTGGGGCGTGCTTTATTTCCGCGAAAGAAAGCGTCGCCTGTCAGCCCAGCAGCAATATCAAGCGATCTGCCGCACCAGCCCCTCGAACAAGCGACGCCCGTCTGACCCGCCATGCACGGCTTCGGTCATGCGTTCGGGGTGCGGCATCATGCCCAACACATTTCCGGCAGCATTAAGCACGCCAGCGATATTGCGGGCCGAACCATTTACGTTTTCGGCGTAACGGAAGGCAACACGGCCTTCGCCCTCAAGCCTATCAAGCGTCTGAGTGTCAGCGAAATAATTGCCGTCATGATGCGCAACGGGAATTCGGACCTGCTCACCGGCGGAATAGCCGCTGGTAAAAACAGAGCGATTATTTTCGACCGTTAGCCCAACCGTGCGGCACACGAAGCGGATCCCGGCATTGCGCATGAGAGCGCCGGGCAACAGACCAGCCTCTGTCAAGATCTGAAAGCCATTGCATACACCCAGAACGGGGACCCCGCGTTCCGCAGCCTTAATGACCGCCTGCATAACCGGAGAGCGCGCAGCCATGGCACCGGAGCGCAGATAGTCGCCATAAGAAAAGCCGCCGGGAATAGCGATCAGATCAAGCCCATCAGGCAATTCGCCAGCGCGGTGCCAGACCAAAGTTGTTTCGGCACCGGTAATGTCGCGAATGGCGACGGCCATGTCACGATCACAATTAGAACCCGGAAATTGGATGACCGCTGCGCGCATCAGGCCTGCTCAATCTCGAAATTCTCAATAACCATATTGGCTAGCAACTTGGTGCACATCGTTTCCAGGTCAGCCTTTGACACGCCCGGTTCATGCTCGATTTCGATCAGGCGTCCGGCCCGCACGTCATGAACGCCCGAAAAACCTAAGCCCTCTATGGCGTGATGGATGGCTTTTCCTTGTGGGTCGAGAACACCGTTTTTTAATGTTACAAAAATGCGCGTTTTCATACGACCCGTCCAATTGCCAGTTTCCGTTTCTATAGATGCCGCCACGTGCGATTCAAGCGTAAGCTAACGCCAATCGCATTTTAACGCGGTTTGGAAAGTCCGGCCCATAACAATAATGTCAAAAGCTAATATGTAACATTAGAAAAATCTATATAAGCCCAGCTGGGGCGCAATCCAATTGCCGCGCCGCCATTTCATCTGACATAGCCGATTCACAAATAGGCTGAGTGGACAAAATGAAAAAAACGGCACGGGCGGTAGTGATTGGTGGCGGCGTTGTCGGCGTGAGCACTTTGTATCATCTCGCCAAAATGGGCTGGAGCGATGTTGTCTTGCTTGAGCGCAAGGAACTGACTTCGGGGTCAACATGGCATGCAGCCGGGCTTTTGCCGCTTTTTAACCTGAGTTATTCCGTGGGTAAGCTGCACCAATATTCGGTGGCTTTATATCCCACTTTGGAGGCCGAAACAGGACTGCATGCGGGATTGTCGCAGGTCACAAATATCCGACTGGCGACAACCAAGGACCGGATGGATGAATATCATTATTACGCAGGGGTTGCCCGCACCATTGGTGTTGATGTCAACTTCCTAACGCCGGAACAAGTCAAGGATATTTGGCCGCTTGCCAACATGGACGGTGTCATTGGCGCGATTCAGCATCCCGATGACGGTTACATCCAGCCTGCGGATCTTACGCAGGCGCTGGCAAAAGGTGCTCGGCAGCGCGGGGCGACGATTTATCGCAACACAACGGTTACTGGAATCACGCAGCAACCCAATGGCGAGTGGCTGGTTTCGACGGATCAGGGCGACATCGCTTGCGAGCATGTCATATCCTGTTCGGGTAACTTTGCGCGGCAAACAGGGGCGATGGTTGGGTTGGATATTCCTGTCATCCCGGTCGAGCACCAATATCTGGTGACTGAGCAGCACCCTGCAATCATGGAGCGCAAAAAGGCGGGCCTGCCGGAAATGGGTGTGCTGCGCGAATCTGACGCGAGCTATTATATGCGCGAGGAGGCCGGTGGCCTGTTGCTTGGGCCATATGAGGTTGGCGCGCCCGCTTGCTATGTCGATGGCCCTGCGGCGAACAGCGAATATGAACTGTTTCCCGATGCACTCGAACGGCTTGAGCCTTATATCGTCGCCGCAATGAATCGCGTGCCTGCCTTTGGCGAAGTGGGCATCAAGAAAGTCTATAACGGCGCGATTGCCTACACGCCCGATGGGTCGCCGATCATCGGACCAGCATGGGGCCTGAAAAACTTCTGGTTGAACGAAGGCCACAGCTTTGGGATCACGGCCGCAGGCGGCGCGGGGTGGCAGTTGGCGCACTGGATTGTAGACGGGGAGCCGACCATCGACATGATGGGCGTCGACCCACGCCGCTTTGGCGATTATGCCGGCAGGGGCTTTCTGATCGAAAAAAATGAGGAGGCTTATGCCAAGGTCTTCACAGTGCATTATCCTGATGAGGAACGCGAGGCGGGACGCGCATTGCGGCGCACGCCATGCTATGACCGGATGAAAGCGCTTGGCGGGGTGTTTGGCAGCGTGTTTGGTTGGGAGCGTCCCAACTGGTTTGCGCCCGCTGGCTATGCATTAAGCGCAGCCGACCTCGACAAGCCCGATGTGTTGTTAAATGACAATCATCCCGTCGTGCCCGGCGAACCCGTCCGTGAAAAATGGTCGTTCCGCCGCTCCAATTATTTCGAACATGTCGGTAATGAATGCCTGCACGTGACGAAGCATGTCGGCATTCAGGATATGAGCGCCTTTGCGAAATGCGAGATATCGGGGCCAGGGGCAGAAGGCTGGCTTGACCAATTATTGACAAATGCAGTGCCCAAAAAGGTCGGACGCGTCACTTTGTCCTATTTGCTTACACGCAAAGGCGGCGTGCGCAGTGAATTCACGGTGTACAAAGCCGCGCCGCAGCGTTATTATCTGGTGTCGGCAGGGGCATATGAGCGGCACGACCATGATTATCTGAAAAAGGCCATGCCAAAAGATGGTTCAGTCAATTTCGAACGGCTGACAACGTCCATGGGCGTGCTGGTGCTCGCTGGCCCACGGTCACGCGATGTGCTGGCAAAGCTGACCAACACGGATTTGTCAAACGAGGCCTTTCCATGGCTGACGGGCAAGAAAATGAGCATTGGCCTAGCGCAAGTCGACGCGTTGCGGGTGAACTTCATTGGCGAGCTGGGTTGGGAAATCCACCATCCGATTGAAATGCAGAATTATATTTTCGACAGATTGATGGAGGTCGGCGCTGCGTTTGACATTAAGCCATTTGGTATCCGCGCGATGACGTCGATGGCGCTGGAAAAAAGCTACAAGCTTATCCCGCGCGAATTGTCGGTTGAATATTCCGCTTATGAAAGCGGCTTGGACCGTTTCATCAGCCTTAAAAAACCTTCATTTTTTGGACGGGAGGCGTTGCTGGCGTGGAAAGAACGCGGCAGCGCAAACCAGTTGGTTACGATGGAGGTGCATGATGTCACCGATGCCGACGCACGTGGGTCAGAGCCGATTTATCAGGGGGATGATTTGGTTGGCCGCGTGACATCGGGGGGCTATGGCTGGCGCGTCGGCAAATCGCTTGCCCTTGCGATGGTCCGTCCAGATTTGGCGGTGCCGGGCGCGGAATTGGAAATCGTCATTTTGGGTGTTAGGCATAAAGCGACGATCATAACCGATTCACCCTTCGATCCTGATAACAACGCACTGAGGAGCTAAGTCCGTGCTGCACCTCGCCCCGATCGCCAACTGGCTTGCCAATGACCGCAAAGGTTACACATTGCCGCGTGGATTGTATGTCAGCGATGATGCGTTCGCATTCGACACGCAGGTGATGCTTAAATCGGTCTGGTTATATGCCTGCACCGTGGCCCATCTGAAAAATCCGGGTGATTATTTCGTGTTCGAACTGGCGGATAATTCCATCATCATACTGCGTGGGCGCGACAATGAAGTCCGGGCATTCTGGAACAGTTGCCGCCACCGCGGTGCGAAAATTTGTCTCGAACAAAGCGGTCGTGCGGCGCGGTTGATGTGCCCTTACCACCAATGGACTTATGGCCTCGACGGCAAGCTTCTCGCTGCGCGCAGCATGGCAGAGGATTTCGACAAGGCAGATCATGGCCTGAATCCCGTTGCGCTGGAAAATGTCGGTGGGCTGATCTTCATCTGTCTAAGTGATAATCCGCCGCCGATTGATCGTGTGAAAGCTGACATTGCGGATCAGATCGCAGTGTATGACCTCGAAAAGCTAAAGATCGCAGTGCAGGATGATTATATCGAAGACGCCAATTGGAAGCTGGTGATGGAGAATAATCGCGAATGCTATCATTGCGATGTTGGTCATCCCGAATTGATCAGCGTGCTCGGCACCACTGGCTTTGGCAAGGATGCGCCCGCCGATGATTATCTGCAAGAAAAGCGTGCAGAATGGCAGGCGTTGGGCATTGACCATGATGTCATCGAGTTTCCCGATGGCTGGTGGCATCGCGTAGCGCGTTTGGCATTGGCAAACGGCGCTGTGACTCAGTCGATAGATGGCAAGCTTGCCTGCCAGAAACTGATTGGGCCATTTAAGGTGCCGGAAACATCGAGCCTCTCTGTCTGGACCCAGCCAAATAGCTGGCACCATTTTTGTTGCGATCATGTGGTCACATTTTCTCTGACACCGATTGGACCTGACAAGACATTGCTGCGCACAAGCTGGCTCGTGCACGAAGATGCGGTTGAGGGGGTCGATTATGATCCGGACCATCTGGCGGCATTATGGCGCAAAACCAACGAACAAGACGGGCACTTCTCCGCGATTAATCATCGTGGGATTGCCAATGACGGCTATGTCCAAGGGCCGTATGCACTGGAGGAAAAGCTGGTTGACGATTTTAAAGCCTTCTACGTAAGCCGCGCGAAAGCGGCGCTTGCGCAGGTGCAATCATGACTCGCTTCAGCGCATTCAGCCTTTTTGCCAAAGCCTTAAGCGGGCATCAAAATTGGCCTGAACAATGGCCCGATGCTGCGCCTAAGCCTGGTTATGATGCGATTATCGTCGGCGGGGGCGGGCATGGTCTCGGCGCAGCATATTATCTCGCCAAGAAATATGGGATTACGAATGTTGCGGTGCTTGAAAAGGGCTGGATTGGTGGCGGCAATACCGGACGGAATACGACGATCATCCGCTCCAACTATCTGTATGACGAAAGCGCGCATCTTTACGACCATGCGGTGAAACTGTGGGATGGCCTCAGTCAGGAGCTTAACTATAACATCATGTATTCCAAGCGCGGCGTCATGATGCTCGCGCACAATGTGCATGACGTGCAAAGCCTTCAACGGCATATTAATGCCAATCGCCTCAACGGTGTTGATAATGAATGGCTGACGCCCGAACAGGCCAAAGCCTATTGCCCGCCATTAAACATATCGTCAGACGCGCGGCACCCGGTCTTGGGGGCGGCGCTGCAACGGCGCGGGGGCACTGCGCGACATGACTCGGTGGCCTGGGGCTATGCGCGTGCAGCCGCTGCTTTGGGTGTCGATATCATTCAGAACTGCGCCGTCACGGGCATCCGCCGCGACGCCAATGGCGCAGTAGAGGGCGTGGAAACCACACGGGGTTATATCGCATCTAAGCGCGTTGGCGTATCGGCGGCGGGTAACACATCGGTTATCATGCACATGGCGGGCCTCGACTTTCCGCTCGAAAGCTACCCGTTGCAGGCGCTGGTTTCTGAACCCATCAAGCCAACCTTCCCGTGCGTCGTGATGTCGAACACAGTCCACGCCTATATGAGCCAGTCCGACAAAGGCGAGTTGGTGATTGGCGCGGGAACGGACCAATATGTGAGCTATTCGCAACGCGGCGCGCTGCACATTGTTGAACATACGCTGGCGGCCATTTGCGAGATTTTTCCAATTTACCGTCGGATGCGGATGTTGCGGACATGGGGTGGCATTGTCGATGTGACGCCGGATCGCTCGCCGATATTGGGTAAGACGCCGGTGAAGGGGCTTTACGTCAACTGTGGTTGGGGCACGGGCGGGTTTAAGGCCACGCCGGGTGCAGGGGATTTGCTGGCCTACACCATGGCAAAAGATGAACCGCATTATATCAACGCCCCCTTCAACCTCGACCGTTTCCGCAACGGGCGGTTGATTGACGAAGCGGCCGCAGCAGCGGTGGCGCATTGATATGATCCTGATCCACTGCCCTTATTGTGACGAGAAGCGTCCGGAAATTGAATTTGCGAACGCAGGACAGGCGCACATAGCGCGCCCGCTTGATCCATCCGGTCAAAGTGACGCGGATTGGGAGGCCTATTTGTTCATCCGCGCCAACCCGCGTGGACGGCACCATGAACGCTGGCGGCATATCCATGGTTGCGGGCGTTTCTTTAACGCGGTGCGCGATACAGTGACCGATAAATTTGAAACAACATATAAAGCCGGGGAGCCGCGCCGATGAGTGGCTTTCGTCTTAAAACTGGCGGGCGCATTGACCGAAGCCAGCCTGTCATGTTCAGCTTCGATGGCAAGAGCTACCAGGGTTTTGCAGGCGACACGTTGGCGTCGGCTTTGCTCGCCAATGGTGTCATGCTGTTCGGCAGATCCTTCAAATATCACCGCCCGCGCGGGCTGGTTGCGGCGGGCAGTGAGGAGCCAAATGCCCTGATTTCGGTCAATCGCGGGCCAGGGCGATTTACCCCCAATTTGCGCGCGACGGGTATTGAAATTCATAATGGGCTCAACGCGTTCAGCCAAAATCGCTGGCCATCTTTGGCGATGGATTTCGGTGCGATTAATGACCGGCTGGGCATGTTTTTTCCGGCCGGTTTTTATAACAAAACCTTCATGTGGCCACGTTCGTTTTGGGACAAGGTGTATGAGCCCGCCATTCGCAAAATGGCAGGACTTGGCGATGCGCCGACGACCGAAGATCCCGATGTCTATGCATCAACCTACGCCCATTGCGATCTGTTGATTATTGGCGCAGGGCCCGCCGGTATCGACGCCGCGCTTGGCTCTATGGATTCAAACAAGCGCATCATCCTGATAGATGAGCAGGATGAATTGGGTGGCGGCGCTTTGGCCGACCCTGCATTATGGCCCTGGCTGGAACGCAGCATCAAAGCATTAACCAACGCGCCCAATGTTACGATCCTGACGCGTACGACGGCATTCGGTTATTATCATGACAATTTCATAGGCGCAGTGCAGCGGCTGACCGATCATCTTCCTGAAATCGAAGATAGGCCGCGCGAGAAACTGTGGCGCATCAGGGCAGGTGAAGTCGTCCTTGCGCAAGGTGCCATTGAACGACCGATTGTTTTTGATGGCAATGATACGCCCGGCGTGATGCTGTCGTCCGCTGCGAAGGTCTATGCCCATCGGTACGGCGTGGCCGTTGGCAAAGCGCCCGCGTTAATGGCGTCGCACGATAGCGGCTGGCATGATATATTTGCACTGGCCAAAGCGGGCATTCGCATTTCAGCCATTATCGATGTCCGCGAAAGCGTCGATAGCGCGTTGATGCATGAGGCGGACCGTCTGGGCATTACAGTTTACTTGAACCACGGTGTGGTTGGGGTGAATGGCAGGCATGGGGTCAGCTCCGTCGATATCTGCGATTATGCTGATCAACGGGTTCGCCGCGTTGATGCTGATGCGCTGTTAATGGCGGGTGGCTGGACGCCAAGCGTGCATTTATGGTCGCACAGCAAGGGCAGC
>Ga0208327_1000222_pt1 | contig 15010 bp, 17 predicted proteins | sample LakMenEpi26Jun08_FD_150733 | JGI IMG/M metagenome (GOLD analysis project Ga0208327, IMG submission 150733) | Freshwater microbial communities from Lake Mendota, WI - 26JUN2008 deep hole epilimnion (SPAdes) | ecosystem: Environmental > Aquatic > Freshwater > Lake > Epilimnion/Euphotic zone ...
CAAGAACAATATTGACTTTCCCAAAACCGTCTCATATATAAGACATCAATGATCGAAGTCCGTCAGACCAAAATCTTCATGGAATGGCGCGCCGGGCTTCGGGATGCTGTTGCCAGAAAACGCATTGGCGCAAGGATTGATCGGCTTTCGTTCGGTAATTTTGGCGACGCGAAACCGGTTGGTGAGGGGGTTAGCGAGTTGCGGCTCGATTTTGGTCCCGGCTACCGCATCTATTTTGTGCAGCGGGGCGATGTGTTGGTCATCTTGCTGTGCGGCGGTGATAAATCCACGCAGGCGCGGGATATAGCCAAAGCCAAACGGATGGCGCAGGAATTGGCCAAGGAACCAAATGGAGAATGATATGGGTTTAGAGACATTTCCCTTCGATATCGCCGACGAGCTTCACGATGATGAGGCGCTGGCGATTTATCTGGATGAGGCGTTGCAGACCGGTGATCCGGCCTATTTCGCGCACGCGCTCGGCAAAGTCGCCAAGGCGCGCGGTATGACCAAGATTGCGCGTGAGGCGGGGTTGAGCCGTGGCTCGCTGTATGCGGCGCTGAGCGAAGGCGGCAATCCGACCATTGCGACACTGATGCTGGTCATGAAATCGCTTGGGCTTCGGTTTGGAGCTGCGCAAGTCGATAAGGCTGCCTAAAAACCCCGCCCTCTAAAACCGCCTCAGGCCCAAAATTAAGATGCTGAAACAAGTTCAGCACGACGGACGTGGGCAACACAATACATCCTGCAAAAGCATTGAAGAGGAAAGCCGCGACTTCGGCGGCCCCTTTTTTGTGGCCATTGGGGCGGCAGTTCATCGCCGATACACAATATTTCGGCCACGCTATGTGCGTGTTTATGCGCCGTGCCAAGCAAAAGGCTTGGCGGGGCGGACAAGATTATCTAGGGAACATTCATGAACAAAAAATTCCTTGTGCCCGTCGCGGTGTTGGCCGCATCTTCCCTGCTTTCCGGTTGCGCTGCGCTCGGTCTGGGCGGTGGCGGTGCGAAGCCGGGTAGCAACACCCGTTATGTCGCGCGTGACGTAAATACGCTGTATGCCGCCGCAAAGGATAAGCTTGATAACAAGCAATATGAAGTCGCAGCAGCGTTATTTGACGAGGTGGAGCGTCAGCATCCTTATTCGCCATGGGCCCGCCGGGCGCAGCTTATGAGCGCGTTTAGCTATTATATGGCGCAGAAATATAATGAGTCGGTGCAATCGTCGCGCCGTTTCTTGTCGATCCATCCGGGTAACAAGGACGCGTCTTACGCATATTATCTGATCGCTTTGTCTTATTATGAGCAGATCAGTGACGTGACGCGTGACCAGAAGATTTCGGAGCAGGCATTGGCCGCTTTGGGTGAGGTGCAGCGCCGTTACCCGACATCGCGTTATGCGTCGGACGCCACGTTGAAGATCGACCTTGTCCGCGATCACTTGGCCGGCAAGGAAATGGAAATTGGTCGTTTCTACCAACGTCGCGCATTGTGGCTGGCGTCATCGCTGCGCTTTCGTGAAGTGGTCGATAAATATGACACGACGACGCACGCACCAGAGGCTTTGTATCGTTTGACCGAAAGCTATCTTGCGATGGGCGTGCCCGAAGAAGCGAAGAAGGCAGCGGCCGTGCTGGGTGCCAATTATCCCGGCAGCGAATGGTATGTGCGTGCCTATAATTTGATGCAGAAGAACGCGCCCGCCGCGTAATGCCATGCTAACGGGGCTTTCGATCCGCGATGTCGTGCTGATCGAGGCACTGGACTTGGAATTTGCAGGCGGTCTTGGCGTGCTCACGGGAGAAACCGGGGCCGGTAAATCCATATTGTTGGATGCGCTTGGCCTTGCCCTTGGTGCGCGCGCCGATAGCGGCTTGGTACGGTCTGGCGCGGACAAGGCGCAGGTTACGGCGAGTTTTGATGCACCGGCTTATGTCGCGGCGTTCTTGGCCGATAATGACATTGATATCGACAGCGATGAACCTTTAATCATCCGTCGTTCGGTGAAGGCGGACGGCGGCAGCAAGGCGTTTATCAACGACCAACCTTGCTCTGCCGCGCTGTTGCGGGAAGTTGGCGCTGCGTTGGTTGAAATCCACGGTCAGCATGATGATCGCGGCATGCTGAACCCGCGTGGGCATCGCGGATTGCTGGACGCCTTTGGCCGAAGTGACACCGCAACCGTGTCGGCCAATTTTGCCGCGTGGCAGGATTCCAAATCGCGTTTGGATATTGCCCGTGAAGCGCTTGAAAACGCGGCGCGCGACCGCGAATGGCTGGAACATGCGGTGGCCGAACTTGCCGCATTCCACCCACAACCCGGCGAAGAAGAGCAACTTGCCGGTGAGCGGTCGGATATGCAAAAGGGTGAGCGCATAACCGAAGACCTGAAGGCAGTGTTGGAAAGTTTTGGTGGCCCGAAAAGCGGCCTGTCGCTGATCCGTGGCGCGGCGCGCAAGCTGGACCGTTTGGCCGATGCGCACCCGTTATTGGCCGAGGCGCTGACCGCATTGGACCGCGCGGTGATTGAGGCGAGCGAGGCCGAGGATAAGTTAAACGCCGCCGCGCGCGCGATCGAATATGAACCTGCACGGCTTGACGAGATTGAGGAGCGCTTGTTTGAGCTGCGCGCACTGGCCCGCAAGCATAATATTGCGCCCGATGGCATTATCGCGCTGCAGGAAAAGCTGACGGCGCAGTTGCAATCGATACAGGCAGGCGGCGAGGGGCTTGCGGTGTTGGAGGCCGAGGTCGCGGCCAAGCACACAGCCTATGTCGAGAGCGCAAGCGCATTGTCTGCGGTCCGTAACGCGGCTGCGGTCAAGTTGGACGCAGCGGTGAAGAATGAACTTGCGCCATTAAAGCTCGATGCCGCGCAGTTTCAGACGGCGGTGGAAAGATTGCCGGGGGACCGCTGGACCGCTTATGGCATGGACCGCGTTGAGTTCCTGATTTCGACCAACCCCGGTGCGCCTTTTGCGCCCTTGGCGAAGATCGCGTCGGGCGGGGAATTGTCGCGTTTCATTCTGGCGTTGAAAGTCGCATTGGCCGAAGAGGGCGGAGCGGCCACGATTATCTTCGACGAAATCGACCGCGGCGTTGGCGGCGCAGTTGCGGCGGCGATTGGCGAACGCCTTGCGCGTCTTGCGACCCGCACACAATTGCTTGCTGTCACGCACAGCCCGCAGGTCGCGGCCAAGGGGAAGGCGCATTATTTCATCGCGAAATCGAGCCAAGGGACGGTGACACGGACCGGCGTCACCTTGTTGGATGCCGAAGCACGCCGCCAAGAAATCGCCCGTATGTTATCCGGCGCAGAGGTAACAGACGAGGCGCGGGCACAGGCCGTGCGATTGTTGGAGGTTGTATGAACAAGTTTGGATTTTTGGTGGCTTTGTCGGCCAGCGCCTATGCGACGCCGCAATCTCCGGCGCAACCGGCGGACCAGTTTTTTACGCAAATGTCGACGCTGTGCGGAAAAAGCTTCCATGGCAAATTGGTCGCTGGTGATGATAGCGACGCCAGCTTTGCCACGGCGAAGATGCAGGCGCATGTCCGCACCTGTACCGACCGCGAAATCCAGATTTCGTTCGACGTTGGCGAAGACCGTTCACGCACATGGATCATCACGCGGACCGACAGCGGCCTGCGCCTAAAACACCGCCATATGCTAAAAGACGGCACCGAAGACCCCGTATCGCAATATGGCGGCGACACCGCGCAAGTGGGAACGGCCACGCGTCAGGAGTTCCCCGTCGATGCCTATTCCAAAGCGATGTTCACTAAAGAAGGCCGCACGGTTTCGAACACCAACGTCTGGGCATTTGAAATCGATCCGGGCCAGACATTGACCTATGAACTGGCACGCCCGAACCGGTTATTCCGGGTTGCGTTTGACGTGGCCAATCCCGTAGCCGGAGCGAATGAGTGACTTTAGAGGCCGATGCAGCCAATGAGCTCATGCGCTTGGCGAAACAGATTGCCTATCATAACAAACGCTATCACACGCAAGACGCGCCGGAGATAAGCGATGCGGAATATGACGCATTGGTGCGCCGTAACAATGAATTAGAAGCCGCATTCCCGCACCTCATCCGCGCGGATAGCCCTAACACGCAAGTGGGGGCGGCGGTCGAAGGTTCTGGCCTCAAAAAAATCACCCACGCCAAGAGGATGATGAGCCTCGACAATGCCTTTGCGGCGCAAGATGTGCATGACTTTGTCGGGCGCGTGCGACGCTTCTTGAACTTGTCCGCAGACGCAGAGGTCGCGTTAACGGCGGAGGACAAGATTGACGGGCTTTCGCTGTCGCTGCGTTATGAAAAAGGCGTGCTCAAGCAAGCCGCGACGCGCGGTGATGGCAGCGTGGGAGAGGACGTCACGGCCAATGTCGCCTATATCGCGGACATCCCGCAAAAGCTGAACGGTGACGTGCCCGACATTTTCGAAATACGCGGCGAAGTCTATATGGCGAAATGCGATTTTGCCGCGATCAACGAAGCGCAACTGGCAAAGGGTGGAAAGCTGTTCGCCAACCCGCGCAATGCGGCCGCGGGGTCTTTGCGGCAAAAGGATGCAAGGGTTACGGCGGCGCGCCCCTTGCGCTTTCTGGCGCATGGCTGGGGTGAGGTGAGCGCACTGCCCGCAGATACGCAAAGCCAGGTGATGGCAGCGATTGCCGATTGGGGCGTGCCAATATCGCCCTTGCTGCGCCGCTTTGGCCACACCGAAGACGCGCTCGCGCATTATGCCGACATCGAACGCCGTCGCGCCGATTTGCCTTATGATATTGATGGCGTTGTCTACAAGGTTGACCGTTTGGAATGGCAGGAACGGCTTGGCTTTGTCGCCAAATCGCCGCGCTGGGCCATTGCGCATAAATTCCCGGCGGAGCGTGCGGAAACGACGCTGGAGCAGATCGATATACAGGTTGGCCGAACGGGCAAGTTGACGCCTGTTGGCCGCCTGACGCCTGTCACGGTTGGCGGTGTCGTGGTGTCCAATGTGACGCTGCATAATCGTGACGAAATTGCGCGCCTCGGCGTGCGCCCCGGTGACCGCGTGGTCGTGCAGAGGGCAGGGGATGTCATTCCCCAAATCGTTGAAAACCTGACCCGCGAAAGTGATCGCGCGCCCTATCATTTTCCCGCCCATTGCCCGGAATGTGGTTCCGAAGCGGTGGCCGAAGAGGGCGAAGTCGATGTGCGCTGCACGGCGGGGCTGATTTGCCCGGCGCAGCGGGTGCAACGGCTTATCCATTTTGTCAGTCGCGGCGCGCTTGATATCGAAGGGCTGGGTGAGAAAACCATCCAAGAATTTTTTGATCTGGGCTGGCTGGAAAGCCCTGCGGATATTTTCAGGCTTCGGAACCGCCGCGCTGATATATTGTCGCGTGATGGCTGGCAGGATAAGTCTGTGGATAACCTGTTGGCAGCGATTGAGGCAAAGCGTGCGCCCGACGGCGCAAAACTGCTTTTTGGTTTGGGAATCCGCCACATCGGAACGGTCACAGCGCGTGATTTGTTCAAGGCGTTCGGATCAGTTGAAGAAATCGGCAAGGTCGGCCAAAGGCTGGCACAGGCGGATGAATCCGCGATTGCGGATGTCACCGCGATAGACGGGGTCGGCGGCGCGGTAGCCCAGGCGTTGGGTGACTTCTTCCACGAACCCCATAATCTCTCCGTTTGGAACGACCTTTTGAACGCGGTTCAGCCGCCTGCTTATGTTTCCAACATTCGCGAGAGCGCGTGGACGGGCAAAACGATTGTTTTCACCGGAAAGCTGGAGACGATGAGCCGCGATGAAGCCAAAGCACAGGCCGAGGCGCTGGGAGCAAAAGCCGCTGGTTCCGTAAGCGCAAAAACCGATCTTGTTGTGGCCGGCCCTGGCGCTGGGTCGAAACTGAAACAGGCAACCGCGCTTGGCATTCAAGTTATTGACGAAGCCGAATGGGCAAATATCGTGCAAAGCGGCTAATGTTGGTGGATAGGTTGGCGGCATGATTTTACATCCCGTCGCCCCCTGACCGTCACCGCCCCCCAACCGTCGCCCCCCGACCGTCACTCCCCCCCGGCCGTCACCCTGAACTTGGTTCAGGGTCCATTTCTCGTCTCTACTCTTCGGTCTATGTGGCATGATGGATGCTGAACCGAGTTGTGCTCTGCACGCCTTCGGCTCCAGCATGACGTTGGGGGAAGCGCGCCTTCTTATTCCCGTCGCCCCAGCGCAGGCTGGGGCCTATCCCGTCTATCGACAAAGCACAGCCCTATCCGGCGAGACGAGATAGGCTCCAGCAGTTGCAGTTGCTGTTGCCATAATATGGTTTCAAGTGTAACTAGTTTGAATGGACCCAAATAGCCACGTTTATGAATTGCCGCCCGCTGGCGCGAATGCTGATTGGACCGTCCCCCAAAATTGGGAAAAGTTCAGCGCGGATGAACATGAAATGTGGGACCGTCTGTTTGCACGGCAAACCGCCATGCTGCCCGGGCGTGCTGCCGATGCCTTTATGCGCGGCATAAATGTACTCAAACTGTCGCGTCCCGGCATTCCCGATTATCGCGAGTTGAACGCGCGGTTGATGGCGGCGACGGGCTGGCAAATTGTCGCTGTGCCCGGTCTTGTTCCGGACGATGTATTCTTTGACCATCTGGCGAACCGCCGTTTTCCCGCTGGCAATTTCATCCGGACGCCGGAACAGCTGGATTATCTGCAAGAACCAGATGTCTTTCACGACGTTTTTGGACATGTGCCGATGCTGGCCGATCCGGTGTTTGCCGATTATATGGTGGCCTATGGCAAAGGCGGGCTGCGGTCGTTGGGCTTTGGCGCGTTGGACCATCTGGCGCGGCTATACTGGTATACGGTGGAGTTTGGCCTGATCCAGCAGCCCGATGGTCTGCGCATTTATGGCGCGGGGATAGTCTCAAGCTATGCCGAAAGCATTTTTGCTTTGGACGACCCAAGCCCGAACCGGATCGCGTTTGATCTGCTTCGGGTCATGCGCACGCACTACCGGATTGACGATTTTCAGCAGAGTTATTTTGTGATTTCTAGCATCGACCAATTGCTAAACGTCACACTGGAGACCGATTTTGCGCCGCTTTATGCTCAGTTGGAAACACTTCCCGACATAATGGCCGGTGAAGTATCTTCAGATGATGTGCTGCGCACGCACGGCACGCAAGAATATGCGAAGGGTGCCGGCCGCTGAACGAGGGGGGTCGAGCGACCGGCAACCCAGCTACCGATTAAGGAAGCAACACGGAATCAATGATATGGACAACGCCGTTTGACTGCATGACGTCAACGGTGGTCACGGCGGATTGGCCACCCTTGCCATCGGTGATGACGACGCTGTTGCCCGACAAACGCGCGGTCAACTTGTCGCCAGATACGGTCGTGAGTGTCGCCTTGCCGCCACCTGCTTGGATAGCGCCGACAATGTCGGCGGCGGTTAGCTTGCCCGCGACCACATGATAGGTCAGTATCTTGGTCAAGGTCGCCTTATTCTCTGGCTTCACGAGCGTGCCGACGGTCCCTGCGGGCAGTTTTTCAAAGGCTGCGTTGGTTGGTGCGAACACGGTGAACGGGCCAGGGCTTGCGAGCGTGTCGACAAGGCCTGCGGCAGTTACCGCAGCGACCAATGTGCTCAGATTTGGCGCGGCTGACGCGGTTTCAACGATGTTCTTGGATGGTACAGATGCGTTGGACATCTTGTGATGGTCCGCCATTACGGCTGTGCCAGCGAGGGTTGAGGTTGCCAGTGCGATGGCGGCTATCAAACGGCTAGTAGATTTCATGGTTCAGCTTTCCAGTTTCTCGGCACTGCCAATCATTGGCGTGCTGAAAACAGATACGGATGGATTGGCCGTTCGGATGCACCCGTGCCACACAGACCGAAGTTTTCGGGTGATAAATGGACCCTGAAACAAGTTCAGGGTGACGGGTGGGGGGTGACGGCCGGGGGGCGACGGGAATAAGAGAACGCGTTTCCTCCAAACGTCATGCTGAACTCGGTTCAGCATCCATCGTGCCACACAGACCGAAGTTTTCGGCTGATAAATGGACCCTGAAACAAGTTCAGGGTGACGGGTGGGGGGGAGACGGTCGGGGAAGGTGACGGTCGGGGAAGGTGACGGTCGAGGGGGGTGACAGTCGGGGGCGAGTGACGCAATTCTGACCCTAGATCACAAAATTATCATTTTCCCGCTTGCGAGCACTGGACCCGTGGCAACGCCACCCGGCGCACCCTCCGCCGGTTCAGGCGTGATCGCCAGTAAGGCACCTTCATTCATATATTGGCGCATGTCTGGGCTGACGTCCATTGCGGTTGGCCTGTCGCCATTGATGACACCAAGCGAACGCGCTTTCCCGTCGGCGGGTATGATCCATAATTCGGGATATAACTCGCCCGTTTCCAGCGTGACCGGCATCAGGAGCATGGTGCCCTGCGTGCTATCATAGCTTGCGGTCATCGCGGATCGGCCATCCTCACTACCCAAAGCGGCGATCATCGGCGCCGGGTTGGCGACAGGTGCGGTGGGAGCGGGCTGTTGCAATAGCAAAACGCCAAGGAAAATCGCTGCCGTCACGGAAATAGCTGTGAGCGCGCGCCAGAATGTGAGCTTCGCCGTCCCGACATCTTGCAAAGTCGCCGCGGGCAGGGCCTTTTCAATTTTGGGCCAGATATGCGCAGGGGCCAAATGCTCTGGCCCAAGCAACGGATTCAGCCGAAGGCGCCATGCCTCAACTTCGGCGGCGAAATCGGAATCTGTGGCAATGCGTGCGGCGACAACCGCTTCTTGGCCCGCATCTAGCAGGCCAAGCACATATTCCCCGGCCAAGGTGAAATCTTCGTCGGTCATGGCTGTCATGCTGCGCCCTCCATGCAGCCGCGCAGCTTTAACAAGGCCCGTCTTATTCTGCTTTTGATGGTTCCTAAGGGCTGCCCCTCATTTTTGGCGAGATCGGCATAAGTCGATCCGCCGATAAAGGCATTTTTTATGAACATGGCGTCGCGTTGATCCAAAGACGATATACAGTCATGTAAGATACGGTCATCCGCCTGTTCGATTAATTGCGCATCTGCCAAGGGGGCAGAGTCGGCAATTTCCGCCGCTTGGTCGATTGAGCTTGTGCCAACTCTCTTTTTTGCGCGCAGCCGGTCAATCGCCCGGTTACGCGTTACAGCCACAAGCCAGCTAATCGGGCTTGCCCGACCGCTTTCAAAGCTCGCGGCCTTGTTCCAAATAGTGAGATAGGCGTCTTGCAACACGTCTTCCGCTTCGTTCCTGTCTGGGAAGATACGCAAGCACACGCCAAATAGTTTCGCAGAGGTTGCCGCATAAACGGTCGCAAATGCATTGCGGTCGCCACGACCCGATTGCACAAGCGCTTCGGCAAGCTTCGCGCGTCGCGCCGAATCCAAATCTGTTGGCCCTAAGCTAATTGTCATTAGAGATAATATGGCGAAGGCATTCGGTTGGTGCAATGCTGCTTTGCTACCAAGTTCCGAAATCTCCGGGTGGTTGGCTCGTGCGACCACTGGCACGGACGTGACGTTTCCAACCATATTTGCGGCGCTTCAATAGCCACAGACACGGCCAGTCACCACAGTCAACGCGCTTTTCGAGACGGAAACCCTGCCGTCTATACGCGCGTAACACAGCCTCTGCCTGAATATTCAGGAGCCCGGCCAATATCAATGAACCATTGTCGCGAAGTATGTTCGCAATGGACGGTGCAAGCTCAATCAAGGGGCCGGCGAGAATGTTGGCCGTTACGAGGTCGTAGGGCGCCCGTGAGACGATGAGTGGGTGCGCGGTGCCTTCTGCTGCACACAGCACCACTTGCCCCTGAGAGACGCCACAGGGCACATCATTGGCCCGCGCATTGTCCGCAGTGACCTCAACGCTAACCGGATCAATGTCCGACGCCGTCACATAGGCCTTTGGCCAAAGGCGAACTGCGGCAAAAGCGAGTAACCCAGTGCCGGTGCCAATATCGGCGATCACGTCGAACCGTTTGCCGGCGCGTTTCATGCTGTCGAGCATATTCAGGCAGCCAGTAGTGGTTTCATGGCCGCCTGTGCCAAAAGCGCGGCTTGCCTCAATCAGGAACGGCGTTGAGCCCTTGGGCACGGTCCCCTTGTTGGAACTGGTGTGGACATAAAAACGGCCCGCATGGACTGGCTTCAACCCTTGTTGGCTCATCACGACCCAGTCGGCGTCGGGCAGCTTTTCGATGACCGCCTTTGCCTTTGCAGCGCTTTTTATCCGGCTGTGAATCGCGTTGATAACAGACTGGCTAGGTTCAACCGAAAAATAGGCATCCAAGCGCCATTTTTCGTCGTTAAATGCCTCAACTTCGTCCGCCACAATCGTGGGCATGGGATCAAGCGACGCAAGCCAGTCATCGTCTTCGTGGATTGCCTCTGCCTCTGCACGGGTGCAGGGAAACCGGACTTTCCAATCACCGGACATAGCTTGCGCCATTTACGTCGAGCACCGCGCCGGTCATCGATGGCGGCGCATCCAAAGCGCAGAACTTCGCCATAGCCGCGACTTCTTCGGGGTCTGCGACCTTGCCTAAGGGGATATCCGCCAGCAATTTGTCGCCGCCGCGGCTTTGCAGATACTCTTCGGCCATGCCTGTCATCGTAAAGCCGGGACAGATCGCGAAGGCATAAATACCCTCTCTGGCATAAGCGCGCGCGATGGTTTTGGTCATCGCAACCATGCCCGCCTTTGATGCGGCATAATGCCAATGGGCAGTGCTGTCGCCGCGATGTGCGGCGCGGCTGGCGATGTTGACGATGCGGCCTGATGCGCCATTTTCTTGCCAATGCAGCACCGCGCGGCGGCACAGGTCCGCACTGGCCGTCAGGTTAATCTGCATGGTTCGGTTCCAGCTTGCCAGCCATGCATCATCCGACCGCGAAATGGGGTTTTCTTCGAAGACGCCTGCATTATTGATGAGGACATCAATCCGTCCGTCCAAAGCCTCACATGCGTTGGCCCACAGCCGCGCGGGAACCGCCGGGTCGTTCAGGTCGCCGTCCTTGCTGGACAATGCAATCACCCTCGTTGTGGCTGGGTCAAAACTTGCGGCGATTGCTGCGCCAATTCCGCGCGAGGCGCCGGTTATAAGGATATGGGTTTTCATGGGCGCTGCTTTTCACAGCACGGACGAAAATTCAACCAAAGTTATTGAAGAAATCAGTTGAAGGGTTGCGCGTTTCGCACTGCGCAGGTCTTGCACCACGGCATTAATCGGTTAATGAGCGTCGCAACGTCGACCACTTGCAGATATGAAGGACGCTAAAAATTATGGCGAAAAACCCCAACCGGCCACTGTCACCGCATTTGCAGGTGTATCGTTGGTCGCCGCAGATGGCCATTTCGATCTTCCACCGCGCGACAGGCTTTGTTCTCGCGACTGCTGGAATGATGACGTTATTATGGTGGTTGTCGGCAATTGGGGGCGGTGCGCAAAGCTATGCCACGTTCCAACAATATGTCGTTTCGGCAGGCGTCGATGGCACGGCAGTACAAATCGCCAGCAACTGGTTCTTTCGCCTTGTGGGCTTGGCCGTGACCTTCAGCTTCTTCCAACATTTGGCGTCAGGGCTTCGCCACTTCGTGCTGGATATTGGCGCTGGCTATGAATTGAAGACCAACCGGTTGTGGGCATCGGTTGCATTTGTCGCAGCCTTTTTTGCAACTGCGTTGGTCGCCCTGTTTGTGGCATCGCGCTTTCTTGGAGTTTTGTGATGGACAGTAGAACATATATCGGTCGCGTCCGCGGCCTTGGTTCGGCCAAGCATGGCGGCGAACATTGGCTGAAGCAGCGTTTGACCGCGATTGGCAATGTGCTGCTGACCACTTGGTTTGTGCTGTCGTTGTTGATGATCCCAAGTTTTGACCATGCCGCACTGGCGCAGTGGCTGGCGCAGCCATTGGTTGCTGTTCCGATGATCTTGATGATTGCCAATATCTTTGCGCATGTCCGCCTTGGGCTTCAGGTGTTGATCGAGGATTATGTCCATGATGACGGCCTGAAGTTTGCGGCCATGACATTATTGAACTTTTACGTCATCGCCAGCGCCGTATTCGGCATTTTCGTCGTCGCAAAACTCGCATTTACCGGAGCTCCCGCCTGATGTCAGACGCTTACAAGATTATTGACCACACATATGACACCGTCGTCGTCGGCGCTGGTGGGTCGGGTCTGCGCGCCACCATGGGCAGCGCGGAAGCAGGTCTAAAAACCGCTTGCATTACCAAAGTCTTCCCAACGCGTTCGCACACTGTCGCGGCGCAGGGCGGGATCGCCGCATCGCTCGGTAACAACTCGCCCGACCATTGGACGTGGCACATGTATGACACGGTCAAGGGCTCCGATTGGCTCGGCGACCAAGATGCCATCGAATATATGGTCCGTGAGGCGCCAGCAGCGGTCTATGAGCTTGAACATGCGGGCGTGCCTTTCTCGCGTAATGCCGACGGCACCATCTACCAACGACCCTTTGGCGGCCATATGCAGAATATGGGCGAAGGCCCGCCGGTTCAACGCACCGCAGCCGCGGCCGACCGTACCGGTCACGCGATGTTGCATGCTTTGTATCAGCAAAGCCTGAAATATGACGCGGACTTCTTCATTGAATATTTCGCGCTCGACCTGATCATGGAAAATGGCGAATGCTGCGGCGTTATCGCCATGTGCATGGAAGATGGCAGCATCCACCGGTTTAAAAGCCACGCCGTCGTGCTGGCAACCGGCGGCTATGGCCGCGCCTATTTCTCCGCAACGTCGGCGCATACCTGCACCGGTGACGGCGGCGGCATGGTCTTGCGCGCTGGCCTGCCATTGCAGGATATGGAATTTGTCCAGTTCCACCCGACCGGCATTTACGGCGCTGGCGTTCTCATCACTGAAGGCGCACGCGGCGAGGGCGGTTATCTGACCAACAGCGAAGGCGAACGCTTTATGGAGCGTTATGCCCCATCGGCGAAGGACCTTGCATCACGCGACGTGGTCAGCCGTTCAATGGCGCTTGAAATGCGCGAAGGGCGCGGTGTTGGCGAACATAAAGACCATATCTATTTGCATCTCGATCATATCGACCCTGCGGTATTGGCGCAGCGTTTGCCCGGCATCACCGAAAGCGGCAAGATTTTCGCGGGCGTTGATCTGACACGTCAGCCGCTGCCCGTGACGCCAACGGTCCACTATAATATGGGCGGTATTCCGTGCAATTATCATGGGCAAGTTGTCACCAAGGTTGGCGATGATCCCGAAGTCATCGTTCCCGGCCTTTATTCGGTCGGTGAGGCAGCCTGTGTTTCCGTACACGGCGCCAACCGGCTTGGGTCGAACTCGTTGATTGACTTGGTCGTATTTGGTCGCGCAACCGGATTGCATCTGAAATCGTCGTTGACGCCAGGTGCTCCGCATAAGGCATTGCCGGCTGACGCCGCCGACCTTGCGCTTGCACGCGTCGATAAGTTCCGTAACGCAAAAGGCGGATCGCCAACCGCCGAGATCCGCTTGCAAATGCAGCGCACAATGCAAAAGCATGCCGCCGTTTTCCGCGACACTGCGTTGTTGGAAGAAGGCGTGATTGAAATGCAGAAGGTCAATCAACGTTTGGCCGACGTTCGCGTGACCGACCGCAGCCTGATCTGGAACACCGACCTCATCGAAACGCTTGAGCTCGATAACCTAATGGCGCAGGCGGTTTGCACGGTCGAAAGTGCAAACAACCGCAAGGAAAGCCGTGGCGCACATGCGCACGAAGATTTCCCCGAGCGCGACGACGCCAACTGGATGAAGCACACGGCTTCATGGTTTGAAGGTTGGGGCGGCTCCGGCGGTAAGGTCAAAATCGACTATCGCCCGGTGCATGATTATACGCTGACCGATGATGTCGAGTATATTAAGCCAAAACCACGGGTGTATTGAGGGTTAGCAAATCGGGATTTTGAACACCCCGTCGCCCCAGCGGAGGCTGGGGCCTATCACGCGTTTCAGTTTCGCGCGCTACCTTTCGAATGTCGTCCGCTCCCACAACCGTCACCCTGAACTTGGTTCAGGGTCCATTTCTCGTCTCTACCCTTCGGTCTGCGTGGCACGATGGATGCTGAAACAAGTTCAGCATGACGTTGTGGGGAATGCCCCTCTGCGTCCTCTGCGCCTCTGCGTGAACCCCATAATATGTCATTCCCGCGAAAGCGGGAACCCATGGGCCGAACTATCGGCAAAATGGTTCGCACAAAGGCACGAAGGCACAAAGAAGTTGCTCCCTGTCTTCGTGTCTTCGTGCGAAACAAAATCGTATCGCGCGCGGAAATATAAGACCATGGGTTCCCGCTTTCGCGGGTATGACAATTTTGGGGTATCGGGGTGCGTAAACGAATATTCCCGTCGCCCTGAACTTGTTTGTGCTCTGCACGCCTTCGGCTCCAGCATGACGTTGTGGGGAATGCCCCTCTGCGGCCTCCGCGCCTCTGCGTGAACCATTTTTGTCGCCCCAGCGAAGGCTGGGGCCTATCTCGCGTTTCAGATTAGCGCCTCGGCTCGCGGTGTAAGCCGATAGACGTAATTGGCACCAGCCTGCGCTGGTGCGACGGTGGGTTGAAAGTTATCTGTTCAGGTCCGCATACAAATCCCGCCAATCGGGGTTAGCCCTGCTGATCAATTCGGTCTTCCAACGACGTTTCCAAACCTTCATGGCTTTTTCACGCTTGATGGCGTCTTCGATGTCGTCAAAAGCTTCATAATAGACCAAAATCTTGCAGCCATTTTCTGTGCAGAATTCGGAGCCTAGGTCGTTCTTATGCTCCCAAATCCGGCGTGGGAGATTGGCTGTAACGCCGATGTAGAGCGTGCCGTGCGGGCTGCTGGCCATGATGTAGACATACCCGCCTTTTGCCATCGGATGAGCTCCCCCGTCGCCCCAGCGAAGGCTGGGGCCTATCCCGCGTTTCAGTTTAGCGCCTCGGCTCGC